>Ga0099815_1049960_pt1 | contig 23686 bp, 1 predicted proteins | sample DipTnscriptome_3_FD_81137 | JGI IMG/M metagenome (GOLD analysis project Ga0099815, IMG submission 81137) | Coral microbial communities from Puerto Morelos, Mexico - Diporia T C metatranscriptome (Eukaryote Community Metatranscriptome) | ecosystem: Host-associated > Invertebrates > Cnidaria >...
GCCCCCAGTTTGGCTGTCAGTTGTTTGACCTGTAATTCGAGGCGTTGATTGTCGTCTATGAGGGTCCTGTTCTCGGACCTAATTCTCCGTGGTGAGTCTTGTGGACTATAAGGTGACTCGTTTGAAATCGGGCTAGGGGCTCTGTTAACTTTGTCTTCCATGGCTCTCTTTGTCATCTCTCGTTGCAATCTAGTGTCAAGCTTGTTTTTCAACTCTTCTTTTTCCCTTAAGAACTGATTTTCCATTCTTTCCCGCTCAAGGTCAAACTCTTCCTCTAGTTTAGATCGTTCGCGCCTCATTTGGTTCCGTAGCTCCCAGCGTTGTCTTTTCAAATCATCGATTTCTATCTGTTGTTCCTTTATAGTCTCTTCGAGAGGCTTCTTCTCGCGAGCTATTTTTTGTGTTACTTCTTCCTCCATTTTAGACAGTATTTCCGCTTTGTAATTCGCAATACTCTTCTCTATTAAATTTCTGTCCAGAAGAGTAGGATCCTGGTTATAGATCTTGTCTTGAATGAGCCTACGCTTTTCTTGCAGGTTTCCAATCTCACGCCTTAAGCCTTGCAATGTTTCTTCAAACTTACGTTTTTCTTCTTTAAGCTTGTTGTCATATTCTTCCTCCAAGCTTTTCTTAATGGCCTTTAGCTCACTAACATGTAGTCCATCATCTTTGTCAATCGTGTCACCCTTGGCTTCTTCAAAGGTTCTAGCACGTTCACTATCAATTGCATTTTCTTTCAGTCGATCCTCTAGTTCTTTTCTCTTCTGTTCCGATTTGCTCAGCTCTTGTTTCGTCTCTTCTAGCCTTGTGTCAAACTTCGTCATCTCGCTTGCTAATTTGTTGTCAAAGTCTTTTTGAAGTTTGCCTGACAAATCTCTCTTGTACTGTTCCCAGTCGTCCTTAAGCTTGATTCGATCCCGCTCGTAAATCTCTTCCATTGTTTCTTTCTCTTTTTTGTGAATCATTCGAATTTCTTTTCTTTGTTGTTTTAGTTTAACGACTTCTTTTAAGAGGTTTTGAATTGTTGATTTAAGGGCCTTCTTTTCTTCTTCGTGTAATTTCTTCAAGGCGCCTTTTTCGTTATCATTTTGTTCAATCAGCTTGTTTTTGTCTTCTTTAAACCTTTCCTCAGCTTTCCGTATATCATTCTCCACGCCCTCGATCTCCTTAGCATGTTCCTGCAAAATTTTGGAAAGAACTTCTTGAAAGTCAGTTTCCGCAGTTATATTTTTATCAAGTAACTGTTCATAAATCTTTTTCTCAATGATTGCCTTGATTTCCATTTTTTCTTTAGCAAACTTTTCATTCATTTCCATTGTCATTGCTTCATTTCTTTGTTTGTGCTGCTCGTCATTTTCAGTTATTTTTCTATTCAATTCATCGTCGAACGCTTTTTGTAGTTTTTCTTTCTCGACTCGGAAAATTGCTTGTAGTTCTTCTCTTTCCTTCTGCCACTGCTTTTCTTGGTCTTTTAATTCTGCTGAACCCTTACTTTCTCGTCGACTGAGTTCCTCTTCGTTATCTTCAAATTCATGTGTTAATTTCATCTTCTCCCTTTCTTGTTCTCTCTCTATGTCTCCTTTCAAACGCTCCCTTTCTCTTTGCACAATGTTTTCCAAATCTTTTCGTTGCTGCTCAGTTGACTCCTTTTCTAGCTGAAGCTTGTTGGCAAGAATTTCAATCTCTTTCCGCAATTCATCCTCTTGCTTTGCTTTCTCTGTCTCTATGAATTTGATTTCGTCTTGATACTTGGTGAAAGTCTGCTTTAGTGCATTTTCTGTTCCGTCAAGTTGTTCTTTCAGTTTCTCATTTTTCCCTCTTTCGTACAGAAGATTTCTTTCGGTTTCATTAGCTTCTTTTTCCAACAGTTTCAATTTCTGCACCAAGAAAATAGTGGTTTCCTCATTGTTATTGATTTCGGCACCTCTGGATTCGTTTCCGGTTGGAGTTTCTCCTTCCATGGATAACTTTTCACTTGATTCCTTGAGTTCTTCTTGAAGGTTTTTGATTGTTCCTTTAAGATCGTCATTCATTCCCAGCAGCTCTTGTAGCTGAGTTTCGAGTTCAACTTTTGAAGCCATCAGCTCTTCCATCATCTGCGACTTTTCTTTCTCGCAATCCACCAACAATTTTTTTTTCTCGTCCTCGTGAGTAACCACCACTTCGCTCAACGCCTCTTTCAGCTCTTTAACTTCCTTATTTAAATGCTTATTTTCTGTGTCTAGTTCTCCAAGTTTCTTCCTTAAATTAATCATGTCTTCTAACAGTTGTTCGTTATCTTTCGCATCATTTTGTTGCCTCAGAAGCATTTCTTTTTCTCTCATTAAGCTGTCTACTTCATCTAGCAAATCCTTTTTGCTTTCCTCTATGGAAAGTCTTCTCTTCTTTTCTTTTTTCAAGTCGTCCTGAAGTCGTTTGTTGTCCTGCTTTAACTCGATCTCTTCTTTCATCCTACTGCGCATATCCTCTGGCGTTTCGTCGTCATCGTCGGCTGCCTGTTTCATCTTTAGGTCAACAATGTCCTGTAGCAGATCCTGAACATCTTTCTCATACTTTTCTTTCAAATGTGTCTCTTCTTCAAGATCTTTCTCTAGTTCCTTGACTTTTTTTTTCAGACTCTGCAACTCGTAGTTATCACTTTCATTTGCCTCTGGAGTTTTTTCGTTCAAATACATTTCAGGCCACCTTGAGTCCGTTTCATCGCAATGATCATCTTTCGTTGTTAAAGGAATTTCGCTGCCAAAGAGCTCTTCCATGTACTCGAAATTGAAATGCTCTTCACGCGAGGGAATCTCTACTCTTATGATTTCTTCTTGAACTATTTCCTTATCCTTGTATGATTCTTTAGGACGTTTCATCTGCGGTTTGTCCCAATTAAGATCCTCTAAAGCCGTTAGATCCATCTCAACTGGAACTATGCGACCATCTGTCTCATTTCTTCCAACATTTGTGTTTCTAGCGGCTGCGTTTCCTTTACCCTGTACCAAGTTGGAATCAGCGCTTGGAGGCGCGTAGTGACTACCGACCTCCTCCTCATTAATATCACAAGTGTTCTCCTCGACATAGAACTGATCACTAGGCATAATCAAAGGTGTTAGTTCGTATTCACTGGCGCGCAGCAACCGAGCACGTTTAACGTCCTCTTTCAAGATGCGACTCTCGACAGTAGGTTCCCCAGGATCAGCTTTTCCGTTTTGCAATGTTTGCTTCAATTGTTTTTCATAGCTTTCCAGCACCTGGGCTAATGTCACTCTTTCGGCCACAACGTCAGCAAAAGCGTCAAGGTCCCGCACCGAAGAGGACATGACTGCTGCTTTGTCATTGTCATTATCGTCTGGTGACTTCATCAGTTCCTCTGCAAGTTCTCTGCCTACTTTCCTTGATAACCTTTCAACTTTGAGGCGAAATATTGTGTCAACATCGACATGGCTATTAATTTGCTCTTGATCTGCTGGTGAAATTTCTTCGGAGTCAAGAGGCCGGTACAAATCAGGACTAATTTCATTCAAAAGATTTCCATGTAGGAATTTGCTTTTTTCAAGGGGCTCGTCTTCTGAAACAGTAATTTTGGGCTCGCTTTCACTGACCCGAACAAGCTCTGCATACTTAACATCCTCAGTGATAGGCTTTCCCGAAACTAAAGGACCGAAGTCATCGTCCTCACCTTCTCTTAGTCTCCTCTCGTAGTTCTGCAGCACGTGAGCTAGTGTGGTTTGGCCTTCTCTGAGTGTTTTCAATGCTTGTAACTCATTTACAGGTCTCGCTGAAGATTTGCCCCGTTCATCCGGTAGTTTGAGCAACTCATTTGTCAGTCCAGGTCCTACTCCTTCAGAAATTTTCTGCAATCTTTTATTGTATTCTCTGTTCTCTTCCGTTAGTTTTTCGATTTTCTCCTCATAGTTGCAAAAAATGTCACGGACTGAATTATCTTGAGAGTTTTCCTTCTCTGTTAACAGGAGAAGGGCACCGTTTTCCCTTTTCAGTTTTTCCAGTTCGTTTTCATAGTTCACAATAACTTCGCCTAACGTTTTCTCTTCCATAGACATCAACTCTAATGCTTGAAATAGAGGTTGAGTGTCGGTTTGAGAACCCTCGGTTAAATCCACTTTTAAGAGCTCATTCAAAAGATCTTTCCCAATCTTCTCGGAAACGTCTACGAAAATATTTTCCCTGTTGCTCAGATCCTCTTTCCTGCTAGGCATCAGCCTTATTTCCTTTTCATATTCTTCAAGAATATCAGCCAGGGACTTTTCTTCGGTTTCCATTCTTTTAACAATTTCAGGATAAAACTGGTTTAATTTTGGTTTCGGTTGTTGATGTGACCTTTTCATTATTTCGTCAGTTAGTTCCCTTCCAACTTTAACAGATATCAAGTCCAGTTCATTGGCAAGAATCGCTTTTACCTTCTTTAATTCATCTATTTCGCTTTCTTGGGATGTTGCTATCTCCAGGATGTCACCGGACACCAATTCCTTAAGTATCGATATGTCATGCTCCTTCTTTTCCAGCTCTTCCTCGTAATCTTTTAGGACATCAGCGAGTGTCGTGTTTTCGTCTTTCTCCAGGATTTCAGTGGCCTTGAATGTGACATTTTGCAGCGTTTCGTTTACATTTTCTTCCAACGTTGTCAGCTGTCTTGACAAATCGATGCCTACCTTCTTTTCCAGTAGAGTTTGTTCGTGTATTTTGCTATTTAATTTTGAGATCTTATCTTCGTAGTTTGATATTGTGTCCATAAACGACGACTTTTCTAAGTCTTCTGAAACAAGGTCTCTTAATGCGCCGATCTCTCGCTTCATCCTCGAAAGATCAGTTTCGTATTGTTCTGTGACTTCAGCGAGGGTTTTTCTCTCACTTTCCATAATTTCAAGAGCATCTAGCGGTGAAGTCTCTCCATTTTGCCCTGGTCTTAGAATCGCACTTACTAAAGATTCCCCCACTTTCTCAGACAATAGCCCAAGGCTGGTTTCTGTTTTATGTTTGTCATCTAGCAGTTCTTGAATCTTCCGTTCGTATTCCGAAACAATAGTTATCGGCTTCCCGTCAACGCTTTCATTGCTTGCAATTGTGTTAAGCATTTCATTTTCCCTTGTCAGTTTGCTAATGTCATGTTCATATTGCTCTAAAACGGCTGAAAGCTGCTTGTCCTCTTTTGCCATTATTTCAAGAACCCTCAACGAGGACGTAGGAGTTTTTTCCTGCTGGCATTTAATGCTGACAACATCATCTACAAGGTTATCACCTATTCGTGAAATCAGCACCGACAATCTCCCTTCGAGTTCTTTATTTTTATCCTTTAGATGTTCAATTTCATCCTCGTATTGCGAAACGATGTCAAGAGCTGACTGATTGTCGCCTTCTTTGTCATTGATGAGAACCTCCATGGCATTCTTTTCTCTTTTCAATCTCTCTAACTCCCGTTCATAAGAGTCTAGAATGTCAGCCAGAGTTTTTTCTCCCTCTTTCATTTTCTCAACTGCTTCCCATCTTCTTCTAGTCCCTGAATCGGTCTCGTCGAGTAGCAGCAATTCGTCTACAAGGTCAGATCCAACCTTTTCTTCTAAAAGTTCTATCTCGTCGTCGGAACGTCGACTTTCTCTGTCAGAAGCACTTGTCATAGAATTCCCTACCCTGTCAGCAACTGTATCTTGTTGCGAACTGAATTCCAAACTTTCATCGCTGTATTGAGCAATATCTTCCATTTTGTTAACTTCTAATAGTCTCGGCGCGAAGCTATCGCGAAGTGTATTCTTTAACTCTTTATTTTCTTGCTCTAACTTTTCGATTGTTTTATCGTCCAAAACGTGGTGTGCCTTTGACATCACCTCATCATCGGGAGAAGTTGACAAAGCCGTTTCGTATGACTGCAGAACATCTTCCAAAGTTACGCTCTTTTCCTGCATGATTCTTGGGGCTTCTAGTTTTGATTGGTTTTTGAACATTTGTGATTCCTCGTCTTTGTTAGAATAATCTTTCGTTACATTACTCTTTATTGACGTAACGTCTTCCATCAAGTCAGAGCCAATTCTTTGTTTTAGAGCGTCAAATTTATTATTCAAGCTTTCATTCTCTGTTTTTAACCCGTCTACTTTGTCTTGGTATTCCTGCACGATATCGGCAATAGAGTGTGGGTTTGCTCCTTGCTCTGAAACAATCTTTCTCAAGGCGTCAAGTTCCTTTTCATAATTTCTTACAATTTCCTCCAACGTTTTACCTTCTTTCTGTAGGACTTCAGTTGCCTTTAAGTCATCCTCATCCCTCTCCTTTATGGACGGAGGACTTTCCAAGTTGACGACAAGATTCTGGCCAATTTTCTGTGTAAGGTTTTCTAACCTGCATTGAAAGCTACAGCTTTCTGTTTTCAAACCTTCAATCCTTTCCTCGTAGTCTCTAACGAGGTCTGATATTGAATAGCCCAACTTTGTCTCGCTTGGAATTAGTTTAGAGAGAGCTTCTATTTCCTTTTCGTAATTTTTCAAGACCTCTTCTAACGTGCTTCCTTTGTCTCGCATTACTGCATTTGCTTTCAAGTCGTCCCGTGGAGTCGACGCCCCGCTATCAAAAGACATTCTGTTTGGTGCCAATTCGGACAAAGCATCATGATGCCCGGCATCTTTAGCCTGCATAGACACATGGACCAAAGCTTCACCGTCCTTCGCCTTCGCCATCTCCAGTATGTCTCGGGCCAATTTTTCTCCCAGAGTGTTTTTAAAGATTTCGTTTTCTTCTTGAAGCTCCTTAAATGTTTGCAACTGGTTTTCAATGACTTTGGCCTTTTCTGTGTCCTTACTGGGAGAGTCTGTGCTGTCAAATGTCAATCCCAGGGTTTCTTTATAGGTTTCAAGAATACTTTCACGCGTTGAATTGTTTTCCTGCATGGCTTTTGGCGCGTTAAGCTGTGTTCCAGCGGTTTTGGTTTCTTGTTTAGCTTCTTTTTCGTCCTTGAGAGACGCTTCCCTCTCAATGTCATCCTCGCTTAGCCTCTGAATATCATTTACAAGATTGCCGCCAAGTCTGTCAGTTAACGTATCATAATGACTTTGCAGTATATTATTTTTGTCTTTAAGTTCATCTAATTTATCTTCGTAGTCTTTGATGATGTCCGAAATAGAAACTTGCTGACCATCTTCTTGGCTAGGAGCTAGTTTTCGAAGGGCATCAAGCTCCTTCTCATAATAGTTTATTACGGCCTCAAGCGTTCTGTTCTCTTCTTCCACGATGCCTAGAGCTTTTAGCTCACTTTTTGCACCTTCCGAAACTTCTTTATTATCCTTTTTATCCAAATACTTTTGCTGTTCCAAGTCATTCATCAGATCAGGGCCAATTTTGGTTTTAAGAAACTCTAATCGCTCCGTCATCGCGTCTATCTCGTCCTCGTATTTCGTCACTAGACTTGAAATAACGTAAATTGGTTGTCCCGAATCGGTAGAAACCGGTGATTTTAGAGCTTCCAGTTCTTTTTCATAATTTTTCAGGATGTTTTCTATTGTTCTCCCTTCCTCTTTGACGAGACTTTCAGCTTTCAATTCCCCTGGCGACGACAGACCTTTCCTCATACCATCTTTCTGGCTGCTTTCCTGAGGCGGATGTTTAGTGGCATTGATGGACTCTTCAACATCGAAATCACTATGCTTTTCTCCGCTCAAGATTTCAGCTGTTTTTTCTTTTCCATAAGAAATCTGATGGGTTACACCTTTCTCGTCTTTTGCGATATCTAACAATCTTTCTGATAGGTTAACGCCGAGGCTATTTCTAAGGATATCAATTTCTAGCCTTAGTTCCTCGATAGTGTTCGTGCGATCGTCAGTAAAATTCTCTGAGCTTAATTCATACATGGTAGATGGCGAGTCACTCAGGAGAATTCCGAGCGCATTTTCATATGTTTCCAATACTTCTTCTAAAGTAGACTTCTTTACATCCATGATCTTAGTAACCTTTAGATCTTTAACCGGATTTTCAGTCTTCGAATCTGACATTCCGTCTGATTGGTTAGCACCTTTATATATATCATTGCTGATTTCTTCCAGTTTCTGAATGTCATTGGCAAGATTGAGTCCAATTCGTTCCACTAATCGTTCTGAATCGCTTCTCAAACTCCTGTTTTCTGTCCTAAGCTGCTCGAGTTTGTCTTCGTAGGCCTTCACCATATCGTTAATGGACCATCCGTCTCCTTCGTCTGGAAGTAGACTTCTTAGGGCATCTAGTTCCTTCTCGTATATTTTGACTACATTTTCCAGGGTTCTTTCCTCTGCCTGCATAATACCGGGAGCCATTAAAGAATCCTCGTCTTTGCGATCGTTTTCGTCTTTTAATCGTAGTTCTACCATTGGCTCTCCATTCTCTATTTTGTTTAACAGTACAGGGCCAATCTTTTGCACTATATTTTCTAGTCTGCTGACTAAAAGATGCTTTTCATTTCCCAGGCTTTCGATAGAGTGCTCGTACTTTGCGATAACTTCTGAAATCGAGATTCCATCATTGATGGGAATTAGTTGCGTTTCAAGCTCCTTCTCGTAGTTTTCCAGGATATTCTCTATGGTTCGGCCTTCATCTCTAATGAGAAACTCGGCTTTCAAGTCAACAGGTGAGGAAGTTGTTCTTCCTTCTGTCTCATCAGTGTTGATTTGGTCAAAAGGTTGGGCGTACACTTGAGTTAAGTCCTCCATGCTTCCTTTGTCGATACGTTGTTTTTTATATCCTTTTTCTTTCTTCGGTAACGTGGAAGCCACCGGTTCCACATTGACCTGCGTATTCTGAGTGTCCAAATCATTGACAGGAGGCATTTCCTTTTCCTCGGCCACATTCAGCAGAGTTCTTGCGAGTTTCGGACCAAGTCCGTCTTTTAATACTTTGTTTTCCTTGGTCAAGGCCTTGAGATCTTTTTCCTGGGAAGCTATTAGCTCCTCTAAAGTCAGTTCCTTTTCCGTCTTTAGTTCTAGAGTTCCCGACTTAACCTGAGTTTCTGACTGCTTTGCTTCCTCCTTTCCTATTTTTTCTCCCTCTCGGTTCGATTTGGTAAGATTCTCCAGAAGACCACTTCCGATTTTCTCTTCTAGTCTATCTATGGTCTTGCTGAGATGCTCATTTCGTCTTTGAAATTCTTTCAGTTTGTCTTCGTACTCTTTAATAACATCTGATATCGAGCCACTTTCACCTTTTTCAACAGGAACAAGTTTACTTAAAGCAATTAGCTCTTTTTCATAATTTCTTACGACGTTCTCTAGGGTCTTGTCATCATTTTTCATCACATTAATCACGTCTATGCCAATCTCCTTACCACTGGCATAGTCGTTGACATCGCCTTGTTTTCCTTCAAGAGGAAAATTGTCTAACGCATCGTAGAGATCCTTGCCGATAGTTTCAACGAGGTTATCCAACTTCTCCGTTAACAGCTTGTTGTCCCTTTCCAAAATTTCTAACCTGTTCTCGTAATTGTTAATTAAGTCTGAAATTGGCATGCCATCTTCTGTTTTGCCAGTTAATTGCCTGAGTGCTTTCAGCTCCCTTTCGTAGTTTTTCAATATTTCTCCGATGTCTTTCCCTTCCTCCCTCAGAAGATTCGTCGTTTTGAGTTCATCTGGATGTGTCCCAGGATCATCCGATGCTACATCGTCAACGTCGTTCTGTAACAGCTGCTTCGTGTATTTGGAATTTGTTTCTTGACTCTGTGTCCCTTGTTTATCCGGCAGCTCTTCATTCGATTTAGGAATACCGGGCTGGTGGCATGATTCAAATTCTTCAGGAGAGTAATTACCTCTATCCTTTGCTAGCTGCATTAACGCTAAAGCTAGGCCTTGGCCAAGACCGTCCTTATAAATTTCGTTTTCTCTCTTCATATTATTAAGGTCTTGTTCGTATTTTGCTACGATATCTTCCAGCGGCAAGTTTGTTTCGTTCATTATCTGAGGAGCTTTTAGCGTTCTTTTTGTGCTCACTGCGCTGCTATTACCGTTCTGATCTGTTGTCTCGTTCACTCCATCCGTCATCCATCCGTTCTTGAGATTTGTGACCAGGCCGTGACCAATTTTTTGCTCAAGTCCACATAACTCGTCATTAAGAATTTTGTTTTTGCCAGCAAGGCCTTCAATTCTTTCTTCATAGTCTTTTATGATATCTGAAATTGCTCCTGCCTCCTCACCTTGGTGTGGCACCAATTTTCTAAGGGCGTCCAGTTCATTTTCATAAAGTTTTATAACGCCTTCCAGTGTCTTGTTTTCATTTTCCATAAAAATAGGAGCGTTGAGATGAAAAGGTTCCCTCCCATTCAAACGATTACTCCCAGATTCTTTATTGGTGTTGTGAAAATTGTGCATCTCATCCATAAGGCCGGGTCCAATTGTTTTCTCAAGGTTATTGAACATTTCCAACAAAGTGTTCTTTTCATTTTCTAATTTCTCAATTTTATCATTGTACTCTTTTGCCAGGTCGGACACTGGGACACCTTCACTTGTCTCACTAGGAACTAATCTGCGTAGTGCTGCGAGCTCCTCCTCGTAGTTTTTGAGGATATTTTCATTCGTTTCTTCTGCATCTCTTACAAGTTGATTGGCTTCCAGTTTATTAACATCACTATTTTTGACATCCTTAGGGTCTTGTTCTCTTGGCTGATTCATGTTTCCTGCAGGATAGGCCACGAGTTTATTCATCTCTTCAGACTGACTGTTTAATTCACCTGTCTCGCCACCTTCCTTTGGTGTGCCCTGCAAATAGAACATTGGATTTGTATCTCCCGATGTTAGTAGGTTTACCTTCTCTGCTTTCGCCATAAGATCTGTTGCTACACTGTCACCAAGGGCTTCTTTCAAAATCTCATTCTCTCTCATTAGGCCGTGAAACGTACGCATCTTGCTGTCAATATAGCTGTCATCTTGAGGAGCTAGTTGGCGGGGAAGCAGCCCTAGTGCCTTTTCGTACGTTTCCAATACGTCTTCAAGTGTTGAATCGTCTCTTCTCATAATTTCTGGGGCATTCAATCGATCTTCACCTTTGGATTGGGATGTTGCTTCTTGTGTCAACCAACTGCCAGCTGATTCATGGATGTTGTCACCATCAGAGTCTCTGCTATCTAATATCAACGTCTTGATATCCCCCACAAGGGCGCTGCCAATTCTACTGACAAGGCTGTCGTGTCCCTTTTGAACGCTCTTGTGCCTGTTTTCAAGATCATTTATTTTGTCTTCGTAGTCTTTAATTAGATCTGAAATAGAATTGTTTTCTTCACCTTGGCTTGGAAGCATTTTCCTTAGAACTTCTAGTTCTTTCTCGTAATTCCTAACAACCGTCTCTAGCGACTTGCCCTCCTTTTGCATTGTCTTAGGCAGCTTTATACCATCTTCCACGACGCCATCAGTACCCTCATAGGTTTCCTTGCTGTGTTCATCTTCCTTATTTTCTAACTTGTTTAGAAGATCGGCGCCTATTATTTCTGATAAGTTTTCCAAACGGTTCGCAAATGCCTTGTTGTCGTTCCTCAAATCTGCAATCTTGTCTTCGTAATTCGATATCAGGTCTAAAATCGAGATGCCCTCGTTACTTTCATTTGGAACTAATTTGGTGAGTTCCTCGAGCTGTCTTTCGTACTTTCTTAAGATATTCTCTACAGTACTGCCGTCGTCTCGTAATAATGATTTTGCTTTTAAATCGTCTGCGGCAGAAACTTCGTCTGCCATTGAAAAGGATCTAGGATCGGTTCCTCTGGAGTATTGTCGATCCATTATTTCCTCTGTTTGAAGTTGCTCTCCTTCGGTGTTTGGATGCGGGAGAAGAGTATAGAAGAGGTCCTTGCCAATTTTTTCCTTTAAGAGACTGACCTCCTTCTCCAGGTAGTTAAGCTCCTCGTTAATTCTTTCTTCGTAATCTTCTATCACTTCTTCAAGAGTCTTTCCACTTGTTGCCATGATATCAGGTGCCCTTAATTCTTTTCCTGAATAGGTTTCTTCAACGCTTACAAGTTCTGGCGTCTTTCCTTGGGAATCTGTTAATTTGCTGTTATTTTTCTTATCATTGTCTTGATGTTCTGCTTTTCCCTTCTCCTTTTCACTTGGTCCTCCTTCTTCCAAATCCTTTCTTGGTGTCTCTCTCATTCTGTCGTCACTGTCTTCGCCGATGGTTGGGTTTTCCATAGATAGCAGCGAATTTGTCAAGGACGGTCCTAGTTTAGACTGCAACGAATCAAGTCCATTTTCGTACGACGCTATGACGTGTGCAAGAGTTGTCTTATTTTCAATAGCAATACTCGGTGCCTTTAATGTCCTTTTATTTGTTATATCGTCTTCAGCAAAGTTTCTATGCCCTGAGTCACTTTCGCTATCTATTATGATTACAGGCTTTGGCCTTGGAGATAATTCGTTACTCAAATCTTCCTCGTCCTCGGCTTCAGGGGACGTGCGTCCCTTGACGGGCTCACTCTTTTGTTCCAAAAGTGATTTTTCTTGAGCCTCGATTTTTTTATTGTCAAGGTCTCCAGAATCCGCTTTTATCAGATATTTTTCTCCTTCGTTGGCTCTGACGTCATCGGTTATTGGATCGTTTAACTGTCTGTCTTCTTCTGCCTCATTGATCAAGGCGTACACGAGGTCTTCTCCAAGTCTCTCTTTCAAAAGACGCAACATTTCCCTGTTCTTCTCTTGGGCTTTAAGAATAACTTGCATTGTTTCGTTTTCGTCAGGAATGTCGTCGGCAATTTCGAATTCAGACCTCTCATCTCTTCTCAGTGGACCACCGCCTGCTCTTTCGTTTGCAGGTCTTTCAAGATCGTTTTCGTACTGGGCTATGACTTCCTCAAGTGTGCTACCATTGTGTCGCATTATGGTCGGCGCCTTCAAGGATCCCTTGGCAAGTTCTTCTTCTTTGTCAGAAACATCAGATGAGCTTTCCTCGACTGCAGACGTAAAATATGATTCAACAATGTTATTGAGTCTGGCCTCGACACTAGTCTGTTTCTTGGATAGTATATTTCCTTGTTCTAGTAGAGTGTTTCTAACATGAAAGTCATCTGTATCTTCCATGTGCTGGTTTTGCTGTCCCTCGGGGTCCTTAATTTTTATCTTCTCTAGCTTGGGAACATCGGGACTTCCTATGCTTTCCCTCTCTGTCCATTCTGTGTCACTACCGGTGTCACCACCTTCATGAAGTGTAGACGAGTTGTCTGAGCTTTCTGCAAATGGGAGAACACACCCTTGAACAAAAGGTGTGGAGTTAGCATTGTTTCTGACAGCTCTTGAGAGACGTTTCCCCTCAAACTGCACTTTAACAAAATCAGCCTTTCTACCTTGTGTAGTAGATGGACTATGCGAATCCTTCTCTATGTTGTGTATGCCCACTTCAGGTTCTGGTGGTTTGGTGATTTGTAGAAGCGCTCGAGAAAGATCTTTGCCCAGCTTTTCTTTCAGCAACTCGTTTTCCTGTGAAAGATTATCCAGCTGTTTTTCGTACACGGCAATCACGTGTTCGAGGTCTTCGTCATATTTTTTCATTATGGTGGGAGCCAAAAGTTCCAAAGGGGAATCTGCATAATTGCCCGTGTCAAGTGAGTCTTCCGTCATTAAAACAGAACAAAACAGGTCTTTTCCAAGCATGTCCTTAATTAAGTCCATTTCTCCCTTTTGTCTCTGTAATAAGCTTGCCAGCGTCTCCTCATTGTCCTGAACAGCGACAATCACGTCTCTAAATTCCAATGCCTTCTCTGGCCAATTTTGGCTTAGCAGTGCTTCAACCAGTTCCTCTCCAATTTTTTCCTTAAGGGTTTCCAAATCTGAACTAATTTCACCATTCATGTGTCTTAGTTCTTCATTTTCTATGCTTATATCATTGAGTATGTCACTGATGGTTACCTCATTAACTTGTACCTCGTCTATACCTGGTCGGTTTTCATCTCCTTCGTCTGGTTGAATGTCGAGTGATGCTAGCGCGTTAAAAAGATCCTCGCCAACTTTGGACTTCACCAAGGCAATCATACCTTCTAAACGTTCCCTTTGTCTTTGAGAGGCATCTTTTTGGTCTTCGTGCTCCTTTATCAACTCAGTCAGTGTCTTTTCATCTCTTCTCATTTCATCTAAAATTCCTTCGATATAATGACGTGGTATTTTGCTTTCCCGTTTTTTCCTTTTCTCCGCCAGTTTTCCTAACATTCCCGAAGCACGTATTTGATCAGAGACTTCACGTTTTCTTTCTTCCAGTTCGATTTTCAGTCTTGCTAATTCCTTCATCACTTCATCCATCTCTTCCTCTTCAAATTCTACGTCCAACTTTCTCCTTTCCTCTTGTATTTCTTCCACCTTAATTTCAACATCCTTCTTTTGCTTTCGTAACTCTTCATTGTTAGTGGGAACTGCTTGCTCGAAAGCATCGGCTTGACTGTTGTCAAGCGTCACGTCGATTTCCGTTAAATACTCTCTTAAATTCTCTTTTTCAATTAGCAATTTCTGAAGGTTCAGCACGTCTCCAGTAATGGCATCCTTTCCTTGACGAGATTCCTCTTTGAGAACATTTAACTCCCTTTCTACCTCCTCTGCCTCTTTACTGCATAATTCAACCTCATCCTTCAGGATCTGCAATTCTTGATTAAGCGTCTGCGCTTCGTCACTCGAAAATTTCTCGTGTTCACTCATGGCTGTCATTAATTCCTGTAAGTTCGCCTCAATTTCTCGTCTTTTCTCGTCGATGTTTTCTATCAGTGTTTGTATCTTTTCGTCAACTGCTTCTTTGTCGTTGTGTAACTTATTCAATCTTTTTTCCTTGTCTGCCTTTTTCGCTTCTATCACCAGCACTTCGCTTTCTCTACGATCAATTAACTCGTTCAATTTCTTCAGCTCCGTTTTGAGTTTTATTTTCCTTTCCCAGTGGTCTTTCCAAGTGTCCTTTCCACCAAGTTGTTCCTGTAAGAACGTTTCCTTCTCGTTCAACAAATCTTCTAATAGCTTGATTTGCCGTAGGTTTTCTTTTAGCCTTACCTTTTTAGCAACCAGAGATTTAAGCTTCTCTAGGTCATATTTCTCTAACTCGTCAGGCGTAAAGGGCTGTAACATATTGTTTAGGCGATTCTCAGTCTGACGAAGGTTGTCTTGTAGCTCTCGACGTTTGTCATCCAAGTTTTCTTCCGATTGTTCTGAACGTTTGTTTGTCTCATCATTTTCACGGGTTGCAGTCGAAGAAAGTGTAGTTTCACTACCATACTTGTCATACTTAAAGGGCTTTTCGTTTGATTTGCCTCCCAATTTTTTTTCAGCGATTAACTTATCAAGAGTGTTACCGTTCTTACTTGAATCTTGTGCTAGTCTATCAAGTTCTATTTCTCCTCTTTTCTGTTTTCTGCTCGCAAACGATAAAGGAAACCCTGTTCCTTTGCTGTCATTCTCATTTCCATAAGTCTTTTGAAGAACTTCATCTACAGGTATCTTTTCTCTGATTACCTGTTCAAGAGCGCCTTCCACCTCATCTGGATCTTGCTCCAGTCGTTTAGCTTCTCTTAAGCTTTCTGCTCTTTCCTTGATAATGTCTTCCATCTGTCTCTGTCTCTGCCGCAGTTCTTGTACTTCTTGAAGACGAGCAGACGTGGTCTCTGATTTCAGGGTAAGAAGGACTTGACTAATAAGCTCCCTCATTTCTTCTCGAATGTCACGATTGCAATAATCTTCCCGGTGCAACCATTGTGCTTCCTCTATTGCATTTTCCCTCGCGTTTCGCAGTTCTTCGCTGATTGCACATTTCTGTTCCAGAAGATCTTCCAGAACCTTAGCAGCTCGAACTGTTTCCTTGTCTATTTTATCGTGTAGCTTCTCAATTTCGTCTTCAAGCTTCACCTTTCTTTCAACGCATTCCTCTATAAATTCAGACTGCGCTCCTTTTAAACCGCCTGTACTTAAACTATGTAGAATCTTATCGTTGGCATCATGTAGGTCCATTGCTAATCTTTCTTTGGTGTCAAGAAGCCCCTTGATATTTGATTCTGACTCTTCGCTGACAATTCCAGTACTCTGTAATTGTCGGGCATCAAGAAAATTGCGCTGTTCATTAGAGATTTCACCCTCCAGCTGAGAAATCTTTTCTTCTAGGCTTTCCTTCTTGGAAATCAGGTTTTCCAATTGTTTAACGATAAGGAGGTCCTCTTCATCTCTGAAGCCGTGTACATTTGGCTGGTAATTATTTAGTTCGTCAATTTCTTTTGTCAAATTTTCTTTTTCTTCCAAATCTTCAATTAGTTTCTTGGGATGAATGAAACCTGCCTCTCTTAGTTGGCCTTGTTCCTGAAATATTTTTTCTTCCAGACAATCTAATTCCTCCTCGGTGTGCGGCTTAAGACGATTGACGATACCCAATATGTCAGCTACAGGGATTCCTTCAACGATTTCCTTCTCAAGTTCGCGTGGTAATTTAAGGTTTCTGATCAGTTCATCCAGTTTCTCAATTTTCGCCTCGATAACTCCATGTCTTTCACTTTCAGCGTCGCTGGTATCGGAAACGTCAACCTTGTCCACTAATTTGGCCTCAGTTATACTTTTATCAGATGTTTCAACACCGTTCCTCCCGTCATCTTCGTTTTGTTTTGAAACTTGTTCGTCTTCAGTCCTTGCTGTTGAATTAGCCGAGTCGAGTGAGTCTTGAATACGTGTTCTTTTTCTCCTAAAGGGCTGTAGCCTATTTCTTTTTTCTTTTAATATCCTTCCATATCTTGCAATATCACCCTCTGCACTCTTGATTTCCCTCTCTAACTTCGCTCTCTGATTTTCTGCGTCTTTTTTACTTTTAACCATAGAACCGGTTTCACGCGGTAGCTCTTTGTTGTTCTTTGTTTGATAAGTAGCAATCCCCCTATCCCGCAAGCCTTCCTCTAAAGCTGCAAGTTGAACCGTCACACTGTTGAACGAGTTCTTCAATTTCTGTTTTTCTTTCCCAGATTTTGTTGTTGCTTTTTCCAACATCTTTGCTTTGTAGCTAAGCTGTCTTGCTTTTTCGCATAGGTCGTCCTTCAATGCATCCTTCTTGCACATGAGTCTAGGAACAGTCTGGGCACCGCTGCTTCCTAGCTCTAGCATTGCTTCTTTCTGTTCGTTAAGCAGATGACAAATTTCGTCCAGTTTCGTGCATACATCTTCTTTTTCTTTTAAAAGATGTTCTGTTAGCTTTTCATTGTCGTTCATTTTAATACTTTTGTTAATTTCTCCCAGTGAATGCAACAGCCTTATTTCCTCGTCCTCCAGCCGCTTGTGGAGATCTCTAAGGTTGTCATCTCCTGCTGTAGAAAGTTCTTTCATCTGTGAGTCGACTTGTTTTAACTCATCTGTAAGTTTTTCCTTTTCTGCATACAGATCATTCACACTCTCTAGCGCTGCTAAGTTTTCTTCTTTATCTTTCTTATCGCTAAGTTCTGGAATTTCATCCACAAATCCTTTGCCTACTAATTCGCGCAGTAGATTGAACTTACTTTGAAGTAATTTGTTATTCTTGTTCAGTTCTTTAATAAGATCTTGGTCGCTAACAGGCCATGTGCTACTTTGGCGAGTCAGTTTTTCAATATCCTCGTCTGTCGTTTGGGATTGGGTGTCTGACCTTTCAGAAAGGCTATCAAACTCAAGGGCATTATTAATCTCCAAGATGCCACCTTCTTTGGGTGACACGCGAGAAGGTTCAATTTTCGTTTTAAACTCATTGGCATCACCCAATTCAGATTCATCCTCTATCCCTGCAGAATAGTCCTCACTTTTGTCATCCTGATTTGTTTTCCCGACTTCTCTACATTCACCTTCATGATCAGAAGAAACCCATTTCTCCTCGTCCAGTGGTTTATGAATTTCGTCTTCTTTACCACTTACAGAATGCCCTTCTTTTTCTCTAAGTTCAGATTTAGTGGCTAATCCTTTCATATCCTCAACAATTTCTACTTCTGTTGTGTCTCTGTCATCGTTTTTCTTTTCAGCAGAGACCCTTCCGTCTTCTTTTGTTCCATTAACGTGGTCTTCATTCCATGCTTCCGCTAAAATGTCTTCGCTCTCAAATTGTTCTTCGCTGTGAACGTTTTCCGAGTCTTTATATTCCTGAATAGACTCTCCGTCTTCCGTAGGTCTCTCACTCCACTTGGTAAAAGATTGCTCTAACGTCGCAACCTTAGGGTTGATCTCTGGTTTGATCTCTTCTTCTCTGATCTTTTGTCTTTCGCCGACATCTTCGTCTGCACTTTCATTCTTCTGGAAAGTCTCTCCTCTATCTTCCGTGAGCTTGTCAGGTTTGTGATTTAGTGGTTTTTTATCAGATGGATCACTGGCTTTAATCTCCGGCTCTGAACTTCCTCCGTCTACGTCACCTAAATTATCTGTTTCCGCTGTAATGGGCTCTGTAGCTTGCTGCTTTTCATCGCCTTGATTTCCCCCTTTGGTCTGTTTAGCTGGTTGTTCAAAGGACTCATCCTTGATATTGATCCCCGGTTCTAAATGTGCTCCATTTGCACGTTCTTCTTCCCCCATAATGTCCTCTTTGGCAAGTGCATCCGTACTGGGTTCTTCTTCCTCGCCTTTCTGTCCTAGGGAGATCTTTCTTTTATCCCCCGTAGTTAATTTGTCGTCTTTGTAAACCGGAATTTCAGAAGATTTATCTTTGGGTTTTATCTCGGCCCCTGAATCGGGTTCTTTTTCCTTGTTGTTTTTCAGTCCTTGACTTTCAGTATTTTCAAGAGACAAAGAAATATTATCCCTTTGCTCTGTCACATTTTTCTCATTAGCTTTACCCTCAAGTGAACTGGATTCTTTAAACGGCCTAACTGGGCTGTCCTCTGTTCCCTCAGTTATACCTGAGTCGATTTCTGAATCATTTTCTGTTTCGTTTTTGTCGGCAATGGTCAGGTTTTCCATTGAATTTTCACCGCGAGGACGATCTTGGTTGTTATTCTCATTCAACATGACTTCAACCTCCGGCTTACTTTCGATTACTGTCTTTGCAGCTTTTGGATTTTCATCTCCAGATAAACATTGTCTTTCAAGTGCTTCTTCGGGTATTTTTTCTTGAAAATTGTCTTCCTTTTTTTCTGTCCTGTCGTTTTCTATGTCTCCTTGGGAATCGTCTAATACCCGACCATTTCCACTCTCGTTCGCCGTCCTATCGTTTTTCTCGTTGGTTTCCGTGAGCTCTCCGTTATTAATGTCGTCGTCTCTCCGGTCCTCGTGATCAGCGACGTCTGCCTGTTCCTCTTCAGACGTTTGTGCTTCTGTGCTTCGTTTGGATACTGGTCTGTTTTTGTTACCAAATTGAGTTCTCTCAACGAGCTTTTGGACCCCACCAAGCATGTCATTTTCCAGATCCTTTCTCTTATTGCGGAGAGAGTCCTTGGCCTTGGCTAGTTTCTTCGAGGCCTTTCTCAAGCTGTCTCTATATTCTCCATAATAAACTCTTCCAAGGTTGAACCTCTCAAGATTAAAAGCAAAATCCAGTTCTGCCTTCTTGATGTGCATCGTATCACCATCGTTCGATTCAGGCCCAGAATACGCTCCTTCGTCGCTTTCACCATTTACGGTCGTTGGGCCTGAATCGTCTGACTCCAGATCTGAACTCTCACCAGAGGTTGTCTCCGAGTCATAAACTGAATCTTCGTCATTGTTCAGAACTTGTTCTACAAGGTTTTCTAAGGCAGCCTTTAGCTCATCCTTGGTGCAGATTTCGTCTTCAGATATTAGAAGTTGTTTAGATGGTTTGATACTTCTTTCACTTGTTTTATCTTCAGGCGACGTAGCAGGCGAAGTAACAAGATCCTCGCTAACAAAACTGTATCGATCGAGTTGCTGATCGTCTTCTCTAGAGAATGATGGCGGGCTGGACAGGATGTCCTTTATTAAATCGAAAGCTTCTTTAAGATTAGCAACGGCTGCTTCATGTTCTTGCTGCCTTTTCTTCTGTAACTCAGCTATTTCTTTCTTAAGAGGAATTTTTAAGTTTAGGTTTTCTTTTTCTCTTTCAAGAACCTCTTTTTGGTTCCTTTCATCTGCAGCTTTACCTTCCCTCTCAGGCCTCTTTCGTTTTTGGCTGGCTATTAGCTTTTGCATGGTATCATTTCTGTCTTGCAGCAGCCTGATTTCCATTTCTCCCCTCTCGGAAAGCAAGCTATGCAATTCTGCAATTTCTCTTTCGTATTTTAAGACAATGTCCATCTTATCACGCTCGAAGTCTCTTTTCATTTTTTCTTTCTTGCGACAAAGAATATCCTCCAGTTCCTCTTTCATTTCCAGGTAATAAAGTCTGCTTAAGTAAAATCGTTCGCGATTGAATACCTCTTCTAAGGTGGACTTTTGCCTTAGCAGATTTTCAATTATCTCACCATCAGCACTCATCACAAACTCCTTGTGCTGTGTTTGGAGTTTTTCCATGAGCTCTTCCTTTTCTTTTATGAAACTCTTCTCCAATTCATCAATTGAACGTCTCATATCTTCTTTCTCGCGTCTCAGCTCTTCCTCGATGTCTGAAGGAGTGCGTGTACGGTTTTCTCTACCTGTCCTTGTCATTTCTTCAAGTATGCTGTTGGTCTTCGTGCCATCAGGACCCTCATCTGTTGATGTACCTTTATCTTCAGTTGGCCGTTTCAACGCATCATAATCTTGAAATTGATTTTTACTAGGGTCTAGCTGTTGAAGGCATCTCAAAGTCTCTAGGGAGTCTTGTACTCTCGATCTCTTTTCATCAGCTACCTCTTTCAGCAGGTTGTTCAGTTTTTCCTGGTGTTCTTCTTTTAACTTTAACTTTTCCATTTCATGACTTATGTGAGCATTTTTGAAAATACTTTTCAACTTCTCGTTCAACTGATCTTTACCAGATTTTTCACTCTTCCCGCGCGAATCACGTTCTTTTAAAATGTCCTCCAGAGCAAGAAGCTGATGTTCAATAGAAAACTTTGGCGATTCATCACCCAGCGAGACGACTTCCTGCTCATCCTTGCTAGTGAACAGATCGTCGATCTCCGCAATCGTCTGGTTGATTGCGTCTTTCATGCCCTTATTGCATATTTGAAGATCTTTCAAGGTGTGTTTCGTTTCCCCATCGGGAATGCAATTCTTCAATTTTTCCTTGATTTTCCGAAGAAATTCATTTGTGTCGTCCATTGTGTTACTCTGAACGCGTCCTTTGTCTTTGCCTTCTTTCCTATACAATAGGCGTTCGATTCTTTCGTTTTCATCGATTGGGCCTTTTCTCCCCTGTTTTTCTTGCAATGGGCTCTTTTGTCCTACGTGTTCTGATTTCTCCTTCTCCATTGCAGGACTGTGTCCTTTATCTAATGCGCTGCTTTCAACAAAACCACTTTCTAGAATGTTCTCACTATTTGTGACAAATACGTTTTCTGCCGCCAGTTGGATCTCTTCCAGCTTTAATTTAAGCGTTTCGTTTTCTTTTTGCAAATCCAGCTTTTCATTTTCCAGTCGTTTCCTTAGTTCATTTTTCTCTCTCGTAAACTCCTTTTCTTTCTTAGAGATTTCCTGCTCATGTAATGTTTCAGCTTCCTTCAAATTTGTCTCGTATGTTCGGAGATTTTTGTCTATCGCCTTTTCCAGATTTTGGCTTTGATTATTCTCCTTATGCAATCTCTCTTCTATCCTGCTCTTCTCGCTGAGAAACTCTTCCATTTCACCTGCTAGGTCGCCAAGTTTCTGTTTGGAGACCTCCAGCTCTTCCCGTTGTTTTTCTGCTATTGATTTAAGTTGATCAAGCTCTCCCTCGTACAGTAGTCGCATGTCTTCTTCCTTCTGCTGAATTTCCATTTCCTTCTTGATTACAATTTCTTCATATCGTTGTTCCAGGTCATTTCTTTCAAACTCGAAACTCTTCAGCAAGTTTAATTGTTCTTTTCTGAATTCTGCTTCCAGACTTTCTTTCTCTTGTTGGAAATCCTTTTTCAGTTTCTCGATTTCCTTGCGATGTTTAAGTTCCAATTCTTTTATAGGTTGCTGTCCTCGCTTAATCACCTCAATCTTCTGCTTATGCTGTCCCTCCATCTCAATCAATGCGTTCTCGTGTTCCTGTTTCAGTTTGGCAATTTCGTCGATGAGAGCTACTTCCACGTCTTCTTTGGTTACCTGATCTGGATTTGTAAGCAAAGAAATCTCACGGTTATAAACTTGGGCTAAACTAAACCTCTCAGTGTGCAAAGCATTCAGCAATGCCTGTTTTTCTTTTTCGAGTTCATCAATAGCTTCTTGTTTCTCAAGAAGCCTCTCTTCAAAAGAAATTTCTAAACTCTCCTGCAGCTCTGCTATTTCGCGCTCAAATTGCTGGATTATTCTTTTCCTTTCAAGTTCAGTTTTTTCAGAGAGTAATCTTTCCGTTACTTCTAGTTTAAACTCCAATTCTTTTTGATGATCTCGTTGTACTGTCTGTTTCTCTTCATCAAAGTTTGCATTCATTCGTTCTGCCTGATTCGCAAAAACCTGCACAATCTCCGCTTTTTCTCGGTCACATTTTCTTTCAAGTTCTAGCTTTTCAATTTCAAAATTATTGCTGGTGCGCCTTAACTCCTCTTCGTGTTCGATTCGTTTAATATAAACATCCTTGTCTGGCGAGGATCTGGATAAACCTTCTCCTTGATGCTGTACGCGTAGCAATTCTCGTCGTAGCATTTTTATTTCTTCGTTTTTTTCTGCGATAACCCCTTCGTACTCTTGTCTCATTTTAAGCTTCTCATCTTTGTATTTCATTTCTAAAGTCCTTTCAAATGATTGGTAATCCTTAGCTTGTTTTTCTTCGCTTTTTTCTCGCTCGCGTTTGAACTCGTTTCTCTTTTCCACCTGCTGAGCTTGAAATTCTTGCAACAGGTCTTCCTTTTCTAATTTAAATTCATGTTGCAGATATTCTTTTTCCTCCTCAAACTTTTGGACTAGATCATTCATTTCTTCTCTGTGCATCTTTTCAATTATTTCTTTCTCCTTCAGAAAACCACAAATAATGTCATTTTTTTCTTTAGCAAATTCCTTCGCTAAAATTTCTGCAGCAGTTCCATTGGACGCTTCAAACTCCACCATGTTTTCAAGAAAAAAATAGTCACCGACGAAAATAAGCCTATCCTTCAAGAATGATTTCGTTCGCTAGCCTTGCTGAGCTGTTTCTGGGGCAACAAATTCTGGTTGGAAAGGATTCCATCTGCCATGAGTAATGGTAAAACCAGTACAGCCGACAGAGCAAAAGTGCGTCGAGCTTCAGTAAATGTAGTAACACGCAAAAGGTATACAAATGTGCTACGAAAGCGTTTTAATAATTGATTGCCCACCAGCAGGATATGTGAGAGGAAGATAAACATTTGGCTTCTACAACGCAATTTATTTCTTTGACAGAAATCGCAGTCTTTCACTGGGCTAGAGTGAATGTTTTTCTCAAAGCCGCAAAACAATTTTTGAATTTTTGCCACAATGCGGTTTATCACATTAATGAAAAACAACTAGACTCCATTTTCCAAGTTCTTGTTTTGTTCAAATCATGCAGATATAAACTGGCTTCGATTCTAAACTAAAAGCTTTTGAGAGTTAACTGCATGCGTGGAGCATTGTCGACATTATGGACCAAACAATAATGTATCTATTCTTTAAACACCTAGTGTATAATACAGGTATGTTTTCCAAAGGAAAGCTACGTCATTTTCTATCAAAATGCAAAATATCGTCATGACATATTTTGGGCTTTAAGGTAAAATAATATAAAGAAATATAAATGTCTTGAGTTATTC
>Ga0099815_1109140_pt1 | contig 16996 bp, 11 predicted proteins | sample DipTnscriptome_3_FD_81137 | JGI IMG/M metagenome (GOLD analysis project Ga0099815, IMG submission 81137) | Coral microbial communities from Puerto Morelos, Mexico - Diporia T C metatranscriptome (Eukaryote Community Metatranscriptome) | ecosystem: Host-associated > Invertebrates > Cnidaria >...
AAAAAACCCGTGTAACATATTGTCCTAAAATTATCTGGATTTATTGATTATTACCAGTAGATGAATGAAGGACCGACCACTGATTAACCTTGAGCACTAGTCTGTAGGCCGTGGAAACTCCTGTGAGAATACTGTACGCCCGAGAGCCCAAAAGATAAGTGTAAAATAAAATAAAAGATTACATTTAATGGGCTCTCACCGGGCTTTCATCATATTATCTTGTATGTGCCTTACCAACCCTCCCACCCTCCACATTAAAAGCCAAAAATATTTCATTTTTAATGTGCATGGAGGGTTGGGTGAGGGGTCTAAGGCACACATAAACTTACAAGATTGTACAGGAATTATGACAGTTATCAGGCTTTTGGTAGGAAATCAGAGCTTGTACCAGACCATATCCAGGAGCTCCTTAAATCCACATATTTTAATAATTTCTTTCGTGTGTATATGGTCCGGGCGGAGCCCGCGTGAGTGTAAAGAGTGATGAGGGACCACAAAACCCTTATATTTTTAATAATCTTTTCTTTTATTTTACTTGGCATTTATAAGGGTTTTGTGCTTCTTTCCCCCATCCCTTCCTTCCATGGCCAACAAACCAATTAAAAGTTGAAATTTATTGGGATTTAATTGTCTGGTTTGTTGGAAGGAAGGGTGAGTGTAGGTTGAAAGGCTGGTATTACTCACAAAATAACTTATTTTTTCATTCTTATTCCCTTGTGTACCAGCCTTTCTACCTTCACATACAATAAAATACATTAAATTTATATTAATTATTTCATTTATATGTCTTTATGGGGGACTTGTTAGGCGTAATAGAATAGGAAAATAATGTATTTTATGATGACAAGTCCCCCACCCGCGTTAACGCGTCATGCGCAAGGAGCCTTGGAGGTGGGGGGAAAGGTCCGGAGCATGCCAGCCGACGTAAGGATTTCCAAGTGAACCAACCTAAGATTGTAACACACTGCCAGTAGAAACTCAAGAAAGATAGCATGGTTTTCATCTTATATATGATCTGATACAAGCTTGCGTGGTTAGCAAAAGTCATACAAGAATCTTAAAATCTGGACACTGTACCCGCCATTCTATCTTCTATCGTCTATTGACATTCCTATAATATCTGTAAAATATTCAATAAAATTAGATTCTTTCCTTCAGGGCCTAGTCTTCTAATCAATCTTTGCATCATATTTTCTTGAGTTATTATTATAATTATTTGTATTTCTTTGTCTTTATAATCTGTAATAATATAGTTTTCTTATTTTATTAAGGATCACATTACAGTTTCTTGTGCTTCTTGATCTAGAGGTAGCGGTAAGTCCCGACAGTAAATCCCAAGGAACTTTAAGGAGGAAATCATTAATTCTTCATTATTAACTTTCATTATTATTATATTTATATTTACTTCTTTCACTTTATTATGCTTCTTTCTTCTTACATTATAGACTTGGCCTGGCAAGGATCATGCGAATGAACTTCTCTTATTATCAAAGGCTTGCCAAGAGACACAAGATTACACGGATTATTCATTATAGATTACATTATTAAGTGAATTGGCGCAAGCGTGTGGAAGGACAGGAAGCGTAAAAGACAAGTCTATTGATTAGAAGATAAGATTGCTATCCTAAGGTGAAGAAGTGGTGGCTGAGTTTTAATGTGTTATTTGTGGATTATTCCTGGTATTTTCCTTCATCATTAAGGTAAGACATGACAGGTAAACTCACTTTATAAACCAAGAAACTAATGCATTTTTAATAGAGATTTAGTAAGTAATAAACCCTTAAAAGATAATATAAATCTTGGGTATTTTTAAGGTGTGTTTATTGGAGGGACGCTTGGCCACACGATATTAAAAGGAAATTATAAATTAAATATAGATTGTAAAGCGTCCCGTGGCAGAGATTACAGCTACAGCATTCCATTTGGACGAAAGAAGTTCCAAGATTCCTTTCATCTTTATAGGAAGGGAAGCGTAGGAAGGGATGATAGAATTAATTGTGAGGGAGCGTGTCTTGCATGGAGGATTCACTCAGGTTCTGTCTTTGGAGGTCTTGTAATTACCAATGAACCATCATAAAGAAAGATGAAAATAAGACTGGCCGAGTGACTGGAATCTTCTTAAAATCTTGGAAATTAATGTTTATTGGCGGGGAATATGAGGGGCTTCTATGCAATCTCTAGGTGAATCCAGTATGTTGTGCTTCAAGATCTAGAGGTAGAGGTAAGGCTGGGAAGGTAATATCAAGTCAAAACTGTAAGTCAAGCAAGGTATAATGATGAAAGTGAGATCCAGCATTATCAATGGCTAGTGCTCAGGAAAGAATCCTATCCTGTATCCTGTTACCTTTCATTACTATAACAACTATTCATATTTATTGTGGAAGTTACCAGTTCTCACCTTAAGATTACTCCCGTCGCAAGTTATTATTAAGTTTATCAGAATTTAAGTTTATTTTAAGTGATTTTATTGGGGCTTCTTTGGAATAATCCGTGTGTCCTAGTCCCCATCCATAAAGTGAGTCCAGGTACCACCATAAGATTCCTATCATATTATTAGGACTTCCTGCGTGAGAGCGGTAACGGAATGGATATGAATTCTGAGATATAATCAGTTCATCCTTATAGTTCTCACTAGATAAACCTAGATAAGATTATGATGGCTCTTTGTAGGAAAGGAAGGTAAGACAGGTGGTTAGAATCCTAGGCTTGGAGGTGAGAGTGAATGGCCATGAAATCTAGTCCCAGCTGCAGCGGTAAGACTATTGAAAAGACGAGTCTTATCCAGACCAGGCGTTAACAGTCCTTAGGTTCATCCCGCCATAATACCTGGCATAAGTTTCCTATTGTCAGTGCATTAAAGTCACTCCAGATATCACACAAGAATCCTGAAATTATTAATGAGTTTTGCCGTGAGGAAGTCCAAGCACAAGAATGAATCAACAAAAGACCGCAAGCAACCATTAATCTTATCTGGAGTGAGCATTCATAATCTGTTTTTGACTTCATCTTCTTGCTTCCTTAAGGTAAAAACCATTCAAAAATACATTAAATTGCAAATAAAATAGGAAAATAATAAGAAAATAATGTATTTTTGAGGATTCTTTGGTCTTTACACTCACACAAATACAATATTCTATTTTTAATTATGAATGCATTAATCCTTATATTTCTACCTCTAGATACAATAGGAGCCTGTTATCCTAAGACAAAACCAGTCCATTGAATCCTTCACTCATATTACCTGCCATCATTCACTATAAAATCCTTATTATTTTCATGGATTTTATTATTATTCTATGGCAGGTCCTATGTCCTACTGTAAGGCGAGATGAACCTGAGCGCAAGTTACCTTAGGATGGGATAGAAGAGATTGTAGGATGGAAATCATGAAGCCTGTAAGGTGGAAGGAGCATAGGACCGTTCACGAAAGGAAGCATAATACCAAAAATGAAAATATAATGGTTGGACAGAAGGCTTCCTGCGCTAGTTATTACTCAAGAACTCGGGGCTAAGGAAGGTCAATATTATATAGATTTTAAGCGGTTTTCATTGTCATTCCTGTGCTTTTCCTTATTGGACTGACGGTAACCACCTTAACCCAGCTATCCCACCTCTAAGATCAACCATAGAAATCCATCCTGACGATTCATTACCTGGGTTACATCTCCTATAAAATACATATAAAATATAATATTAATCCCGCCCAAACCAACTATATACATACAAAATATTATTAATTCTGTGTTAATTCTGGTACATTTTCAGGTTGGTTTGGCCTAGAGCCTCCAAAGAAAATAATTAATCCATAAAAATCCATTAAAATGCAAAAATCTTTGTCTCTTAACCCATCAAAATGAAAATAAATGCAATTTTTAAAAGATTTTTGCAGTGGAAGGACCCAAAATAAGATCAAAAAACTTAAATTTTTATTAATTATTTATGGGTTTTGGGTCCTTTCACTCTTATAAGATTCCTACCGGTGGGAGGGGGAATGCTGTGAGGGACTTGTGTGGGGCTACATAACAAGAATAATTCTATTTTTACTGGTGTAGCCCCATAATATGATGTCTGGTTGTCCTTTGATTACTACTTACGGGGATGAAAGTCAACCAAGATTATTCATTAGAAGACAAGATCCTGAAGTTGACAGTGTATTACCTGGTATGACGGGACCTCCTGCACCCGGAAAAGCCCCTAATAATAACAATAAATTTATATTTTTTATGGGCTTTTCCCTTTACAATCAACCACTGAATCATCTTTGGAGGTCCTGTCCTGGCTAGTACTCGGATAATATGTTGACTGTAGGATATGGAAGAGGAAATCATTGGTAACCGCTGGAAAGAACTGGGGGGTGTGGGTCACTCGGGGAAGAGCCGCATGCGCGCTCGTGACCCACCCCCCTTAACCAGTTCACTCCCAGCGGCACAAGAATCACACAATAAATCCCAAGAAACCCATAATAATTCTATAAAACTTTCATTTTATTTTCATTCTTAAGGTTTCTCTTATTGGGATTTTAAAGTGATTCTTGGTCCTTACAGGAATATTATTAAAGTGGTTCCTACACCTGGCTTGGACGGTTAACCTTTCCTGCGGCATTATATTGGAGATTTAATAGGTGGTGTAGGTTATCCGACGGTTAGTAATGAATGGTAATAAAATCCAATAAGAAATGTAAATGCAATATTATTAGGATAAGAAAACTAACCGTCGTATCACCAAATAAAAAGGAAATATTATTATAGATTTAAGAGCTGTTATGCGGCTAGCGCAAGCGTACAATGCATTATTAATACGAGAAGAAGATTACAATATATTTATAATAAGAAAATCATTAAGGTTTATATGTGAAGGTAATAGTAATGTCCACGCCAGCCGCATAAAGTTATTATAGTTTTTTCTATTATTGGAGGTTAAGGTAAGACAGAATGGCCCACTGATTCCCTCGCCTGACTTGGACCGTGAGTTGATCTGATAGTTTGTTAGGGCCATTCCAGTCTTTTGGAACAAGCTCACCAACAACACTATGCATCAGATCCTTCATGACGGGAGTAAGCCTGTAATTCCTAGATAATAGACGAGTGAACAAACCAACTAAAATAACTTATTAATCCCAAGGTAACCCAGATATCATATCAAATGCCAACCAATAACTCGCGAAATCTATAAAATATTATCAGGTATTTTGCTAACTAACCCTTCACCCACGCATGAAGTGTTATTATTATTGAGAATTAATTTTTGATATTTAAGTGATTCTAATGGCGCTAGCCTCGTCTTTTGGCTCTCTTCTTCACTCATTTTCCTTTATTATAATGTCTTTTACTCGGCTCTTTTCTCTCTTAAAATATGTAAAATCTTCTTTATTGACAAGGAATCCCATAACAGGTTCATCATAAAGTCAGTAAAAATTCATTAAAATATTAACCGTCTTTTGGCCATAACAGCACAGAATCCTTCTAAAATTCCATTATAATGTTGTAATCTCTTATTAAAATCCAGATAATATTATTATGGTTTTCTATAAAATGCTTAGTAATAATAAGAGACCGAGGGCCCACTGGGCAAGGAATCGTGGCATAATCCGGTGAACGAAAGGTCCAAATCCTATATTCTATCGTCTCGGCAAGCCTCTTTTACCTTCATGTCCTTGCAAGGGAATAAAAGTGTAATTTTTTATGTTATTCTTTAGGTTCATTCCCTTGCATCTTGGGCGTCAATCCTATTCCCTTCATTGGGTTCTTCCTTTGGGATTAATTAGTTGGTTTATTATCAGAACCTAAGGCACTAGAATGAGGCCCCGCTATAGTAACAAGAATAAAAGATAGAAAACTTAATAACTGATCCGTGCCATAAGTCCGAGAGCTGAACCCACATACCAAATCTAACTCTGGCACTGGGAACCTGTCGTATCTGGCCCTCATGGCCCCTCATTTTATTATTATTTTCTGGGGATTTTATTAATGATTTTATTCTGGTGTTTTGTTAGTTTTATCGTCTTAGTAATGCCCATGTAAGCAAAAGACCAGTAAAAATCCCCTAAAAGAACAATAAAATAAGATCAGAAAACTTTAAATTAAATCAGGATGCGAGAGATAGAGTGGGCGAGCCTCTTGTACCTACCAAATCTAACAATCTATTTTTATCTTCTTGTATGCTCCAAGGTAATCCCTACTATAAAATCATTATATTTTGTATTTATGCTTCTATGCCCTTCCGTCGCATGCCATCTTTGCTAACGCATGAATCATAATATCTGTAAAATAATCCATTGTAACTAACCAGGCTAGGGACCACTCTTCCATCTCTAAAGGTAAAAAAGAATAGCAAAATATAGGAAATCCATTCCTTCCATCGATCTTATGTTGGTTCACTTGGAAATTAAAATGTTATTTTTATTAGTATTAATTATTTGTATTTATGTAAGAGGCGTCACTGGTAAACCCATTAATTATTAGTGGAAGAGCCTTACAAACTAAATTAAATATTATATGTTAATGATGGAATGTAGGAAGGCGGAGCGGTAGGATAAGAGAGAAAGCGTCACCAGAAAGTCAATAAACCTTATAAGATCCCAAATTCTTTTCCTTTCTTCTTTCTCTGGTCTATCCTCACGATATAATTCTGTGTCACCTTTCTCACCTAAGGATTTCCCCAATATTACCTAGAAATTACTATAAAATTAATGATTTTTTAATATAGAATCCTATTTTCCTGTACATGAAGGAAGTAATAATAAAATCATATTTTCATGATAAAGTCATAGGATTGACAAGAGTCCGGAGGTGGTGCTAGCGTCCTGCCATCATACAATTCATTAATAAAGTGAGTTACGACGGGACGCTAGAAACACATAATTAATTCCTTGTTTTCTGATTCTGTTTTGTCTTACCTTTTCCTTTCATTATCTGTATCTGGCCTTATAATTCCTTTCGCCAATCTTTCTTGCCTTTTACATTAACAATATTATGACTTTATAGTTTCCAGGTTTATCCAATCCTTTCATCTTAAAGTTATTATAGTATTTTCTATAGATTATTGCGCCAGCCGGATACAATCTTGTGTTTAATATCCTTACAAAATGAAATTAATTGTGTTATTAGTGAAGGCTCCTAGAGAAGGAAAGACTATTGTAAATTAATTATTGATGTGGAGCCTTCACCCATAAAGCATTCTATGTACATGAAAGGAAGAAATCTAAGAAAAAATGATATTAATTTTGTATGTATATGATAGGAAAGTTAAGAGTGAAATCTGGTGCTCAAGTGAAAGGAACGATTCTATGTCAAGTGAGAATCCTGTAGTTGTAGGGGGAGAGAACTATATTTTTATTATTTTCTTATTTTTTGTTATTATTTTCATATTATTTTGTTAGTTCTCTCCCATTATGATGCAAATCTTTCAATAATATTTGCCTGTAAATAACTACAAAATACCTATAAAGACAAAAGGAATGCTGGAACTATAAATAAAATATGATGGATTATATAGGAGGTGTAGGTTAGACGAGGAAACCGAGGGAAGCCTTAGGTCCCGACAAGATCCAAAAGATGAAGATAAGAAAGATATGAGGGATGGGCCCCCGGCGGGAGTGTTTGGAAGCTTCTATTACCTACAATTTATTTCTATTTTTAAGAGTTCTTTCGCATGTTTTTCTTAGGAGGTTACCTGTGATGGAGATACAAATACAAAATAGAATGGTTTTTACCGGGTGTAACCTCCTGCGACAGGTCCATCACAAAAGTCTTGATAGAAGCGGTGTGTCCTGAAGGTAGAAACCAGTCAATGTACTAGTGAATAAAGGCAAACGGCTTATTTTCTATCTCATGAAGCCCGGGTCTTTCATCCCCCAAAAGTAATAATTAATTCATAATTTTTATCTTTTTGGTGGTCACGTGTGGCAAAGGTAACACTAGGACAATAAACTCAGCTACAAGATTCCTTGCTTCAGGTTCTTGAGAAGATAACCGGGTGAATCAGTTTCTAGTTCTCTGTCCTAGTCCTGTAAGGTAAACACCTGTTACACTTGGATAATACCTGAGAAGATTGTAAATATATGATCCTGTACACCCCTTCCATCAATAACAAAAAATAAGAATTATTTTGTGTTATTGGGGGTGGAAGGGAGTGAGGAAAGGAAGGTTGACCGTGTACTGGCGAATCATTCTCTGAGTTCAACCGCCAGTCAAGGAAGGTCCAACATTCCCCTTTCCTTCTTTCCTGCTCTTGGGATTAGACCGCCAGGCGTGGAAGGGACCAAAGAAATCAATAAAATCTTATTTTTTATTTGTGTTTATAGGATTAATATGCATGAAATCATTGATTCACCATAAGAAACCAATAAAATTCTATGTTTAACCACCTAATGCACACCGAGAATCAATTGAATCGACCGGAAGGAATCGCCTTATCGTCCATGTCACACCAATACAAAATAATTTCTTGTTCTTGTTAACCCTTCCAATAGGCGGACGCTAGTCCAACCTACACCTTAAATCTATTAAAATCTCCAGTAAAAATCTCTTTTTTTATTTATTATACCTTCTTTGCAAGCATTCAACAGGAAATCCATGTAATCTTCAGGAAATATTAACCGGGTCTTGGTCACTTCTATCCCCTCGCAAGGAAGGTTTGGCTTAAGATAAGAGAATTATCCCGTAAAATCCCTAAAGAATCCGAATAAAATAGTAATTTCTTATATAATTCCTGATATTAAACACATGATTCCCTCAAAAATATATGAAAATGCAGGAATTATTGGTAGGAATCGGGCCAGAAGTCATATAAAAAGCATTATACCGTCAAGCCTAGACTCCGGATCACAGGTACAACCTACATTCACTCAGAAAATCATATCTTTTTCATCTTTTATGTGTCTTGTGTGGAGTGAACGAGGGTGTGGAGCACAAAAGACTGCAAAAATACCATTCTGTAACCACTCCACACCAACTATAAAGTCAATAAAATATGATTGTAAATTAATAAAACTTTATATTTTGTATGTATCTGGCCGTCTATTCTCCTTTATCTGGATTCTTCATTTCTTGACCTAGAGTATGCTCCTCCATTAATAACTCCATACAAAATCAATAATTTCCAAGAATCTTTTTAATGCTGTGTCTTTATGGGAAAGGAGTGAGGAAGCCTCATGAGGACAGCAAATCATTGGTATAATCAAGACCCAAGATAAGGGAATAAGTGACACAGAATTATAATATTATTTTCTAGTATTTTATAAGGTTTTTGCCAAGGGAGAACTCGTCATGCCTTCACAATCTATATTATTATCTTCTTGGGGATTCTTAGTAGGCGACAGCAGGACACTGGGGCTCACTTCCTTCGACCGTAATGCAGCCTTAGACTTGACATCAGACCCACCACAGCCTAGGACAGGAAAGACAAGCCCATGAAGTGAGTAAACGGTTAGACAAGGCTCTCGCACGGCATGCATAAGGATAATAAAAATACAAATATTTTATGCTTCTTATGCTTGGACTTTATGCTTAGAATCTTGTAATTTATTGAATCCTTCATCATATTTTTACTTCTTTAATGTCATTTGCAGGGAATAAACACAATAATATATTTTAAATTTAATTTATTTTATGTTATTTCTACTGTCTAGGAAGGAACACACCAGGTAATAATATCCTGAGATCTCATATCCTGTACTGGAAATGAAACTCATGATCATATAGTAAGGGCCAGTCCATAAAAGATAATACAAAAAGATAATAAAAATAATAGAAATAGAATAATAAAAGACAAGAAGATACAAAAATACACTGAAAATATCCCAAAAAACCCTGTAAAAACTATAAAAATAATAGGTTTTTTGTATTAATTATACCTTGCAAGGAATCGGATAACCGCCCAGGACACTTCCCTCCCATGCAAGGAATGCTGTAGGACACAATAATAAACTGATAAATCCAATAAAACAAGACAATAAATATTAGAAAGATAAGATTCTATATCCAGCAAAATAAGATTAAAAATAATAATAAATCCTCAAAATTATTTGGTATTCTTGTGTGATTTGGCCTAACCCGTGTTTCTCATCTTCATTCGTCATTATTACACCTATAAGATCAGGAAATAATTAATTGTGGGAGGACATGACTTAGACGACCGGCCAGCATCCATATCAAGCCAAAAGGCTTCCGACCACACCCACCCGGATAAGAGTCCAACTCACAGGATTGAATCATTGATTACAGCTATTACCCAAAAGGAAAGATTATTAATAATTTTCAACTTTTAAATGGATTTTGACTGACTTTTTCCCTTTCTAGAAGCTCCTGAAGCAAGACATTATGATTGAAACCTTCATGAACGATTCTATGTGGGCCTTACAGTAATAACAAATAATAGGAATAATATAGGATGAAAAAGTTATTTTATTTGGATTTATATAAGAGGCTCCTGCTCCCACCCGGTCCTTTATGCGAGAGAAGACGAGCCACTGAGCCAAAGAACCATCACAATCTATCTTCCTTCCGCCTGATGCGGCCCATTAATTACCCATAAAATGGAAATATTATAGAATTCTTAGTTGTGGTTGAACCTTCCTTCCTACACTCGGATAATAATGTTATTTTTAGTAATTTCTTTGGCATGTGATGGGTGGAATAAGTGGTTTCTACTTCTATTTCTATTGTGAAGCCACTTAATTAATCGTTTCTTATTGTATTATTTGGGTGTAAGTGGCTTCCTTCGGTTCATTTCTACCTACAATTACCTATAAAGATGGAAGGATGTGGTGTCTTCTAACCCTTGCCTCCATATAAAACCATAATATCTTTCAAGAATAATCCTTGATATGGCGGCAGGAAGTTAGTAATCCTAGAAAGACTGGTAACCGCATGCTCACTATAAATATAATAGGAATTTTGGCTTTCTATAACAGCTTTTGCCCTTCCATTTCCAATAGTTGATCCGGCGTAATGGTCATTAATTGGTTAAAATAAATAATATAAATATAATATTATAGTTTCTGAAGGGACAATAAGTTAGTAAAAATATAATCTTTGTTTTTAATATTTATTGATAATTATTTGATTTTATCTTACAATGAGCACCAGTTATCTCTCTAAGAACCAAAAGAATTAATCTTTTAAATGGAATAATCTTTGGTGGGTCCTTGGCCCTTATTTCCTTCTAATAAATCATCACATTAAACAATAAATCCTATATTTTTACAAGTGTGTCACGGTTTCTTCATTTGTTAACCCTTGCCAAGTGACTTCAATAATAGAATTACAATCTTTTGCTAATAATGCCCATATCCACATAAAAATCCTTAATAATAACATGAGATAGATGGTAAAGATAAGAAAGGCCAGGAAATCTTCTATAAAAGCAAATATTATTAAAATTATCAATAAAATCATTAATTCTTGCCAGGTATTTTAAGGTAGATGGACTGGCGCTAGCCTCATGTTCTTCTTGTTATGTGCTCCGGTCTCTTGGAAGGTCTTATAATAATACAATTAATTTACTTATTTCTTATGGTTTTATGCGGATTCATCATGCCATTTGGATACAGCTTATGCTTGTCGGTAGTAAGAATTCTATTGTTTATTATTGGGGCTTTGCCCGTGTGTAAGGACTTCTGGTATGTGCAAAGCCTTTAAAATGCATCTTGTGTCCATCAGTTTTCTAGAGTTTTATTAGGAGGATGTAGGACAGGACATTAACATTCAATATTAAATTCAGATTTTTACCACGGAATGCCCTTGAGCTCTAGTTTCTGGTCCTATACCCGGTTTCTCTTTTATTGATCTTATTGTGATGGAGCATTCAAGATCTCACACTCATGTCGCTCCTATCCTCCCGGGACTAATAACCAACTATAAAACCAGAAAATAATTGAAAGATTTCTTGATTTTATCTTCTATCTTGTGATTCCAAGCCCTCGTTACCTTAAGGTGGCACAATAATGAATGACCAAAATAAGAGATTTAAGTGAGCCCTCGGGCTTGGTACGGTAGGAAAGGATATAAAAATACAAATATATTATGATGGGTGGTTACACGAGGAAATCCTAAGAAATAACACATAATAAATCTCTTAAATCCACCCATCAATAATAAATATAAAGTTTAATCCTTGTATCCTAAAGATAAAAAGAGTGAAGATAGAAGATAAGATTAATAGAAATAACTAGAAAATATAAATCTTTTTGTCTTTTACGGAGCATGCAGGAATGGAAAAGTCCAAGATTCTATATTAAAATAGCTTTATAATTCCAGGAGACCAGAGGCTTGACTTCCTGTACGATCCAAAAGTAGGATGAAAGTGTAAGGATAAAGTCAGTCCAGATATTATGGTGGAAGACTGCTACCCAGATTATAAAAGTAATAAAATTTATCTTATTCTTATTCTTTACACTCACACGATACCAGAAGCTTTATTTATTGGCTCTTGACATGTAATCCGAGGAATGAACTGGAATGAAGGAAATGTAATCTTGGGCCTTCCTTCGGGCACTCTTACACCCACGGAAGGGATTGTAAAGCGAGATTAATTGGCAAGCGTCGTATCAGAAATTATAATAACTTTATTCCTTATACAATTGACTGTTTTCTGATACAATTCTTTCTTGCTTCCATGACGAGGTTAGGCGCTCTAGGTACCAATTAATCCTGAATTTATATGTGAAGTTAATGACAGATAATATGCCAGCCGAGTAAAGAATTATATTATGGTGGGGCTGGGACTATAAATACAAAAAGAATTATTATAATTAATATCATTCCCAGCCCCTGTAATCCTATAGTGAGCACCAGTTTACTCTCGACAAGAATCATACAATTTATATTGTTTTTATAGGACTTCTTGCTAACTCCCTGTCCCTGCCTCATTTTCCTAAGATTTATTCCTGGAATGCCCTAAGGAACTTGTAATCTTATGCTTGTACTAGCCCCAGGATGTAAGATCAAGCGATAGAAATGGTGGATTCATCCATAGAATTACCAAAAGACACATCATGGGCGAATCAATCCCGGGTGTATCTGGCTACCTTCAGTCTTGGAATGGCGTGAGTGTTTATGATAAGAAAAAAGTATTAAAAAAGCAATAATTTCCTGGCACTTTAAAGCCATTCCAAGGGTAATCATAGGATAGGAATCTTCCCGCCAGAGCAAATATGATGAGTTTATTGATAACCGATAGGAGCTGAAAGGTCCAAGGCAGAAGCACATGAGGTAGAAAAGGAGCGGCTGATCCTCTCACCAAGTAATAACCCCTTATAATATTATTAAAATCTTGATAGACTTGGTATGACGACTCCCTAGACTAAGATGATGAAGATAATAATATATTGTAAGGGCATGGTAAGGACAATCCCGGATGCAAGAGTAATTAAAAAGTCAAGTTTTATTGATTCATTTGTGCCGAAGGGAGCACGCGACCGCCGTGTGTAGGATGTGAAAGTGAGGCTAGACATCATAGGTTTGACATTACCGCTGCATTCATTATCTGACTTAGACCCGGACTAACCTTCAAATCTAGGAAAAGCTGTTAAAACTGTGAGGTCCTTCCCATACACAAGCTGAAAACACTATAATAAAGTGAATTTGTGAGGGCTTTTAGCATATCCATTCAGCCGCCGCGTGTTTTCCATTCACATAAAATGCTATTTTTCTTCCTTTAGGATCATTCCGGTCGCTCCCAAGGAATGGCCAAAGAACCATCAGAATTCTTATAAAATTTAATATTTATTTTGTTCTTTATGGTTACTTCCTTGCTCCCTTCACATTCTCATCCTATTTTAATAGTTCCTTCCCTCTGATTCCATCTCTGGAGCACCTTAAATTTACTATCTTATTTTATTTATATTTATATTTTATATGTATTTTTAGGGATTATGGCAGGAAAGTCCCTCACATTTTCAATATCTTTCTATTTTAATGTTATCTTTAGGGACTTTCCTACGCCCTGCGGAAGTAATTCTATTATCATTTTCTATACCAGGATTCTATATGTGAAGGGGTTATTAATATAAGATTTTTAAGTTATTATTGAGTGATGGTAGGTATAACCCCTTCTAACCAAATATTAAATCTATAAAAATCCCGAGTAAATCACTTAAATCTTCCATTACTAACCGTCACATCAAATGCTGGAATTACCAACAGAATCTCGCACAGGTTCATGCTTATGTTGGGTTATTACTTATGGTTCAGGTCCCTCCCCTCCCTATAAAATACCTTAAGATAATAAAATAAAATAAATCTTTTGTTAGTAATCTCTGGTAATAATCTTTAATGGTTAAGGTATTTTGGTAATAAAATGAATTTATATAAAATCTTTATTGACTTTATGCTTCTGTTTCTAATCATTTCTTTGTTCTTGAATCACTTCTTTAATCTCATTTTCTATTAATTATTTCTTATATTTTATTATGATTACTGGGTTTGGATAGGGCGTCCGGGGTACAGGTAAGACAAATAAAACTAGAAATTCTATTGAAAATTCATTCAACCTTTTGCTCTTATATAAACTCATGAACTCTTTTATGCTTCTTTCCAGTTATTACTAATGGTTTGCATCTCATGTTTAATGGCTTTACAAAGATAATTATTTCTTATATTTTTATATTAATAATACCTGGCTTGCATGGAAGATACGACCGGTGGACACTGTGTCACTTGGATAAGCTCATCCCGGTACGACCATAAGTTTAAACCTTTAAGTTATTATCAGTTCATATAAGATTAAATTGTTATTTTTTATAGTTTTTTAAGCTATTTTTGGCTGGTGTAAGCCTTAGAACTCACGCTGGAAGCACTAATAAAGAAGCATTAGAATGGAAACCTTGCTAGCGGGATGAATCTAGGAAATGCACTCGTCCATACAAGAATGAATCGTATAATCATGCAAAGATATTGATAATCCCATATTATTACAAGAGATTTTAAGAGTAAACCAGCATAAAATAATACAAATAAATCTATAAAACCTTAAAATTATTAGTTATTGTGTGAGAGAATGGAAGTCCTAGCAAAAATCACTTGAAAACAGGGAATTAATAATGAATTTTCTATTTACAATTATCTTTTGGGTTCTTTTCCTTTAATATAATGTCATAATTCCTTAGAAAATTCATTATTATTTATTATTTCCTTTGTGATTATTATTATGTTTTAGTGATTATTGCTCACTCCCGCGTCACTTGGCGGGTCCCGCGTACTAGAACCACATAAGAAGAAAAGTATATTATTGTCGAGTCAAGCCTGGGAACATACCGTCGGTTCAGGTTTTTTGAGTCTTTGTAAGGGCCATATCAAGTATTATTACAATCATAAGATAACTTCCGAGCGAAGGGATTCATCTTGTGATAATAAAGGAAAATAAGAGGCAAAGAACCTTCAATCCTAATATGATCAACAATAAAATCTGATGTATAATCCTGTCATGTACAAAGAATTATTTTACCTTCACAATATAAATCTCTAGTAAATACAATCCACCGGTAACTTTAATAAGAATAATATCAGTCAATAATCCTTCCTTCCGGTCGTTTCTGAGGATATGAGTGCTATCTTCGGTTCAAGAATCTCAAAAATATAGGGTTTTTACTAGAGAATCATATCCGGCGGTACCAACTTTATGAATCAAGGATTTTATTATTTCCTTTTTCATTTATAATTTCATGCATACTTAAAATCATATCCTGTAAACCTTAAATTCCTTAAATATGAGGTCAGAGCTAGTACCCGACAGTAATTATTCAGGAGAAAATTGTATGTTTTTATAAGACTTTCTAGCGGAACAACTTGGTCTATAATTAATGGGAAGAACGCTAGTTACAAAGGATTATTACCTGATATTTGGATTAAAATGACTTTATAATAGAGAATTATCCCACATTATTTCTTCCTTTGTGTCTAGTGAGTTTTAATAGGTTTTCTTTATCCTAATCTAGCAAAGATTCAATTTACTTTATTATTATGGATTTTATTAAGAATCTTTGCCCAGAGGAAGCCTAAAGGAAGAGGGAAGGCGTAAGGACGGAAAGATGCCACGGAATGCATTGGAACTCACGCGGAATGACTTTATTACTGATCTTTGGCCACCTGTGGAAGGGATTATTACTAGCGGATAAGGTCATTCACATAGAATCCTATAAGAAATAACAATATAAGATGAAAAGATTGTGAATGAAACTATTAAAAGATAAAAATAATGATAATAATCCAGAAATAATTAAAAATATTAATGAAAGATAGAATGCTACATATAAGAAATAATAGAGATTTATAGTGAGACAAGATAAGAAGAATATAAAAATAGAGGGAAGATAAGAAAAAAGATTGGATTTAACCGATTAATTTATTGATTTTTAGAAGGAAAATACTTGTCATGGGTTAAATCTTGAATCTTGTTATGGTTGGTTGATATGGTTCTTACCGGTGGACTAGTTTCTAAGGAATTCCTATAATAAAAATAGATTATTTGTTCCTTAGGGTAACCGCTGTCACTAGTCCACACCTACAAACTAATGCTGGATGTCATGTCAAACCTAGGCTGTAGAGTGTTGCCCCCATAACAAGCTTTTTTTACTAACAAAATCATAAAATTATTAATTCTTAAGCTTGTTATGTAGGGTTGGGGCAACACATGAGAATGGAAAATAGGAGGAAAGATTGGTTGAACGAGAGCGAGAGTAAGGGCCCACAAAGGAAAAACCAATTAAAAATTACATTTTATTGTGTTTTTCTGGGCCCTGTCTCTCGAGTGCCTTGGGTGGGGACCATTAGAGAGCAATTCAATCTCTGGAGGCTCATGACCCATACTAAATAATCTATTTTCCAGGGACTTTTAAGATAGCAAACCCTTGTAACCGAGCTCTGGCACCATCAGAATACTATAAAAATAGAAGAGAATTATCGCGGGATTATCTGTGAACTGGTCTATCCTGGTATTATTAAGGTATGTTGGTGGCAGGAAGGTTTCTATAATCTCAGGTAACTTTAAGATAAAAAAG
>Ga0099815_1015549_pt1 | contig 13724 bp, 5 predicted proteins | sample DipTnscriptome_3_FD_81137 | JGI IMG/M metagenome (GOLD analysis project Ga0099815, IMG submission 81137) | Coral microbial communities from Puerto Morelos, Mexico - Diporia T C metatranscriptome (Eukaryote Community Metatranscriptome) | ecosystem: Host-associated > Invertebrates > Cnidaria >...
TATCTTTTAGGTGACACTGGCGCAAATTGCGAGGTTCATTTAAATTTGGAAGAACTGTTAGAACTGCAACACAAACGGGAACCGGTTAGTTAAATCATTGTTTTTATTTTTATTTGATATAGACTGATTGTGAATGAAAAGCGATTGACTTTCTCGCGGTTACCATGGATTACACTTTTCATACACTAACCGCCAGCTACATGTTTTTTCCGCGTTCGTAAATACGCATTTTTCTATACCTGACGACAAATGCGCATTTTTCGCGCTTGCTGCATGTTACACAAATCCTGCGGTTGCCACTGGTTACATGTTTACGCGCGCTTGCCGGCCGCGTGTTCCATGTTTTCCCGCGCTTGCTCCTGGTTATTTTTCCCATGGTTTTTGCTTCGGGTTCTGATTGGTTAATGTGTAATATGTTTGCAAGAACCAGTAGGAAATTGCTATCTTGTCCTTGTCAGAAGAGCAACGTGCGTTTCTGTACTTCATTTGAAGCCAGTGCCTATTTTTATCGGGGCGACAAAAAGCTGCGCTCTTTAGACATCTTAGACAATAGCTTGCGCCGCAAATTTTTAAATTACTGCGAGTTGAGTAAGATCGTGTGATGAAACTTGTGCGATTTTCCTCCAGCTGATGTATTTTTACTTAAGTTTAAGTTTTTATAAGTACATTGTTTGGGTAAAAAGGGTGAAATGGTCTCGCATTTTATTTGTGTTATTGTTTCTTGTCAAGATAATAATAAGTCAGGATTTTTGAAATGCTTTCAAGAGTTTAAACTGTTTTTTGTCTGTCTTTGTTCCGGCCCATTGCCGTCTTTGTTCGCGTGCAGTCTATCTTCATTTACTTTTTATTGAAGTGTTTTGTAAAATAATCATAGACACACAATAGCGTGTATTGAAAGTTTCCTGGCGACAGCTTGTGAAAGGTTTGAGACGCGAAAGGTCAAACTCTTTGTGCATTTTAGACAATAGTTCTTTTCACTGGAAGCATGAAAAGTTTTTTATAGGTTCACTGAATTGTCTTCGCTTGAACTGTCTCTTAAATAAAGGGTCCGGCGTCTTAAATAAAGTGGTGGGAAGGGCTCGAAAGATGTTGATTGGAGTGTGTCTATTTCGCGTGATTGCATGCGTGCGTGCGTGGTTAAAAGAGCCTGGTTTTTCGCACGTGCTGCGCCAAAAAAATGTTAAACCCCTTCGATATTTACTATAAATGGTGCGTTAGCCTCGTGCGTCTGTAAGCCCTCTTGAGACAAATCGGATAACAGGTGAAATATCCAGAGACGGGCTGAAATTTTCATGATGTTGCTTTAGTTTAAAAGGCGCTTACGCGGCTTAATACGCGTGGGCTCGTAGACGAAGAAATATTTAACGCACGCACGTGCTGCATCTTAGGAAAACAAACGATATTGACACGCATTTTCGTGATATAATGTCATCGACGTTATTTTTATCGCAGATGGCTTTCTGTGAGTGAAAATAAATTTGCTACATTTGAGTTTTGTATTGACAGTTTCCACTGGAAATTTCCGTACACAGAGACTTAACTACTTCCATGTTTTGATTTAGCATGCGGTCCGTTGTTTGTTTTTGGCCACAAGCGTTTGACAAGGATATGTTTTAATGGCATAACACTAAGTACTGGTTTCCGAACAGAGCTATGGACATGTTGAATACTTTATTATATTTTGACAAACTTCCTTCGTTTTCTTCCCGCTCGTCGTCAATTAATCAGAATTATTGCGGAAATATTCACGTTTTGAATTGATATTAAGTGATTAAGTGACACTTTAGGACCTTTACACAGCTACTTATTGCCAATGCAGGTGTTAAATGTAATTTCTGGGCATTTCTTTATGGTTATACACGATAATGTTTTAACCCCCCAGAGAGCAAGATTGCAAAAATAAAAACATTTCATTTTGAAAGATTTCGAGAATCAAGCGATCGACAGCTCGAATGGTCAGAAAGCGTGTATTCATAAAACTTAAAATAGCTCAACTGTTTATCAGTGCTATTGTTTTCTTTCTGGCTTAGCAACTAAAGTGTCAAAACAATGATGGATGTTAATTGTTATCAAATTTTTTAACGTTTCATTCAATGATTTTTTTGTTTTGGTAGTTTCTTGAAAAAACGAACCATTTCTACAGATATCTCTCCTAGTTCCTGTAACAAGTGGACCTCCTTGTAATTCAATACGGGTTTTATTGCATGGACTTATCTTCAGTTTGAAATTATTAGAACATTTTGTAAATTGTCTTTGAAAATATGCAAGGTATATTGATTTCATTGGCGTGTGACCGAAGTGGCTGCCTCCAAAACATGACGTGCTTTGGTAACACGATGATCGTGCGAGAAAATGCTGTATCACTGTTTTGATTGTCAAATTCAGATTTCGTCAAGAACGCAATATATATGACGCGTTTCTCCTTTTTTCAGATATTAGTTGAATTAAATGCGATATCAATGTTACGTGGTACATTTAAAATAGTTCAGAATCGTATGGCTTGCGCTGATATTTACGAAATAGTGTGATTAAAACTAAGAGGATTTTTTTGCGTGGAATTTTGCAACTCCAACAAATCAACTTATGTATCGAATATCTCATGTTTCTTGTTGAGGAATTCCTCAATTCTGATCAGAATTGTAGAAAAATTCGAAAGTGTGAGAAGTGCCTAAGACTTTCCATTTATGAGAATTGGAATATCTTGACACGATTTGTAATGTTGGAATTTGCCGTTTTTTCCTTCGCAAGACCAGTGCCCAGAACGTTTCGAATATGGATTACGCCGTTTTCAAGGAAACATATTATGTAGCGCATCAATTTATAGCATTATAACCCAACACTTGTCTTTTAGCCCTGAAGCTAAGAATATAATGTTATATTCTTTTTCATCCGTACGTGCACGTTATAAAAATTGTCGTGATTACCCGTAAACTCCAAAGCACAAATGTTATGGTTGGTGTACCATTTCGTGAAGGTTCATGTTTCACACACTTGAAACGTTTTAGCTCTTAGTATGGGATAGAATATCGGCGACACATTAAAAAGCTGCACTTAAAGGCGAATTATCGTTTAACTGTTGAAGCAATATACTTCAAAGTTGAATTCACGATACACAATTTATGATACTGTGTTAATTCTGATAGTTGCTATGTTTGCATCAGTGCTTTTGGAAAAATGCAACTTTCGATAACATGACTCGCAGACGTAGACCTTTGCGAGAAACGGCAGAGAAATTGATATTATTTGCGAGGATTTTTTTTGCGATAATCTTCAAATGTCTTCAACTAGTCTCGTTCGTTTGAGTTAGAAAATAGCGTGAGCGACAAATTAAAACTTAAAAAAATATCTTGCGCAGGAGACATTCTTAAGTATCATGTCTATGAGTTATCATGTCTGTGAGTATTTTAAAGACTTTTGTCGATAAAAAATTGCTCTAAGGAATCGTGAGTTTGTTTTCACTTAGACTACTTCTGTCTGTGTACACTTTTTAGTGCTTTGATACTCTTCCACTTACGGTTGGACGCGCTTTGCAGCCATTAAGTAGAGATTTTGTGACAGACCAGAACAAATACAGATGTAGCAGCTTTTGATGGGGTTTTTTTTCCCTTTGGGTGAATCGTAAATGACTTAAAAGCTTTCTCGGCTTTGAGTTTTCCGTATGTTTCCGTGATTAGATGGCTCGGCTGAATCGAAATTAGCTCTGCGCGGAAGTCTCTTGTCAGACTGAAAGCTCTAGCAAGTTACAAGCAAGGCTAAAAACTATGGAAATTTGTATTTTTTTGTTTTAAAAAGTGTGTACAAATTGTGCAAACTTTGTACAAAACAAAGGTTGAAGATTGCCCGAGGGAAAATGAAAATCTCAGAAGTGTTCAAGGCCAGTCCATTAGCAAATATGCAATAACCATTTCAGGTAGCTTTTTTCTCCATTCATGCTTGCCTTTGTTCAGTTGTCTTTCAAAAGCGCCGAACATTATTTTTAACAAAGGGAACTCTATATTGGCAAGCTTCAATTAGGTCGCCCGCTTTTGTTTCCCTGAGGCATGTTTGTGGTCCACTTTCTGTTCAGTCCATTCAAGTCGTTGCAAAGCAGGTTAAAGTATTATTGTTCGCCTGTAAACACTCTACACAATGCTTCACATCACTGCACGTCATTCGCTATCAAACAACATAATAAGTATTTTGTGTTGCTCGACAAAATAGCCCTTTTTCGATTATTTGAGATGCGGTTGCTTTTGTGTCAGTCATCTATTCTTAGCCGCTCAGGCGTTTTAGTTCGGGCGTTTTTTTTGTATTCGAGTTGTCTTCGCTTCTCGAATCTGGGATGATCTTTGTGGGGAAGACCAGGAGAAATCGCCGTTACGGTAAGGCGAGTTTACTTTCCCTGATAGTGTAACGAGAGAGAGTGACTGAGCACGTTAAGAGCGATTATGAGTCGTTTTGAAAACGAAGCTCTCAGATTTTCAAGTTTCTTGAAGTGTTTTCTTGGGAGGAGAATTGCTCTTGAAATGGCTGTAGTTTTTCTTTGCTACACGGCACGCGAACGGGTAGGAAATATTGATTTTGATTCTTGATGCGGAAACTGTCGAAATTTAGCTCTTCTTGCTAACAGATTGTACAATTGGGACCTCAAAATCAAACTGGCACACATCACGTTAGCCATTTTTAGAAGAATACACATTGTGCGGTAAAATTCGTTTTCGAGCGCAAAATGTAAGATTTTCTCCTCGAAGATCTAAGTTTTGTTTTCAGGGTACAAGCAAAACTTTAAACGGCAAACAATTGGACCGCAGGAAAAGGAAGATATCTCGCCTGTACCCCCCGCTGAAAGACGTGTGGGGCGAATGCATTGAGAATTTCAATCGTTCATTAACGCTCCTCAGAAACTGTGGGCACCCTACCTAGATCTGCTAATTTCTTTCGAGTGACCGCGCACGCAAGTTTTATTCGTGAAATTACTTCTTCTAGGGGACGCATTCTAGGCCGTTTTTAGTGTTGCGGACTTGTTTTGCAGGGGCTGGTTCGCGTCGCGCATTTAGGGCCATGGGGCTTCTGTGTGTTAGCTAAAATAGACCCTCAAAATCTGAACTGCTCGCGGAAATCAGATTGTCCGTAGTAAGATTTCTATTAAAGTGATAATGTGCTAATAAATTTACGCTTTTTCAGTGAGTAAGCGAATGAGATCATCTGAAAAGTAATTTTAAAAAGGCCGATATGATAGCAATTTGGGATTTCTAATTTACATCCCGCGAAATTCATTTTCCGTGCTGCAGCATTGCCTGTTTGTTTGAACAGATGGTACAACGAAAAAGAATTGTGAATTCATTGCTGCCTGGCTAAATGTGGATTTTGCGTAATCTCTTGCCTGTTTCAAACCCTTTTCATAAATTTGTTTTGCCGTGTGCGGATGGAAGCAAACTTAATTTTAATTTCGAGAAATAAGCTATGCCCAGTTAAAGGAAATTTAATAGTTCTTTTTTTTCCAAACATTTTTGGCAGAGTTCGGTTTATTTCGACGTCAAAACATTAAACAATTCATAAATCTTCATATCGCCTAAGGGATCATAACAAAAGGTCTAAAAATGTTGAGCTTTAATCCGCTTATTGAATAATTTTCTGCTGTCTTGTCTTGGTGAATTGAGTAGAAAAGAAATTAGCGCCAATTTATGGTCTTGTTGCTTATGAAACGTAAACTAAATTAAAAGCTACAGCAGAGTATAGCGAAAAGAGCTGTTTCGAGCTGCGAAGCTCTATTTTGGCTCGACATTTCGAGACCTGTCTTGTGGTTCAATTTTTTTTTTTCCACAGCTCCATTCGAAACAGCCTGTCACTTGAACCAAACGCAATAAAGGGGCGTCAGTTTCTAAATGATTTTTCCTAGAACTGTAGTTTGCGCGCTTTCGTGAATCCAAACATTAATAAAGCTTTTTGCGATGCTGTGAATATTTTAGATGTAGCATTAATTTGTTTTTCTTCAAATTTGAGACTTCGAGTTGAAAAAGTTCGAGACTTATTATTTTTCTTTTTTCGTTTAATCAAGGGCCGTCGCCTGGAGTAATTAACCCGCTAATAAAGTGGACAGTCCTTTTTCGAGATGAACAGAAATGTAAAACAAAAAAAAGCCCAACATATCAAAAAAACTTGACCGCTCTAATCCAATGATGTTTGTTGAGCCAGTTTAATGATTTCAACGTGCCGCGTGGAAATACGGAATATTGTGTTAAGGTTTCAATTAGCACCGCTAATATCTTTTCAGTTAAAAGTCGGTATATAAGTATCCTAAGTAAGTTTAGTTTTCTGCGAAATTAATTGGTAGCGGTGTTAGTTTTGTTGTTAATATCCGATAGCTGTTTCCCTTTCAGTGAACGGTTTTTCCGACAGCCTGGGAAAATCGCCACTTGAATTTCCCTCCTACCACTGGAAAATTCCTGCTTTTGTTGAAGAAAAATAAAACAAATCTTAAAAATCATCCTTCAAGATCAAATTCATTTCGCAAATTTATTTTTAAATTGAAATCTGTTTCTACAAAAGACAACAATAGTGGCTATTTTGCATGAGATTGTATTTTTACCTGTAAATGCTCAGCAAAGCGCTTTTGATTTTTGTTCCTTAAATCTTCGATGGAAGTAGTTCACGGTGTTGATAATTATGCTTTGAGCGCTAAGGGTCCTATTCTACAGCTCATGATTTTTATACTTAAATGCAAGCATATCTTGTGTTTACCCACCAGTTGAAACCCTTTAAGTGCACCAGCGTTGAAATAAAAACACGTATCAAGACCGCGCGAACATGTAAATTCCTTGCGCACGTGTGAAGCAAATTGAAAACGGGTTTTCCATTGTGCATATTTCACCCAGGTGCTGTGAACGGTGATGAGAGGGTTTTTGTGCCTTTTCTCACGCGCTTTAACCTCTGAATAGCTTGTTTATCGTGCTTTCTTTGAAATAAATCAAGCGATTTCGTTTCCCAGTCGCCCTAACTGGTAGCTTGCTATAAGCTATGAAAGGTTGCAAAAGCGAGTTTTTTAGTCTCGGGCACGGCGGTTGTTGTGGTCTTTTTGGAGGTGCGCGCTAACTTCGAGCGCTTTCGCCGCGCCGATAAAGTTGAATGGTCGCAGGTCTTGGCTGAAACAACTGGCCGGCCGTAGGGAACACGTGGTGTCAACAAGCAAAACGTGTCCAGTCAGTAAGTCCTCTTTCATCCACGAATTTGATTTTCATAAAACACTTTCCTCGTAGTCCTTCGTTGCGCACGAGTATTTTTTTTAGCAAAACTAATTTTTGTCACTGCTAGGCTTTCGCGAACGGACTTTGAGCGCGCTGAGATATTCGGTTTGCGATCTGACGTTGAAACTGTATCCCGTCGTCTACGTGATTGCATTAGCGGGATTTGAGTGTAGAAATTGATATTTTCAGGGAGGATCAGGTGTTTGGTTTTAACGAGTTGTTGTGGCTTGTGTGGTTAAGTGAAATTAGTTAACATTTGACTGAAACTCGATCCTAATACTTTTAGCACATCGTTAACACATGGCTGGAGACTGAGATGTTATGAGCCTGCCATGTCGCAGACAATTAATCTTTCATAAAACGAGTCTCTCGATTGCGCGCTGTGAAAAATAAACGAGGGAGAAGAAAGAGATTCAAGATTATCAAACTCCGCAGTTTGCGCGTTCGTGTGCTCTTAGCTTTGTTTTCAGTGCGAAATTATTCTAGAACGAATTTGTGTTACAATCCTTCATGATGTTCACCGGTAGAGAAAATTACTTATTAAAAACTCAATTTCGTGAAAAGGTTTATTATGGCTGAACTGTCGATCATCTCTACCGCAGATTGTTTGCTAAGCCCAGTTTGAAATCTTTCTTCTCAAGACTTCTTTCCACCCGTTTCCGACTGAAATTCAGCGGCGAATTTTATTTTTTGGTATTTTTGCGGCGAAAAAGCTACATCGCAACGTTTAAACGTAGGTCAAGACAACGAACGTTATCAATTTCTGTGTTTAGTTAAAAAGTCTTCATCGCTGACCGCAATTATCATCGGCTTTATTAACGGACAATGCACTGAACTCACTAAGAAACGAGCTAAAAGCACTTATTTCAACGTGAAAATGATGTTTTGTGTTACAGGACGGTAAGTTTTTCTTTGAGATAAATTTATGGCATGTTCTCGATTCGCTTCCATTTAGCTTTTGAAAGCGTTCTGAATTTCCAGTTGAGCTCAATAAACAAAGAAACTGCCCGAAGCAAATATCCGAGCCGAATATTAATGACGGTTATTTTACATGTGAAATATTTGATATTTTGAATATGATCTTTCCTACCTCCCTTGCACATGCAAATATCTCCAAACAGCATAGCCCGGAGTTCGTGGTTTGTAACCTTTTCTGTGCAATATTAGAAACTTCATTGGAATAGTTTGCAAGATAAAACACAATTACTTTATGAAGTTTTAGCGTAGAGTTTTGAACTTAGCATTAAGAGAATTGGCATTTGGTAGTCAAATAAAATGAGCTTTATGCACTCGCACACGTTTGATTTTTTTTTTTTTACTTTTTTTTGTTACATCTGGAAATCGCTTTTTTAAATATGAAAATATTCTTTTGCCCTGTATAAACTTGTTTTCGCCAGCATAATATCTTGTTTTGGGGAATTGTACTTTTTTTTAAACGCCTGGAGACTGAGGGTTTACTCAGATGGCGTCGCGGTGACTTTGTTTCTGCACCTTGCCCAGTATGTAGCCAGTGGGATTTTGCAATTATAGATCAGGCGAGATCTTTTCCTTTTTCACCTCAAAGCAGTTGATTTATCTTGAAGCCGCCAGTGTGTGTATGTCTCAAACTCTGGCTTTAATCGCAGACATCGGACACGCAGACCGTTAGAAACCAAGATCTGAAATGATAAAGCAGTACAAAAAAAAAATCGAAAATTAGCATACTGTTGTCTTGTGAGCACCAGTTTGGTGTGGTGTTAATTCTCTTTCTTGTGTTGTATGGCCACCTGAAAACGTCCTTGTGGATACCCTCAAAGCATTTTCTTCGCTGTGTTTTTCGAGATATTATGTAGCCAAGTCGCGTATATGATATGCTTTACTGTAGTTTCTTCTATCCCGTTCAAGGATACTGGTAAACTGTAATTTCAGCAAGCTCCTTAAGGTCGTGATAATTTATCCTCTGGGGAAATTTCACTCCTTTTTGCTGTTAAGCTTTGGCTCAAGTTGAATAGCTTGGCCTTAAAAAAGGTGCCATTCAATACGGCCTTTGTCCAAACGTTCTTGATCTGTCCGACTTGGGTCTAGATTTCAATCATTTCTTACTCTGGTTCTGTAAAGAATGCGCGAAATTTGCGCGACGATTACTTGCATTCAGCCTTGTTCTACTCGACGTACTAGATTTGTTTAAGTAACCTACACGAAGACCTGGGCATCATGGTGAGATAATAGCCTATTTGGATAAATTTGGCGGAGGTTAATTCATGTGTCGTAGGTAAACCATGATGTTTTTTAAGTTGCGTTTTATCGCACTCCCCTAATACCGTACACTGTGACCTAGTACTTGAAAGATCTCGAGTGATTATATGTTTCTAGATATAGTAATGCTGTACATGGAAAGCCTTGTATTAATTAACTGTTGAGCATGGAAAACAGGAAAATGTACCGAAGACTTCGCTCTCTTCTATAAGAATCATCAGACGCGCTGGTGTTATCTGCTATCGCTCGTTAATCTCAAGCACCGCAAATCATGTTTTAATAATGGACTTCCTAAGCGCTACGTCCTCCCTTTCAAGAGGATTTCAATCCTTCTCAATTTACAGCAAAAGGTGTGCTCAGAGAGTTACTCTGCGAAATCGTAGTACAAAAGCAGTCATTTTCTTGTCGGAACTTTTCGGGATCGCGCGCTGAATTGAAAACGAATCGAAAACGGGACTTTGCGCGCGATTTCGCTTGGTCTGAATTCAAGTTTAGCAGAAACGTTTGTAAAACAAGTGTAATTCAGGGCATTTCTTGCAAGGAACGTGCTCTGTACATTAATTACGGTATTCTTAACTTGCTTCCATTAGTGTACAAAATCGCATTGTATGTCTTTAGAAGGCGGACGTCCGTTCATTTTGTGTCGCGCTAACGAACCAACTCCCAGGCAATATGTGTTTTTTTTATCAGGGTTTGCGTACTCGTAATTTCAGTTCTACCACGTTTAGTTAGTAATCCGCTCTCGTATAGTCTGAATTAATCCGCCTTATTTTAAGAATCTAACACGAAATTCATTCTTAAAAGAATTGTTTCTTTCAAAACCGTTGACTGTTGTTAGCGCGCCCTCTGTTGTTTGAAATTTGCGCGCTTCTCGATCTAATGTCAGTCCAAGACGTTTTAAAATTTTCCTGGTGTGAAAATACGACTAGGCTCGCGTCAACTTCCTTACATTTAATTCTTCAATTACTTGAGTTTTGTGTGCTTAGACAGAACCCTTTGTACATTGCAGTTGTAATAATTGGTTTACAATGACTCACCGTCTTTTAACTTTCAAGGGGTCTTTACATAACATTAATTGCAGTCTCTCTTCGGCTGTTCGCTGGGTTTATTCTACTGTTCCATGCGTTAAAGTGCTTAAATTTGTACCCCTTTTTTCTCGCATAGAAAACATTTTGGTTTGCTTTGTTTTGCGTTTCTTACAGTGCAAATAACCGAGCGTTCAAAGGTTCATCGCTTCTGACTTCCATTTTGTAGTGTTCATCTTCCTTGAAGAGAGATCGGTTTTGTCATCTCACGGAAAATCATACCTTTGATTTATTTTTGTTGATTTTGATATGTTCCCCTTTGCAACATCAAATAGTTTAAGGTTCGGGTTTCATGCATATGTAAAATTCCCCTTCTTTGTGATTGTTGATTTTGTGCTTTGATTAATAACTGATTTTTTTTAATCTCGATGTGTATCTTAGTGGCTTTGTGCGTGGATTTCATTACCCATATCAACGCCACCCTTGTGGCGATAAAAAATAGCTAATCCAGAAGAGACCTGCCTTTAAGTAGTACCGACCGTTCGGTGATCAAAATTAGTGTTAACAATTTTTACGATGTATGTTTTTAAATTGTCCGACGAACGCTGCTGTGTTCAAGATCTGTTCATTTTCTCAGTCGACTGAATCCGCGCGCTCGTTCAGCCGCCTTCATTTTCCGTGTTGTGCTTTCATGATTGAGTTTTGTGTAAGGTAGCTTCAATATCAGCGAAAAGATTGTGTTTCAGTATTATTAGTCAAGTTTCGGAAAAGAAGAGTCTCGCTCACAGACTCGCGTAAACGACAGCTGTTGTGTTTAGACATACTGAAATGTTGTCTTTCACTATCTCACTTGTATTTACTCATTCTGCTCGGAGAAAGATTTGAAAAGCTTGTACCCGCATTTAAACATTGTATCTCCCGGTCTTAGGTTTTAAAAGTTATTAGCTTTTATAAGTTATAAAATGTTGCATGCCAAAGAAAATATTTTGCCTTCAAGCCATAATTCTGTTTAATTCACAATTACCGTTATGCGAGGCTCGGTTTTCTGTGGTCTTTTCGGCAAATTACTTTGACTTCTAAAATACGCTTTTGTGCATACTTCAAGGACGTGTATTCGCAGTTATTTCTTAATATGATCTAGTTTATAAGCTAATGCTAGGTTGAGTTTCATGTCATGAAAACGTCTGTTTTTTTCTTTCTTTCTAGTCGGCCCCGTAAGGCGAATTACAACCAAAACAAATCTTGTGCGGACATGAAAGTTTACATGGAAAGCCAAATTAAATGCGCCAAACTAGAAACCAGAAAAAATCAAACTATTCTCTATGATGTTTAAATTAATTATTGCACCGATTTCAGCTTCGTAAAGTCCATTGAAGCAAAGTTAATTTCTGTCATAAAGATCAGAGCATCGGAGCAGAATTTTCAATGTTGAATTTTTCGTCGCGTTAAAAACACATACCCTCTAAAATATCCATTTATGTCTGGAACTCCCTCCGGTGGAAATGATCTACCGAGGCCAAAATATTTTTGTCGACTGCCGAGAGCTCCGTTGTGTTTATAACGAGAAGAGTCCGCTTTGTGTTTTCCGGCCTGGGCTAAATTTGCTAATGTGTGGTTTTATAGTGATGTTTATCGATGTATTTCCATGCCTAAAGGGATATGTGTTCAAAGAAATACAAAAGGTCTAGTGATTTTCTTTTCGCGTTTTAAAAAGGGCAAATTTCGAATAGAAACATGCATAAAAGCGTTATCTTAGTTGACAATGGACCTGCCCCGTCCCTTTAAATTATTTCTTTTTTCATTCGTTTCTTGTTGATTTATTACACAAATGATTTCAATTCACTCTACCCACAAGGTCGATCCAGTGAATAATTTTACACCGCAGAATTGTAACTTTTGCCCCCTGAAAAGGCTAGATATGCGTAGCGTGTGTTACATTTTAATTCGTTGTCGACTGCAAAAATGACCAAGCAGAGCAGAGCTTGCTTGCATTGTTTATTTTGTAGTTAGAGGAGTGTGTAAACGTTTTGGGTTTGCGTCGAAAATTATCAGATAATGATAAACCAAGGTGCGCCGCTACCTTCTGTTGTCCGTTAAATGTTTTGATTCATCTAACGTTTCCGTGGTTTGTGCGTAAGTGATCCTCCAAATTGCGCAAGGTTTTAACTGCATTTTAATGGTGTGTTTCTCGTTAGACCGGACCCCAACTGAAGCGCATCAACTTGCAAACTTCTTGTTATTTTGAGCACATTTCATGTCATGCAGAAACTTCCTTTGTCAGGTGTTTCGATCGCGCGCCTGATTGCCAAAGGGTCTTTTTAAAATCAACTTGGCGAGAACAGTAAAAATCTCGAGGGCTAGTTGATATTGCACCCTTTATTTCTTGCATTGAACGACAAAAATCCATCGACGATAATAGAGTTAGAGTGTTGCGGTTGGTTTTGCTTAAGCGCCAATCTCGAACGTGTGCAAACCTAGTAAAATTCGCATAGTCGGTCTCTAAGGATCAAAAATCTTTCAACGCTAATCAATTATTCATCTTGAAGGTTTAGTCGTGTAGGCGGGTCGATAGAATCTAATTTAAAACTGCTGATGACAAGGGGATAAATTGCTGCCGATCTTATCTAAATTTGCCTTTGTTTACGAGCCTTAGGGGACATTTCTTAGCCAGGGGTGGCATGCACTTTTTCAATTGACAATTTGATAATGAACTGCTAAAGTTGCTCTCTCGCTAGCAGCCATCGATTACACTTCCTCTTTAAATGCGCTATATTTCCGATCAAGTTTCGTAAACATTGCAGGAATGGAAAAACGCGATCGCGCAAAAAAAAAAAAAATCGCTCCTTCGCTCTTCCACTTTTTGCGTCGCCACGCTAAGAGATCTTTTGTTGCTTTTAATTCCGCGTTCAGCGCCTGAACAACCGTTCCGTGATCGCTCAAGAGGTTGCCGGTACAAGCTGGCGTTGTTGCAATGTTCTGTGTGTGTACCCGTGGAAGTTTCAAGAGTGGAAACTGTGTTTTTTAATTAGTTTACATAACATGGATGCTAATTACTATCCTAGCAGCACGTGTGAATTTGTCTAGTGACCCGCATCTAATATTCTCCGTCTTACACCACGACCACACACAACGTTTGTCTGATTTCAACCTCTCAGTTTTTCTTTTCCCTTATTGCTTGCAGGTCCTTCGTCTTAGCGAGTTTGTTTTGCTCGACGTGACGCGGTTTTTGTCCCTTCTCCAC
>Ga0099815_1232369_pt1 | contig 12646 bp, 6 predicted proteins | sample DipTnscriptome_3_FD_81137 | JGI IMG/M metagenome (GOLD analysis project Ga0099815, IMG submission 81137) | Coral microbial communities from Puerto Morelos, Mexico - Diporia T C metatranscriptome (Eukaryote Community Metatranscriptome) | ecosystem: Host-associated > Invertebrates > Cnidaria >...
AAAAAAAAAGCAGCAACTAGATAAGTTGTTGCTTGACTCGACTTTCAACTGGAGAGTCAAGGCACTGCGGTGCTATGCGAAGAAGACGAGAAAAAACCGAGGCGAACTTGTCGGAGAACTGAATTTACTTGTTGAGCGAAAATTTATTGATCAGGTTGATGAGTTATTTAAGGACCCAAGTGACACACGCTCGCTGTCCTCTCTGGATGTGAATAATTCTACTGAGAAGTGAAGCGAACTTAAGTAATTGAAACGACTCGTGTACTTTTCAACGCACGAAAGATTGTATCTAGGAGAAAAAAATTCTTGCTTTAGTCGAGCTTTTTGTCAGTCTTGTCGAGTCGAACGTCAAATGTTCACGCATTCATTTGCTGGCTGGATCATTCTTTTAAACTCTTAATGTTTGTTGGCTTGCATGTTTGAATTACTTTGTAAGATTAAGCACGTTTGTATGAATTTCAAAACCCTATGTGTACCATGCTAATATTAAGTTAGTATTGCCGAGTTCCGTAATGATATCTTGATGAAGAGAGGAGAAACAACTTGTATATAACTTCAGATCAAAGAGAGCAGATAATAATATTTCGTTTATTTTCCTTTTGAAGAAATAAAAAAGCACATATAATAATTCTTCGGCTGACTAGCTTCCGTAGGGGTTTTAACCTTCTCTTAAGTGAACGAAACGCTATGGGCAACATGCGGTCATTTCTAAACACATTGCTTTCTAAAGTTAGTTCTTCTCAAGCTTGGGGTCGCGCGCGCACGAAATTCAAACAACGTCCCGAAATTGCACAAATATTGTTTTATTTGCTGAAAAGCCCGCGAGCGTGAAACAAAAGAGTCCAATTTCTCGCCAAACGGGCCATTTGAATACAAGTATATGCATAGATGAGGGAAAAAGCTGTGTTTTTAAAATACGAACGCATTTCCACTCAGGCGTTGAGAACACAGAAAAATCGGCGTGTAGGTTGACTCGGCGTGCGTCAAATGAGGTGTTGACAGGTCGTTCAGGCAGTTGATTGGCTGTGCTTTGAGTGATGATGGCAGCTGTGTTATCAGCCGTTTCAATAATAATCATTAGGGCTTATTAACAGAACATTCCTGGAATGTGCTTCAACTTCATTACTGCCAACAAGTTACGAGAACGGGCCGAGCTTTCGCCAATACATCCGTGATTAGTTCCATCGAGAAGCTTGATCGATAAGGCACAACGGGCCGCAGAGTTAAGGGTCTTGATTTGCCACGAATCTTCGCTTAGCCAATTTTTTAACGCCTCTTGGTTCCCATGGATACTAAAAGCTCTAGAGACAGCTGAGAATTACAGCTGTAAGCAGCTTTGAAACCCTCGAGAGATCGGCAAGTTTTTTTCCAGGGTTCTGACGCTCTACTCTAAAATCCAGGCGCGCTTTTTGTGCCTCCAACGATCTCCTCGTGAATCGAGCCCCGTTTGGTGAAGGACAAAAAAAAATTTAATCATTTCCCCGGTGTTTTGATATGTGTTGACAAGTTCTGCTAGCACAATTAGCACATGTTTATCGGTGTCGGCAGATCATACAGAAATTTGGTTGCTAAAATTAAACTTCCCGCTCCGCCATTTCCTAGGCGCATCGAAAGTTGGTTTTGCATTGTCCGGTCGGTCATCGAAGGAGTTACCGCTGTTTGAAGGAAATTTCTTTAAAATTTACTTGAGCAAACAGCATCTGGCGCTGCGCCAATATTAGTAGTAAAATTCTGGCTCTACCTTATTACTATTTACCGTGGGTATGGCAGTCTTTTATTTAGATCTTGAAGTCGTTTGCTAGCTCCCGCTTGTACAATTACGGCCCTGTCCAAATAATATTTCACCATTCAACTTTAATACGCATCTCTTCATTTAGAGTTCGACTCCTTTCGAAATGAACTCCTGAAAGTGAGGGAAATTAGTGGCTCCCTAAAACTGTTCGAGTCGCAATTAAAGGATCTGATATTGTGAGCGGAGCGTGAAATGCAAAGTAGTATACCCAAGACAGCTTTGTGAATATTTTTACAGCGACAAGAAGAAGTTTGTTTGTTGTGCTTCGGACTCGAATCGAACTAGATTATACCATGAAACGTGAACTTGAACCTTAAGACTAATGTGTTTTTAGAGCTTAACAAAGAAAAACGAATCGCGGGAAATTTATTTTGGGCGCGCAGTTTAATGACAGCTAGAGGAAAACTAGCAAATTATGGGTGTTATTAAAGCGGACGAAGTTTCCGGTGGAAATTGTGGAAGAATTCAAAAAACCCTTCTAAGTTCCTTTCGCATATCTATACACGAACTAAAAGATGGCTTAGTAATCGATGTTTACCAAATAGAAAGTGACTGTCATTATTTTTGTTTTCGGTGTCGAGTTTCGAAGAACTTACGTATGGAAATCACGACTATTTTTGGTCTCGAAACAAAGCGAAAATGCAAATGTATATGAAGTGAACCGAGACGTGTTGAATTAAAACTTTACAGCGGCTTTACTGATGGCTCTTCGTGTCGACGGAGGCGCTTGACAATTTCAGTGGGCACGAAATAAAAATTTCCGAATAGATATTCATTTATTTAATGCAGACATGATTAACTAAGGGCAAATTGGTTGAATAGTGAGCTAGCGGAGAACAAAGCGAACTTAACCTTTGATAAAATGCTGATGGTACCATTATCAATAATGCAGGTTTGATGAAATTACGAGTGTATGAAAGAATCATTTCGCAGCTATATAGCTTCAAGGGCAGACGTTTAGTTGTGATTCGATTAGGTCAAATCGCTTTTGTGCCGGTCAGCTATCTTGGTAACTTAAGACCGTAAGCAAATACACACCACTCCTTACTTCTTTGAAGAGTTAACACTGAATTATCGATCTTTTCTTTACGACTAGACATTTACTCGAGCCTTTTGTTTGATGTCGCATGAAAACCCCATTACATTTCTATAGGAAGTAAATGTGAATAGATAACAGTCTTTATCAAAGAAGAAAACTTTCTGTTTACACTTTGTTATTACGCGTAAATAAGACGAGCTGTAACGTTCTTCGAGAGCAAAGTTAGCGAGTTTGCCTCCTTCGCAGAAGAACTTTCATCCATCTGCGTTTTAATTACGTAAGTTTTTTTTAGCTAACCCTTTTACTCCAGTGATTTATTTACTTAAGTTTACAGGAGAAAATTCTTTCAAGTATAGACAGTTAATCTAGATCGAGACAGTTCTTTTAGCTAATATCCTTAGTGAAGTTATCGTTTGCGCCGTTGTTTTCTTGTGTAGTCACTATTCCCAATGTGAACTTTCCAACCAAAATAAATTTTCGTTGGTTTGTTTATCGAACGCGATATCGTGTCGCCTTCTTGACCTCGCGCTTCGCATTTTAGAAAAACATGGCCTTTGGTGCGGCGTTAATTCTTGCAAACATCTTTAAATGAATAGAAATCTCTTATGTTTGCTCTTTACGAGCGGAAAAGGCGTGAGGCGCTGGCAAGCTGTTATCGACTACACGCAGTGCTGACTCACACGGTGCGAAGAGGCGTGATCTCGAAAACTAATTAATTTCTCGGTGTGATGCCTGGTTTCCTTAACTCCATCGTACTCCATGAAACTGTAAACATTTGTGAGATTAAAGACTAAAGCAAACTGGTTTTCGTTAAACTGAAGCCCGGGGCTTAAGTCGCGAGCGAAACTATTCAACCAAAGTCGCTGTTAACTAATACAAAGCTTTGTTGATGCAAACTTTGTTGATACAGCAAATGGCGCTGTTTTCTCGTACGTCACTACCTTCGTTCGAGAGTTTTGGGCTTTTTGGATCCCTCAGATCTAGAACTTTCAGTTTGTTTCATGTGAATTGCATCGTATCACAGGATTGCAAACATCTGCTTTTTACTGTGAATGCAGCACCCCCGAAAGTCTCAAACTTACATTGGGCTTGTTTGGGTTTCGCATACACAAAAGAAGAGAGCAGATGAAAAATTATTTTAAAATTACTCTGGCGATCCGTGCGAGGTCAGATTGATTTTCGCCTACGGTCTCTGGCGTGATTTAAAACAAAAAAAATCCATTATCAGCGTCGCTCTTGAAATCAAACACTTTACAAAGAAAGAAATGCTTGGCGTTATTTCACATCAAAATTGTGACTTGCACACGTTTTGAGCCAATACGAAATCCTAGATTTTTTTGTTTTAGCCACAAACATATTGCGATACCTTGACTGGTTGTAGACACATGATTAAATTGCTGGTTTTAAAACAGTGTTTAACATTGATGCTTAGCGTAAATTAACTATCATATTCTTTGCGATCCGATTATTGCAATAAAAATTGTAATTTCTTCGCCAGGGTCGGCTTATGGGACAACTTAAAAAGACGTGGAGCTGTTAAACGGACAATATTTTTTGTGAACTTGTTGTCGCGTCGAGTGACACGTTTTGGTAAAGTTAATTTTAATATTCGGAAATGCAAACAGTGCTTCTGAAAGCTGCTTTATTTTCTACGTCAGAAGCTAGTGATCACAGATACTCACAGCCTGACCTATCTTCGTAGCTCGCTGCACACGGCATGAATTTAGCGCAGCCACAGTGGGAAAAGTTTTGGCCCACAGACGAATTCGTTTTTAGGACCTTATGGTTGTTATAATAAGTTGGAAGCGAGCGAAAACCACGTTGTACAGATTTAGACGCTGGAAACCTGTTAAATAACATTCATTGATCGGAGAACTTTATTTTCACGGTTTACACTCGTCGGGCTCTAACGCAAAATGTAGCGATCGGGAGAAGATGTTTATAGTTTATAAAAAGCGAAATGCTTCGGGCTATGCTCGCTTGAATAGTTCCCTGTTTGACGAGATCGCGAAGGCGGAGCTTGCTGTGTCGCTTTCGCTTGGCCAAAGTAATTAACACTTGGTCGGATTTTCAGGCGTAAATGAACTGAATAATTCATAAACTGAGGTGTGTTTTATTTTGATAACAGCTATGCCACCCACTCAGCGCCTAATTGCCTCGAGGCTCCGTGGGGAAGACATATCGATTTTCTTTCTTCTAATAACGTTCGTTATATTATCAACCTTGCGTTGGGTGCACATACAACCAGTGTAGTGCCTGATTTGAAGCGAACGCCCAAATCCAAATATTGCGATGAATAAACTCGTGTGGAAAATAGTGTGGCGCGCAACTCTTGGAAAAATATTGTTTTTTTTTTTTGTGGGAATGACTCGAGCTCGCTTTTGTTTCTTGTGGTGTAAATATTTGCCAAAAAAGTTTGTTGCGATTTTGCTGAAAATAAATCTGGTAACTAGTCTTTGTATAGAACAGTGTTCAGTAACTGTTCTTTTATTTTCCGTAGAGGAATAAAGCCGATAAAACCGATAATAAAAAAATCGATCTTCGTTATGAATTAACTCTTTATGTTTCATTATTCTCACGTATTGGTTTTACGTACATGAAATTTTAATCTTTCCTAAGTGCGCTGTTCGTAGGAATCAGCGCATGTAAGGAAATTGAGTTGTGATCTTTTCGCTGTTTCTTTTGCAGGTTGTAATTTCGTGCCGTGTTTTAGTAATATGTGAAAGCTATTGTGAGCGAATTGCTTCTAGAAGCCATGGGAGACAGGCTGTAGAGAGTAATGAAAATTAGACATTCATGAGAAAATGTCTTTAACACCGGACCGCCAATAATGATTTTTTTTCTAATTAATTCGCCCGAAAATATTACGTGTCCAGTAAATATGTGTTTGCGAGTTAAATCCTAAAATAAGGCAATAAAAATGTCTAAATATAAGGAATAAGTGTACCAGGCAATGATGCCAGTTTTAGAAGGTTTTTTTCTTTTCGTCGCGAAGTTAAGAACCAGGCAAAATTAAACGTTAATTAAAAGGAAATGAGAACTTGAAAATGTGTTTCCTTGAAGTTTGGTCTCTTAGTAGAACATATTGCGTATAAAATTTGTGTGTTCTGTAAATCAAAAAGAACTTCCCTTCCTTGGGCAATCAAAGGATATTTACCTCAAACTGCTAATATTTGTGCAGACTTTGACATCGGAAAAAATTAGTGATGAAAGCTGATTGGAATTAAGGGAACAAACGAAGAAAGCTCCAAGCGAGCTTAGTAGGCGCCTATGAATAGGAACTAGGCCGGGAAAATTGGCAATGCCCTGTTAATAAAAAAAAACACGAAGAATATGTCACAAGTGTCTTTATTTACTAGCATTTATAAATTTCGCTGGCCAGTTCTAAGTGATGAAGTGGATAGATCAGGTTGTGCTGTGTCAATATTGCATACAAGCACCTGTATTGTTTACAGGTCGCTTACCAGCTAAACCAACACGTGTAGTAAAACATTAAAATTCGTTTTAATTTAGGAGTGATTTTTTTTTTTAAGCGGACTTCAATGTGTTTAATTTGGAAGGCGGGATTCAAACACTGATGCGCGCACGGGTAACACAAGAGAGAGAAACACTGTGGATGATCGAAGTGCTCGTGGAAACAAAGATTGATTCGAATGATTGCCAGACAATGATTTCGGACAATTTCCTGTACTTTGTTGTCAACGAGTATAAAGAAAATTATTATGTATAGTCCGTTTGAAGGCAGGGACGGTATTGAGAGCTTAAGAAAAGCAAAAATTGGTAGCATAAACACCGTTTTTCGCGCTGGTATCGGAGGATTTCTCTCGAGTGTCCAGCAGAAGGCTTAATTTAGCGTCAATGAATTCACCACTGCCGTTGCATCCCGCGAATTAATGCGAATACAATGATTGTCTCCGGCTGGTAGTACACGCTTTTGTAAGCTGGAAAGGAAAATAAAGTAGTTTTTCTTTCTGCACTTGTCTGAGAGCAAGGCTAAAATTGAGTATAATACCTGAATCGTTTCAACAAAGCAATATTTCGTTGTGTTATGAGAACATTTGTACGTGTTTGTGAATATTTCAATACGTGGAGTTCCTTTATTTTAATTTCCTTGTCTTGGCAGGCGTGGATTTACTTACAAAAAGTAGTTTCGCACCTTTGTTAGAGAAGCATTTTTTCAGTTGCTTGCCTCTAAATAGGTCGTACTTTTACCAGCTAATGTTTTTGTTTTGTTTTCTATTTATTTCACCAGCTTTTATAATTTCTAAGCTATTTGCTAGACTCGAACTGATGGATTTTTATCGCGAGTGAAAACATCAATAGTACCTCTGTTTGGATGTGAAATATTTCCCTGTCGCTTTTGACGTCAGAAAACTGTCTCACTTTAGCCAGTACTTGAGCTTATAAACATTCAGTATAAGTCGTGCAATATTCATTTTCATCCGCCATCTATTTTTCTTTTTCTCTCGTCACTTGGTATTCAATTCCTGCCTTGAAAAATAATAAAATGTCTGTTACTATCGAAACTCTTGAAAGCCCAACGCTAAGCTAGTGAATTAATCTTCGCGAGTAAAAAGTGTTAGTTGCCATCAGTCTCGAGATGTTTGGACTTCTACTTTCGATTAAATGTACCCTGTGGTTTCAAAGACGTCAATAGGTTGAGAAAAACGAAAATAAAATCGCCCAATGGAAGCTGACACGACGCTAATATCACAGTTATATCCGAGTCATAATTCATTGGTTCGCTTTTCGTATCGCTCGATGCTTTTGAATACGTTATCTTTCGAGGGGTCAATATCAGCTTAGAAACTTTGCTTTTAACAAACTTTAAAGGAGTGAAGTTTTCACTCAAGAAATAAAACTGAAAATAAAATAGTGTATACCGGTTAGTAAGTATAGTTTCGAAATCTGACGATTAAGTTTTTTTCCTAGCTGCAAAATGGAAGTGGCAATCATTTACTTGCTTTTAGCGTGAAAGTATTGTTCATTTAATTTAATGCGTAACGTTGATGAGGTGTGCGTCCAACATTTATCACAGTTTTAGGGCTATTGAGGAAACATGCCTCAATGATTTATAACACAACTGGTGTCATTCTTGGCAGCAATTAAACAGCCAGTTTTCCATTTAACAGTTAGCTTTGGGTGAAGCGCAGAATCTATTATTTTGCGCTAGTACATCGAACGGAAACTTTCTTATCCCTTCCTGTGTATATTCATTGAAATTTGCGCACTTTTTTTAGGCCCACTTTTACGAGCCTATTTCTTTGGTAGACTAATTATATTCAAATGATGAATGATTAAGGCGTTTTTTTAGGCCACGAGATTATTCTCATATTTTAGCCATTATACGTGGACTTAAATAGGATTAACTGTCTGATGAGTTTAGCAAAGAAACACGGCTCATTAGCAACAAATTGCCTTGAAATTAAGCCTTTCAGGCGTACAAGCAAACATAACTGGTTTTGTTTTGGGTTTGGAGGAAAAAAATGTGTGTATTGAAGAAAATAATTTTGTTATCAAATGTTGCATTATGAACCGTAATATAGGTGATAGATAACATGGCAAACTCTCGTCATCTCCAAACTTCTTACGCAGATCATCTACAATTTCATTTTATTATATTTTGTTGTAACCGTTTCTGTTAACGTGTGCTAATGAATACAGTAGTGTATTGATATTCAGTATGCTAGGAAGCTGATATGAAAATCACTGTCTGGCAAATTCTGGTTCTAGTTTTTCTTTCTAACACAACGTTCTATTTTTTAAGCTGAATTAGAACTCGCACAATGCGATCTAGTGCTTTGTCAGAGTAAGTTCAGCCCTTACACTTCCAGAGTCTGTGGGTAACACCGTAGTGTGTGACCATTAAAATAAAAGGTACGCAGGTGCAGTTCGTTCGTATAGTACTGTCATAGTAAAAGTTTTTTCTTTTAATATTGAATTGTACTCTTGGCAGTGAAAAGGTCTAACAAAGCTCCTTTGTTCCCTCAGAGAACTACGATATGCATTGTCCATAAGCGCATAAAGCGTGAAATCTAAATTGGGCCTTGTATTGGTCTTGTGAGCCATCCAGATCACGTACGTGGCACCGCCCCCTTAAATTCGTCACAATTGATTCCGGCAACTTCGAAATCTTACTTAACAGCGCAGTATTCAAGTCCCTTTGCGTCAATAACTGTAGAGCTTTTAAGCCACAAGCGACCAGTGCATATCTCGAGTGGGTGATAACGCGTTTGAGTGGGGGAGCAGGAAATCGCTTGGGTCCACTTCCGGTCGTTTGTAACCGGAAAGGGGGCTTTTTAGTGTCTGTATGAAATATTCCTTGTTTCTGAAACGTCCCACATGCTTAAATGGGGCACGTTGCTTAAACCCGTGCTAATTGCATAGCGATAAGTAATTTTCCTTTCGCGACCTGTATCCCCGCCGCACTAAGCGAGTGTTTCTTCCACGTGTTTTTCTTCCTTTCTACTCCACAAGGGATGCGCGTGTGCAAAAACTATTCTTAATAGTCATTCTAACCACAAAACCATCTGACTGCACGTCGGAAAACCGCGCGCGAGAGAAACACCGGTAAAACATTTACAAAACGACTCGAGTACACCTGCTTAAAGAACTGATCAAACGGTGCCAGCATTTTGGTCCAACATCATCCTACTCAGTCTGATTATAGGTAAAAGTATTGGAATCGTTTGTTAAGTTCAATACTAGTAAATTTTGGATCAAAATTCGTGTTTTGACCGCTTAACTTAGGCGTCGAAGTTCCCTATAGTTTTATATATGCCCAGAGTCGTCTTCGTAAAGAATTTTCGGTTTACAAGGCCCCATAACGCACCCAAAAGTTAAATAAGAGCGTTGAATAAAAACGTTTCAGAACACGAACTGTTTACAAATGTCTTCTTCACTTTTTACTCTTCTCAGGTATTAATTTCCTGCCAGCAGTGTAGTTCTGTTTCTGTTAAAACAAATTCAGTGCAAAATTAACCTAGTTTATTTTAGCTTTATCGCTTATGAGGAAAAAAGGAAACCGCAAGATTGCAATCCCGTTTTAAGAGCTTTTATTGATGAAACTGAAGTAATGTATCATGTTGGCATTGTTCCATAACATGGAACGTGAAAACGTAACATTTCTTTGTCGACAAGGTAAACTAACGCTGTTTCGAGTGTCAGCCGTTCTAGGACAACCTACTTCCTTTGACGAAGGGTACGTCCTCGAAATACCAGTTTAAAACGTAAATCAACCTTTATAGTGACTTTATAGTAAGTCTGCTCTCTCTTGCCATCTGAAAAGGAAGAAAAATTGTTAGAAACTGGCACCCCAATCCAGTTCAGTGTTAAGAGGGATCTGATCATAAAGATTTTAAAAATCCACAGCTTCATATCACCTCTTCGATAACCTTTCCAGTCGATTGCAATAGAACCCCTCCGTGGGGCCACCCCGTAGTGAGGTCACTAACCTTTCTCCTGTCTGAATTAAATCATCATCTATTACTGGTAATGCGGATAGACCTCATTGATTAAATTTTCACTCCGTCCCCAAACACTAACAATCAAACTGGGCCCTATTGTTCTTGCCTCTGAAAGTGTTTTATCCCAGGGAATTTTCTTTTGTACAGTGCACTGGTAAGCCCGTCAGTATAACTATACCCTCTGCCCATATTGCGTATGTGAGGTTTTCCCCAGAGTGCTGCGAAATATGAATGTGTTTCATATAGTGCGGCACTAAAATGGTAGTTTTCGGCTCCTCTTATCTCGAGTACTTTAAAATCCACTTTGATTCCGTTTCGTCAAGATCAGACACCACTCCCTTTCCTTATCTACTAACTCTCGTCAGTCATAACCGCTTAGTGATTTATTCCTTAATACTGCCGCTTTGCTCTTACATATCGAGTGTAGTGCAACCCACATATAACAAAGTGTCAATGGACTGGGAAAATGTCTTCGTCATAACAGGAGCTAATTTTCTTACAAAGGGCTTTATCTGCACCTGGCTATCTCACAGAATCTTCGACAAGGCGTTGGAGCTGAAATCCCTCAATAATTGGGTTAAAGATAGCCCTTGTAGAGTGAGGTCAAAGCTGCACCACAATTTCCTGAATGTTAAAATTTCGAGTGCCTTTTCTCCCTTTTTAAGACATGATTTCCCCTTGTCGTCACCTAGGGGTTATCAGAATTATCTTAATTTGTGGGTGTCATGACGCACTTGCTATTGCGTCATTCGCCCGTGCCAGGTCAATTCGTGGGCCCGTTGACTTCCGCAACGTTGACTCTTCAAATAATTTGTTCCTCGATTATCGTTTCATTTACCGCCCTGGCAAACATTTTTGACTAAAAAATATCCCACGTTTCCGGAGTTAGTGACAGTTTGGCGGAAATTGAAAATTAGTAAGTGATATGCATATGAGTTCTAATTTGGCTCAAAGACAAAGATTTTACTTTGGGAAAAAAAACGATTGGAGCATTTGAAGTTGGTAACATCTTAGTTTGGTACACGAAGTGTAGCAGCAAGATTAAAGGAATCAGTCAAGTTATTTTGAGTCATTCTGGGCACGTACAAAATTACCTTTAAATTGAAGAAAACCTGAAAATAATAGTCTACTAAGTAAAGATAGTAAAACACAAAAGAGATAATAACAAACGATTAAGAAACAAGGATGGTTAAAGATGGAGATGTTTGACACGGATTACAGACCATGAATTTGATAACTGGGCTGAACTTTTCAAGATAGGCAAACTTTTAAGTTGTCACGTTAAATTTCTTGCCCAAGCTTTGGTTCTCCCTACTAAGATGCCTTTTTTCTTTGTTAGAACCGCTGTCATAGAATGTTGACCATGAAAATACGAAAAGATAACTTTTTGAAAAAAACTGCATGAGATATGGTAAAAGTGAAGCTTGAGTCTAGACAGTCCAAAAACCAAGTGCTTTTAAGGACACACTTCTGGGCAAAGCTAGAAAAAGTATTCAGCAGTGTTTTATTGCCCCTTTAAAAAGAAAACCATGACAACAAAACTGAATGAAAACATGACTGAGGCAATAGCCTTAGTTTGCCTCATACTGGGTACGGCCTACGCTACGATTGTCTTTCTGTGTCAACCTCGTTCCTAGGGTTTTTCCCTCCCATCTTCAAGGGAAAAGCCCTGGGAACGAGGTTGTTTCTGTGTAGTTCGGTGGAGAAAAGAAGAACGTTCAGGATCAGTATGAAAGTTAGACAAAAAAAAGAGAGTGAACAAATCACGGGGTACTCCGCTCTGTACAAAAGACATTCTAGTGTTCATGGACTGAAAGTACGTTTGATAGCAGTGAACGAGAAGTTGAAATCGGATGATGTCACGGTTTGTTAGCTAAAAAGTATTGTGCGGCGAAAGGATAGCGAAAACCATAACCACCCACACTTTTTGGGGGGCGGGGGAATGTTATAGCAGTTCAGTTTTTATTTGTTTATAAGCCCATAAAATGAAGCGTATAAATGAAATGCAACGGAACATAACGAAGTAACATCCCAGGCACCTTCACTCCCAGCGCCCCATTCTTGGGAGCGAGATTCAATGTAAGGTAAAGGCCTGGCCCCAATTGTTCAAAGGCTGAAACACCAACCACCGGATAAATCACTATCTGATCCAGTGGATAGCGTGGTTTGTTTTGTCAACACTAATCCACTGGCTAGCGATTTATACGGTGGATAGCGTTATCCATCTTTCAAACAACTGGACCCTGGGCTCCTCTATCCAAATTAGGCAAGCAATTTCCCAGAGGGCAAATACTAGAAAAAATAAATAAATTGTTATTCATTTCAAATTTTTCTTTGACTACTATACGC
>Ga0099815_1095072_pt1 | contig 12643 bp, 4 predicted proteins | sample DipTnscriptome_3_FD_81137 | JGI IMG/M metagenome (GOLD analysis project Ga0099815, IMG submission 81137) | Coral microbial communities from Puerto Morelos, Mexico - Diporia T C metatranscriptome (Eukaryote Community Metatranscriptome) | ecosystem: Host-associated > Invertebrates > Cnidaria >...
TTTCCTTCACCGTTTAGATATTGTTGTGAATCAGCCCTTTTTATCCGTTCGTTAAAATTAATAAACTTCTTTTACCGATCTGTGTTGACCCTGAAGGCCAGATTTGCTTTAAAGTGACTCTTCGCTCACCTCATTTCTGCTCTATCGGTAATTAAGGAAACTGCGACTAAATTTAGTCACAGTCAACAGAATTTTACGAATGTTCGAGTCTGTCAGCTGCACAAAATATTATTTAATGTTACTGACGGTACAGGTTGAATATTGTGATGGCAAACCTTAAAGAATTGTTCACTTATAACTGCTCTACAAGATTGTAATTTGAAAGTATCTTTTAATTTACGTACGATAAGATGCCGAACGGGGAAAGATCGTGTACAGTAAAGGAAAATAATATGTTATCTGACCTTTCAGGATTCTTTTTTGGTCTTTTTTAAATTTGAAAACTGTCTTAATTTTGTATATAGAAGTTTTTATAATTTATGTTAATTTGACACTTTTGCCTCAACTGCTATTAGTCAGTGATATGCTTCTGGTCACTTGGAATCACTCATTTTACTTAAGTTGTTAAATGGCAGGAAGGTCTCTGTTGTGTAACGTGTGAAATCACTACACAGAAGGCATTTCAGACTATTGTTTTGTACGTCTACAACCAGTCACACTTGTCAGACTGTCACGAACTCTACATCAATGGCCTTGCGAAATACTCAGCAATTTGCGAGGTGCTTGTTTCAGTACCCCGTCGATTTGTAAAATCATTAATCTGGCCTGTGAATCGTGCAGTCACCTGATGACTCCACTGGTGTATTCACTGCACATTAACAGAGCTGGGCAAGTGCTGCGTGTACCTTACAATATCAGTACAAAGTCAAAAAGTTTGATCTTATTCATCGAATTATTATCTCATTCTTAATCATGTCAGAAAACTATAGTTCGTATGTACAAACAGCTTTTTGCGCATTACCGGAAAATTACTGTTGAAATCGCATGGAGATGTGTAGGTTTATAATGGGACGTGTGTTGGGTAAAACCAGTAGAAATAACTAAATGCATACTACATATCGGAACAAAATTGTTTTGTTAATTTGAAGGCAATATCGTAAAAGCTGCAACATGAATTAGTCAATTTGACTTGCCGCGAGTATAAATCTCTTGCCTCAAATTCCATGGATGAGTAGTTGTAAAACTTCGAGACCTGTTTTTATTACTTTATATTTTGAGGCAAAGTTATTCAAAGGTCTTACCTTACCAACTCAGATCTAGAAGCATTATCCATCGAGCTAGTAGTAGCATCATTATAGACCATGTTTATGTCGTACGTATATCGGCAAAATGCTTAAAATCTGATAGAATTCTTCCCTCAAAATTGCGCTAAATTTGTATGTTTTCACCATTTTCGATATACGGATGCGGCAAGATCTTGATGGTTTACGAAGCCGTTATTATCCGACTGAAGTTCTGGACACGATTATTTTCAGGGTTTTGTGACGTACACCCGGGATTAATTACTCTACTGGGGGTACGCAATCTCACACCACTAAAGGGATAGAACAAAGAACCAAATGGGTCCGTTAATTAATTTCTGTTTCATTACTATTCTAACTCTTTTGTGCTAGACATAAGATAACTTTTCGGTTATGTAAATGAAGACTGAGTTAAAATCAGTGCGATATCAAAGAAAGTATAGAAGTAAAAGAAGCGTTTCTGGATTCATCTTAAGCATTTACTTCCTTAACAAGTATAAAGACGAACTAAGAAATAATTTCTCCACATTTATGCGAATTAGATTTAGTTTACAGTGATAATGAATGTTCTTTTGTCCCGTTGGTTCTATTAAATTCTATCAACGTTGCCAACAATCGTTGACTTCAATAATGAAGATACCCGAGAATCATCCGAACGGTACCGACGACTCTCACTCGGGAGTACGAGTGCCTAAACAGGTTTCACATTTTTTTTGTGAAGCGATTCCGTAGCATGACCAGCTTCATTGGTCTTTAACGATAACTGTTATTTCTTGGAGTTTTGTTTTTGACTCCTAAGGTCGATTGCTGCACCATTGTTGAAAAACAGAGTGACGATGTCATTTATTATTTTTTCAGCTCAGACAATCATAATCAAAGTAGTTTTTGCGATTTTCCCGCGTTTCACTGTGTTTTTAGTTACATGTTGGTTTCTCGCGCTTGTCACTAGTTACACTTTTTCCGTGCTTGCCGCAGTTTTTAATTGTTCCGGAGTAATTGTTTCAGTAATAATGTGACAAGCTTGGTTTTAGTATTTCAAAAATGATCAATGAATCATCAATTTCTGAAGACTTTTTCTGTGTTAGACTTTTCGCAAGCTACTTCTGTGTCTGACATGTAGTGAGCTACTGAGACAAACAAAAGCTATATGCTTCCTGTTTTACCTTCCGTCTCATTTGAATTATCTTCATAACTCTTCACTTTTACCATAGTGGACGTCCCTCTTTTCCCTTTGCTGGATTTTGTCTGAAAGAAAGAGTGAAAGTTCGTTTTAAAGATAATTTAACTCTGAGCCGTAGCTTGAGACTAGATTTGGGAACTAACTTATCATTATTATGTCTCTTTGCTGATTTTACATTTGTATCATAATACAGTAAGTGAAAGCATCGAGTCCTAACATGAATTCTTTATAAATCTATCATAAATCTTAGTAAAATTTGAGGTTGTTTAGTTGAAACCAGAAAAAAAGCAACATGCTGTGAAACCACGAAGCCTTTCTTCAAATACAATCAAACAATGCTTATAACTCAGCTAGAACAAAGCTCATTACATGTGATTAAAATGATATTTTTTTGTCGAAGGCAAGGGTACGTGACAGACATTGAAAGAAGCGCAAATATTACAAATACGAAGATGTTGTATACGTAACACGTACCGTTCTACAAGGAAACTATGAAAGTGTGTCCCATTGAAATAGCACTTGATCTCAAAGAAGCTTGTATTCAACTAGATTGAAAACGTGGTCAATGTTTCTTTATGTCACAGTCGTAATTTGGTTTTTCCGGCTGTCATCTCTTCCGCTCCCGCTCACGAAAGTCGCGGCAAACACGTGCGTAACACCTACCCGAGGTTCGTTAGTTAAAAAATAAAAGTTTGGTTTCTTTATGGAAAGCATTAAATTAAGTGGAACACTTTTATTTACGAAAATGGCAGAGAGAAATACGGTGACTTTCTGCCTTAACAGTGATGCATTCGAAACATTCAAACACAAAAGTTTGATCCTGTTGTTTGAAAATCAGACATACAAAACTTCCCACGTGCGTGTCATCTACAGCTGACTGCTAGCGCTTGCTCTAGTGGCAAAACCTTTTTGTTTACAGTTTACAGCAAAACAGGTCTTTTTGGGAATCATGTCCTCATTCTGAATGAAAACCGACAAAGCAGGTCAAACACTGGTCCATTCCAGCGGGTTTCTCATCCCTATAATAATCGTGTCCTTTTCTCTACAGGGGAAGTAGGCCGTTGCGTTCTTGCTCGGTTTCTATACTGAACTATACTTTCCTTCAATTTGCTCGGCTCGCGAAAATGTGATCATAAAGGAAATAAACGTCATGCACTTAGCATTTGTGAAACAACTCAAAACTTAAGTCAAAACTTTCATACCCAAACCAATAAAGTAATGTAAGTTTTGATGCGCCAAAATTCCAACAAAATAGTCTAAGGTAGCTAAGCATTTATCTTAACTATACTACATAAAGAGTATTTAAGTTTAGACGCAGACTCGTTTAGAAGATTTGACGGAAACAACCGTGTAACATTCACGAACCGCACCTTGACTCGAGATTATGAGGAAGTCAGAACAAAACTATGAGCATTGAAAACCTTCATACTAGATAAATTATTTTACCTTCAGATTATTAACATACCCTTAATTTTCTGAATATCTCATATCTCTTCATTCGAAGCCGTAAAGACAAGTTCATGGTTTGATCAAGCCTCAGAGAAAAGAGCTCCAGTCGTGGGTCGGTATAAGAGGTAAAAGTATAAAAGGCTTTTATACTCGCGTCGAAAGTATATTCAATCTGTTCCGGTTTGTTCGTAAACAGTAGTTTAAATGATCTGCGAGATTACGGCAGGTTCGCTCTCTTTGAAGCTCCGAGCACTTTATTTTGGCGTTAATTAACTTTTGTCCTTCAACCCGCTTTAACAAATGCCAACACTTGTCCTTCAACCCGCTTTAACAAAGGCCAACACTTACCCGCTTTAGCAAAGGAGAATCATGAATTAATGCACTCCCTTGGGCTTCACTGAGTTCACTTCTACGATTATAACTCGGCTTTTTTAGTCACGTCACATCATTGAACGTTTTGTTTTGTAATGTTTAAGCGGTAAACCTGCGAAAACGACACCGAATCCTATACTAAATAGACGTCAGAAGAACTGTTCATTCATGAAATGAATCATTTCCTACTAACAATATCAATGCAGACAGGCTCTACATTAACAAAGAAAATGAGTAACTGCTTGTCTTGATTTACTTCCAAATTCACCCATCTAACTTTATAAGAAAGGTATGATAATATGTAATGAGAGCTGATACCAATTGGTACCAATTGGTAGTGTCCATTCTCCCAGATTCCAGAATTCTTTTGTTAGACGTCATAAGTATTGCACCTCCCCCCGGGGGCGGCAAAATTACTAGAATGTTTTGATGTTGATCGTGGATCTCGTAACGAACGCGAGATCACGTCACGTTCGCACACACAAACAAAACAAACTGAGAAACGTAACAGCAACAACAAAAGGTAGTGTTTAAGCCAAATCACTAGAACATAATTTCTCTTGGCGAATATTTGTAAAGCAGAAAATACATCTTGCATTTCAAAGTGTCAAAGGAGTATCGATTAGGAAGCAAAATATATTTAATCACTCGACATCACCCAATGCGCCAGATTTTTCTTTCTTACGCAAATTTCAAATGAGCCGACTAACGGTGATTAGTCAAAGGTTAACTTTAATTTGCCTTTGCCGAGAAATAACTACAGAATAACTCGTTATCCCTGCTTCTGTGCCAATATTGTGTCCTAACATCATACAAGCCGATAAATTGTGCTTGATAAATTTTGCATATGAATACCACCTTAATTACACAACATCGCGAACGACGAATGAAGTAGTTACAAGAAAAAAGATGATGAAGTATCCTGACTTCAATAGTGGGAATATCAACGTGTCCAACAGATCTGACTCAGGTCACGTTCATTATTTACTCATGCTATAATATAGGATGGAAAATATCTAGCGAGTTACGTCATAATGGAAACTTGGTCGTCTGAGTAACACGTTTAACTAAGTAGCGATTTATTTTGAAATACTTACTCGTTGAAAGCAAAGTAGGGTGTCAAAGTTAAACTTTGATAATGTCAAAACACTTAGCGGACTTTTAGAAAAAAGGCCGGAGTCAACATTTTATAAAATTCATAAAATCAGCACTACATATGATGCTCGTCATAACTTCGAATCAGGAAGCAACCGCACGTGTGTCAGAATAACAATGAACAAAATAAAAATAAAATATGAATTGAAACGAAAAAGGTCCATAACTAAAGAAAAGGAAAGGTAGAAGAATTAAAAATATTTTCCTACGACTCCGAAGAATTCGATATCTTTTCGAAATTTGGGACAAAAAAAAATGTGCTGACAGATTAGAAAGTCCATTTCAGTTAAATTACTGCATTAAACGTTAGATCACACGGAGCGAATGCCTGCGTTAATGGACCGATCTTTGGATTCTGCTTTCTCGTGAACCATGTCAAGAAAGAGAATATTACAGGAGTTGTGTCATGAGGCAACAAGAAATTATAACATTACCTTATAGTGTTAGTAGAGGGTTGCTTTCAAAGTGTTTTCTGTCACGTAAAGGCTAAAAACGAAATCAAATTCTTAGGAGGTTAGAAACTTTTCAGTGTGCTTCCTTTATAGAAGTTTAACTAGAACAAACCTCGTCACGCGAGACAAGGAAATGTCGACTTCACTAGTCACCTGCGAGGAATAGTTAACATTTTGATAAGAAGTGAATTGATTACTGACTTTCCGACCAAGGTTACCAAGTGCCACTTACTTACTTGTTCAACTTATACATCTCTTCTCAATAGTTAATCAGTTCAATCGAATATTTTCAACATGGTTTTAGTTCGCAAAGTGAGTACAAATCAGTCTCTAATAACTTGCAATGTCTGTGATACGACTCGAAGATCTTACATACACATGGATTTACCTCAATTTTCTTCGACTGGTAGATTTTTCAACAAAAATGAAATTTCCCAATGGCTGTTCTGTGACTTCGTGGTTTTGAACCACCACACATTTAACTGATTGAAAATGTTATGACGAAGCAACTCACCGAAGCTCAAAACCTGTAATATTTGCATGCTGTCAAACTTTCAATTATCATATGACGTGTGGATTCTAAAACAAAGCGCAACTGAAGTGCCTCGGAACAATAAATTTGTTGCGGTCTTGCGGTCTATTTCAATGAGCAAACTATAGCTTCTCCGTACACTATGAATAAAAAATCAAACATAAAGTTTCCCGAGACCAACATTTATTTCATTTATTTTCATTTATTTTGTTGCCAGAACATACAAGCAAACTAGCGCTAACTGAGCCCCGCTGCAGTCAACCGTAAATAGATGTGCACGTAACAAATGCTGAATGAGAATGGTTGGGTTCCTCGAACGGTTGCTTGATTTTAATTTGTTATGCTTAATAAAACAAACTACACAAAGTTTGAGCAGGGTATTAACAGTATTTCTCCAATTTCATCAAGATCGAGTTAATGAATGGCAATCAACTTCATTGTCTTTTCAGCGATCCAAACTGTTTGTATCGAACATTCCACTGACATTACGTTTTACATAACTCTCTCGCCATCAGGACGCCATCCTGCTCAACGTAATATATTTCTTAATACAAACACGAAAACATACTTTTCAACAAATCCTGAAAGCAATTGGTATTTCTTAATACGACTTGCAAGCAAAAGGGTTTATTCCGGGCAAAGCTTCCATTGGAAAAGCTAAAGCCTTTTAAACATCTAAAAGTGATCGACTCTTTTAATTAAGTCTTTTAGGTAGTTTTCTGTATTGCTTAAGCGGGTTTCGAAACTATGTTGTGATTCCATGGAATTACAAGAACGGTTAGTAAGTTGTGCTTTGCTGTTTTTAATAATTCTTTACGTTGTGAGGACACAACAGAAATTTTTGCATATCACAAAAGTTGCTCAGTTCTGACAGTCTGCCTGAAGTGTTCAGTAAATAATCTGCCATAATTGATAAAAGACTTCGCTTTCGACACAACTTGACTCTCCCCTCTCCCATTCAACGTTGACTTTAGAGCTGATACATATTAACTGGAGGAGAGAAAGTTTGTGTGGACGCGCATTAAATAGTTATATTTATGATCGAAATGTAAAGGATTTGAGTTTGTCCTAACTGCTTTTTTGACAGCTGCTTGCGTTGGAAGTCGTGTTAATGATAGCGAATCCCTCTCATATTATTTATACTTTGTCGCCTTTTTGAGACTGTTCTTAAGTAACCGTAGAGAAAATCATTAAATTCCGTCTGCAGACATACAAACCTAGTTTGACAACAGATTGAAAAATGCAATATGGATGGAAGAAAAATATAAAGCATTGCAATCTATTTTTTTTTTTAAAAAAAAAGAGGCGACTTTATGTCTTTGTGAGATTCTAGGCCAAAAAACGTTTATCAATTATTCTTGGCTTTTAGCCGTTACAATAATCAAATATGGGCGTTACTACTTTGATCATTTGTATGCAACATCATCACGTGAAAAGCATATATCACAGAAGCAACAATAAAATGATAAGACCTGTACTGTTATCTAATCTCTGTTAAGTAAGCATAGTTCATGGTTGATCGAAAACCTGAAGCCGTAAGGCTTGTTGTTATTGATAAGGAATTTATTTTTAAAATTTAATATCTACACCTGTTTGACGACTGCTCCGACTCACTATCAAGAATGGTTGCTATAGGGAGCTATATTGGTTGTTATGGTTACTGCAATACCAGGCCAGGCGAATGTGCTTTGAAATTGCAACTGTTAAGATAATTGGTCGCAATATTACGAAAATGTGATCTTTTTATGTCCTTCCTGGTAATATTCGTTTTCGATACGGTTGATTTTTTAATTTTATTTTTGGTTTGACCAAAAATAGACCGCCAATATTTGAAATTTTGTCTGCAAAACATGCACAGTCATACACAGATATACAGCAGTAACAACACAAATTACTCTTAACCAATTTATTTTTAAAATTAAATATTTAGTTGTTTTTGACAACTTCGGGGAGTTACTATATAGAATAGTTTCTTCTGCAATATGAAGAGCTCTAAATGAATCTTTGGCAACATACTGAGATGAACTCATGTCAGTCACATGGTAACTTTCCAAAATAGTCTTTCCGCTGGTTGATATGTTTTGATCCTGGTTTACCAGTTTAAATTATCATGAGAAGCCCTTGATCAGCAGTTTTGGTCATAACTATTGATTAAAAATTGTCCTGATACGAAAGAATGCATTTACATATAATATTTTCATAATTTGTCTTTAAATACCGCCTGGTATCTACCTACCATGACCTCTGATGTAATATATGATGAATTCTTGATCACGGAAATTTTATTTCTTTACAAATTCATCAGCTTGTTTTTCGTAATTTTTTAATGCGCAAAGATGACAGCCGGTACAATCCCGCATGATAAGACTTCTATTTTCAGTTATTTCATAGGTATGGCATAGACGTATTTTCCATTTCAGCTTAACTTTACTCTTTACCTGTTAATATCTAGCTAAAATGATGAAGCCAAGAGAAAATTCAACTATAGTGTTTGGTGTGTGCTGGTTTGTGTATTAGTGTTGAACAACCATGGAAAGACATCTGCTAAAAGCAAGTTGAATTCTGTATGGAACTTTTTATCTACACTTGACGAGTAAGGAAGTTAACGGTGGAGTCGTGCTGGAACACATTACTTCTAGAATACACTAACATTATTAATCTAGTCTGTAACAAGTTTAAAAGAAAATACAGGCATAAATAAGCACAGTTTTACTAAGAATTTATATGCAGAGAAGTTCTAATGATTGATACTTTGTTCAGTATTGGGTGATATGGTAATAACTATATTACCGCTGAGTTACAGACAGCAACTCATTTTTCAACAAGAAGTGTAAACGGTATCACATCACGAAGAACAAAGTTACTAAAACTAAAGTTGAGGATAAAATTGTCTTTTTTTTTTAATACTATTGAGCTCTTTTTATTAGCAGTTTGTACGTGACTGAATTTCGTGATTATGATTTGGAAATACAAAAGACGGATTACTGTGAAATTACGAGTTTCCGATATCATAACCACTGGAGTGAATATCAAATTTGTAATATTGTTAGCATCTTGTTTTACCATAATGAAGAACATTTCCTTTTTTAAGATAAAAATGACCTATTGCTTTTCTCTGTTGATTATGTTCGTGGGACACGGAAGGATCTGCGGGAGTGAAGATTTCTTCAGTGGTAATCGTGTTAGAAAAGCAAGAAGGAGGAAGTAAAATCAAAACACTTTGAAGATTTAGTCAGTCTCTCAAGATCTGATTAACATATAATTTCCTCTTACAGTTTCAATACAGTGTCTAGCAGACAAGTAATGAGAATAAAGAAAAGAAGTTGAGATTACTGTCTTGATGTTAAGCAACATCCAAAGATCTTTAAACATTAAACGAAATGTTCAAAAATCCGTATTGAGAATTAATACTTTCATCGTGTAGATAAAACAAACACATTGCGTGATGACATTTGGCATCATAATCTCTCCTTTTAGTAATTTGAATAATGTTTTTATTTTTGCTTGCTAAAAATATTACACATCATTAGTCTAATTGCGAAAACAAAGGAATATTTTCATTGCGTGTAAAAGTTCCATTTAACACATCTTTGCAGCTGGCATTGATAACCTTTCGGCCTTCTTTCGGTTCTATCTTTAATGCAAAACAAAAAAGCATAATTCCAAAAATAATATTATAATTAAGGATTAACCGCTAAATCTTAATCAAGGCAAAGGTTAAAAAGCTTCCTGCAAAATGAACAGGCAAGTAAAGGCTTGTACTTTTCAACAGTTTGTGCACGACAAGCAACGACATCCGCTGACTAAAATATCATACTTTAATATTACTACAATGAATTTCATTGAAATAGCATGACATATTTCGGCGTTTATTTTTTTAATAATTTTTTAGCTTATAAAATATTTTAGTTATGTAATAATTTGTGAAAGAGTCAGAATTTTCAGTTCGTTGTCTCTCCAATCGATAAAACCATTATGCGTGTTTCGCGGTTCAGTTTATTGCCGTTGCTGTCCGTAATATAGATTATATTGCGGCTACGTACAGATTCCATAGACCTAAATAACATACTCAGCACACTTGAACATTAACGTTCCGTTTCGAGTCTGGAACGCGTGTATCAACAAACATAAAAACTTGCTACTACCTTTCAAAGGGAAAATCGTATTTTACCAACCATCGGTGACACAATGTCAAGGATTTAGTAAATTAACAAGCTAGGGCTGGAAATGATGAGCTAAGGTTATTTTTAAGGCAAATAATAAATCACGTAAATAATTTGAAAAATATCGATTCAATGATAGTTTGGGAAAATAATTTGGTCTTTTTAAACATTTGTTATTTTAAACACGAGTATAAAAAAATAATGTTAAAACAACAAAGTCAACCAAAAGCTATTAAGAAGCAGTTTAATCTATTTGTGTTGCATATCATCTAATATTGAAAAGCTTGAATGGCAAAATATGAACTCAGATTTGACACTCAAAATAAACACAGATCGCGCAACATCCAATACAACGTTGTGTCCATGTTATCAAATTCTACAACCAAACTTCCATCTAGTTCTAGAGCTTTGGTAATAAATCTAGCCTATAACAGGTTGCTTTGAAACCGAACGAAAGTCATCGTATTTTTCGCTGTCGGAATTCGGAAATGCTTGGTTTATCGTAACCATGGTGACATGAGATAACAGAGAGTAATATAATTAAGGGTGACCCTGAACTTCTTCAGTATAAGGCTTTCACGTTCATGATCTAGTGATAACAGCATTCCTAAGCTTAAAATATTCAAGTACACTTTTGGTGGCAAAATGTGATGGAAACCACGCAAAAGATATAATTTCCTGACAGCTGAGACTTGGAAAAAGTTGCAACAGTCTGCAGACTTTGTATTTAGAAAATAAGAGGAAGTAATTATGAAACGAGTAAGCTGCCTTAGTGATCATAAGGAAGAGTTCAGGGGATAAAAGGAACATTGACATAACTTTTAGCACATCTTCACCCGCTGATTAGATAATATTCAGTCTGTGTTAAATCGTAGGAAGTGAATTGCGCCGTGAAAATGCTCTGAATGTTTGCCTGGTATTAAAATGATAAAAATAGCCAAACAGGAACGAAAAATACTTCTTAAAAAGAGTACTATATTAGCAGTAAGATGCTTGATGTGAAAGCTGAGTCGAGAAAATTACAACATTAATCAGGATCAAATTTTTTATGTCACAAAGATATTGCAAAACGCCATGTACGTACTCAGTTGTTCAACATTTTAAACTCTTGTACATTTTAAACGTTTGGGTTAATACTTTCTCTGATGTTTACGTTCCTCAGACAGATTCTTGACAGTTCCTCTCCCACACATACCTGATGCTTTCCCAAAGCTTTAACACCCTTGGTATACCAATGTATATTAAATTATTTGTAACATGAATACGTTTAGCATTTAGCACACGTCTTTGGATTACTGATGAAAATGAAGCGAACAATTGATTTGACTACGTGTCCAACACATCATGATCGGATGAGCGCGACGTTTTGTCTTCGAAATGCTGTGCCGAATGTATTTCAACTTCGGTAACACGAAATAATTCAACGTTTTAGAGGAACAGATTGCCATCTGCATTTTAAGATAAAGGTTAAAAAAACTCTTTCCTGTAGAGTCTTGAATTGCAAAAAAACTTACAGGCTAGGGAGGCAGTATATTCCTTTGCCGGCCAATTGTTTACGTGAAAAACTTAATTAAGACAAAGTTCACACCTTAAGCGTGCTGAGTAAAGCTCTCTCAGTTTTTATAGCTTGTAGTTACATGATCATATATGCCACAAAACAGGCCCCGGTGAAAAGTAATATCTCTAAATATTGTCTTACTTCTATCGGTAGGTATCGTTTGATCCTTCTACCGCGCGGATTTGTCCTAGTTTGTCTCCAAAAATCGATTTTGTCGTCTGTCCGGTGTAACTTCCACTATAACTCCTTCTGTCTTTGTTGTTTTTTTGTTCCGTCTCACCGTCGCCCAAAAAAACTGGCGATTTCGCGGTGCGCAGGTTACGTAAACATTGAACATTGGGAGCATTTCAAAATTATCTTTTCTTGTCTTTTTGCTCTAAATTCAAAACAATCATCGGGAAAACAAGAAGTCCACTCACCTTTGATTTCTTGATTTTTAAACTCGGTCTGCTAGGGAGAAGCGGACCTCTGAACCAGGTTCTCATGTTGAACGATGCAATCTTGACAGTAGCACTGAGTAATTCCTTCTTTCAGTCACGTT
>Ga0099815_1070927_pt1 | contig 12310 bp, 1 predicted proteins | sample DipTnscriptome_3_FD_81137 | JGI IMG/M metagenome (GOLD analysis project Ga0099815, IMG submission 81137) | Coral microbial communities from Puerto Morelos, Mexico - Diporia T C metatranscriptome (Eukaryote Community Metatranscriptome) | ecosystem: Host-associated > Invertebrates > Cnidaria >...
CCCGGTGGCCCTTTCCAGCTTGACAGGAGATCCAGGTGGAGACTGTCAGTTTGAGCAATCTCCACGGCATGATGATATCGGTCCATTGAAATACATTGAATCCTTTGTACAATCGAGCAACCTTGGAGAAACTGTCCAACAGCTGCTCTTTCTCACCCAACTCAGTCATCTAACTGCAGCAAACAGGCTACACCACGCTTTGTCCAGTACTTCTCTGTGTGCATCTTGGTGATCGGCAGCATCAAGGTCATCACAAAGTTTGTACTGTGACCAGTGGTGGTGAGAGTTCCTTTCCGGCCAGACGTCTTGTACAGAGGTGATGGATATATCGCCTTTCTGTCGGTTGGGTCCTTGGCAGCCTCACATGGTGTCAAATGCACTGTAGGAACTGCACTGAATAAAACCTTTGGAAGGCTCTCAGCAATGACACCCTCGGCATCATCCCAACGTGCACCATCCATGAAGATACCATAAGCAAGGCAGCCAGTTGCCGGTCTGCTGATTTCCGCAGAAGCCTTGAGCACCTTGAACACCCAAATAAGCGTATCAATTGGCAATTTGAGCTTGCGAGCATAGTTCTGCAATTGACCCGTGAGGAATGATTGGGTGAAGTAAAATCCTGACAGCCAGTAGGACTGCGGGGTGCCTTCCTGGAGCCACGTCCGGAAGAAGTCGATTCGAGCACATAGGTCTGCCACATAAGAGACCAAAGGTTTCAGCGATGGATAGGACACCTCTATCCAGACTGATGGTGTCTTGTCGGTCAGGATGCCATCAGCTACCTCTTCAAGTTCAGGGCTCATCACCACCAGTCCTTTGACTGCTTTGCGCACATCCGTAAGAGTACTTCTGACCTTGACGATGAGCTTGTTGAAGCGGAGCAACTCTTGATTCAGCACCGTGTTCATCGATTCATTGTAGTCCACTGGATACATGACATTGGCAGCCTCTGTGTCGAATGGTGGTTTCACATCTTCCAAATACTTGGAAGCCGCCTCTGTGATGATCTCATCCTGCGAGATTCCACCACCACCTCCTCCAGTCTTCGGTTGGAGAGAAGCCGCTGTGCCCAGCAGTCGCATTGTCTCGCTGATTGCAGCCACTAAATTTGCATTGACATGCAGACCAAAAGCCTCAGGCATTTGATTGATGGGCAGGTTGCGAATGTACTCGAGGTATGGATCCAATGTCGTCCCGTAGGACGGCGCGTAGTACACACCAGAAGGAGAGAACTTGTAATCATCCTTCAAGATTTCCGGGCAGTAGAAGTCCGAAAGCAGGAAGTTGATACATCGCCTATCGTGTACATCCGTAACTCGTCCACCATAGTTTGCCTCTGCTGCGGTGTATCTCAATGCAGCATATGGCACCGTGTCATTTTCTTCCAGAAACATCCTCAATTGCATCATGCAGATTTGTCTGTCCGGCTCAGAGAACTGGTACGGAATGTTCCAGCCCAAAGGACCATATGTGCAACGCTCCTGGATCGACGCATGGAAGAAGCACAGCCCAAAAAGCATCTTCCTGAACGTGTGCTTGCACTCCGTGTTCTTCGTGCAGGATTCACCAAACCACTCAGCATCAATGGAATTGAACGCCCGGAGCAAGTTGGACTTCAAGCCTTTCGGAGGTTCAATGGTCATTTTCATTCCATTTTGGAGAACCGAGATTGGGAAGTCTGGTGAAGGCATTGATGTCAGCCACAGGCGGAATTGGTCTGCAACTCCCTTATCTGGGCTTAACTCTTCCACCATCACCTCCAGCCTTGACATCCAAGAAGGTGCCAGGTGGCAATTCTGCAGGATTACCCACAATCCTTGCTCAGCGCCATCCTTAATTGCGCGTTCAGCCTTTGGACCTTGTCCTTGACCCAGGGACACGGTGATGTAGTGCTCATTCATCGACATCTTTTGAGCCAAGCGTATGACTTCAACCATAGGGTCAGCACCAGAGGACAACACAAAAATCAGCGGCTTGCAGTTGGAGCCCGCGCTGTGAAAGGCCTTCTCCAAGTTAAACCCTGGCGGCTCCAAAAAGCTCTTGCCCAGATTGGCTGCTATCACCTCTTGCAAGCCTGCTATGGTGTAGTCAGTACGAACTGCCAAAAGCACCAAAGCCCTCTGCAAGGTTGACATCTGCTCCTTGCCCGGCCAGTGCTCAGCAAGTGGATTGTCAGAGTCAAAAACCAATCTCCATCTGTCGATGTTGTCCTTGAAGGAGTTGGCAAACTTGTTCCAAGGTCCCTTGCCCAATTTGTCCAACACGCAAATCCTGCTCCACATTTTTTCTGTGAGCCATTCTGCAGAAGGCTTGGGTATCTGCGCCGTGCCACCTCCCAAGGCCATGAGCAGCAAGCGCTTCTCCTCCAAATTGATGTCATCGTCAACCTCCATGGACTTGAAGGCTAGCAAGAGGGACAACATCAATTTGTCCTTCTCAAAGAGTGAATGGCAAGTCTGTTCAAAAAGCAGCTCCAGGAACTTGCTCTGCAAAGCAGCCAAGCGTTTCTGGATGTTGCGCTCAAACTTCTCTGCAGCTGCAATCGCATTCTCATAGATTGTGTAAAACCACTCAAGGCTGTATTGGTACATCGGCTCCACATTGCACAGATCTGCAACCACAAAGAAAAGGGCGCTGGCACGAACAGCTACAGGCACATATGTTGCGCGGGTTTCTTGAACTTGAGCTTGGGTCTTTTCCTGCTCGGCAACACGCTCTTCTATTCTGAGAGATGCCGTCTTTGAGGTGGCAAGGGTATTGATGAGCTCCTCATCGTCCAAAATGTTCCCTGTCGATTCTGAGAGCAGCTGTAAAATCCGCTCCTCAATCTCTTTTAACTGAGCTTTGCTTTGTGCGCTTTCCATAATCAGATTTTGTCGCTTCCGCTCCACTTCTTGCTCCTCTTTCGCTACCAGAATACCAAGCATCTGATCCTGGAGTCCATCCGGTGTTGCCATGAAGTTCAACAAAGTGACCTGCACACAGACCTCTGGTGAGTAGTGCGGGTTTGGTAGCTTTGTTGTAATGTAGAAGCGGAAATCCTTGTTGTACTCACATGGAGCGTCTCCAAGCCGAATCATCATCACGCTGCCAGCTTTGAAGATTGCCTTCTGCAAGAGTGGTTCGAGCAAGGGATCAAGTTGCTCCAACACATTTTCCAGCAGTGTGGGCTTGCCATAGGCAATGGCACCTTCAAGCGCTCGTGCATAGTTTTGAGTCAAACGAAGGATGCGAAGCTGCTCTCCCCTTCCTGCACAGGCTTTTCGGATCCATTGGTTGGCCTGCAGCTGCGGGTCAATCATCAACGGCCATCTCCGTGACCTCTGGATGATGATGGCGTTTTCGACAGAGACCTGATCGTTTGGAAGTTTGTCTATGACCCACTGTCGAATCTGAACCTCATCACCCAGCACTGTGCGCAAGGAGAACTCCTGTGCAGATGGCAGCTGGTTGTCCTTCATGAGTTGTACCCAGCTCTTGACAGTGTCCACTCGGTAGCGGCCAGTGAATGTACCCAAGTATGCAATGATTCCTGAGCCGATGAGAACATCTCCAGTGAGATTGGTATGTTGCTCTCCCAAACGCTTTGAGGACTCCATCCATCGAGTTTTTTCACCTCCTAGGCCACTGATGAGTTTCTCTGCCCGGACAAGTCGTTTGCTGCAATCGTCAACCTGCACGGCAAGGTCGTCCTTCTTCTTTCTGGCAGATTCAAAATCTGCAAGAAGTTGTGCCACATTGTCCTGCACCGCCTTGAGCTCTTGTTTCTTCTCATCAAGAACAGCCATCACCTTTGCAAGCTCCTCCTGAGCTCCAGCAAGGGCCTCCTTTTTGGGGCCAACAACTTTTGCAACAGCGTCGTAAACGATCATTGCTCTGACCCATTTGCAGATTCCGAAGGCAGCTGTAGATGCCTTTTTGATCGCCTCTGGGTCAAACTCTGGATCATCCTCCAAGGGTTTTAGCTTCTCAATCACTTCCACTGGAATATGGTCCTTGTCATATCCAAGCAATCGATCCAGCATCTTGGAGTCCCCCCAAAGGCTCTTCTTTGACGGCTCCCAATAGTCATCAATCTTTGTTCTGCCATCCTCCGCTGTCACCTTCTTTGGTTTCACATCAAACATCCAACACAGTGCTTTGGAAACTGTGATGACTCCTTCAGGCGGAGATTTCATATTCTTCACCTCCACAATATCGCCTTTCTTTAGACTCTTCAAGGCATCCAAGGCTGCGTTTAAGGCGGGCAAAGCCTTGTCCAGGTCAGCTTGGCACTCCTCCTTCATTGTTCGAGATGCTTCTGCCTGTTGAGATGCAGCTTCCTCCTCTTTGGCCACACTTGCTTGTGTCGCTGAAGCCTCCTCCTGCTTGTGCTCGATGACCGTCATCAACTCAGCCGTCTCCGCGGAGGTCTGCTTCAGGACTGGTCGGAGTTCTTCTAGTTGGATGGACATTGTTTTGACCTGCTCCTCAGTGGAGATGACCTTCTCCAAGCCGTCGTCGTACCGGCGCTTGGCGCCGGAAACCTCCTCGCGCTTGGAGGCCAACACGTCCTTGAAGGAGTTAATAAGCTCCAAATACGATGTCGGCGTAACATAGTAATGGCGCTGCACCTCCGAGCGGAATCGCTTGGTCAGTCCAAACACAGACTCCTGCATTTGCACACAAATCTCCACCACTCCTGCAAACACTCCCTCTGAAAGGTCCACCTTCTGCAAAAAGTGAGTGGCCACACTCCGCAAAGCTTCTTGAGGCCATTCCATGAACCAATCAATGGTGCAGCAGTTGACGATTGCAGGAAACATCCGCACTCGTCGGCGAAAGGCCTCCCCAATTGGAGAAAGTGCCAGAATCAGGTGAAGATTTTTTCGGCACTGCTCAGTGAAGAAGGCCAAAGTCTCAGCTTGACCATTGCACCCTGCTGCTTGTGCTGCAGCCCCACAGCCCTCCATGATCGCAGTCTTGTCTTCTGCATTGAAGAGGTTGGGAACTTCTCCGTTGTTGAGCAAGCTGGATGTATCTTCGAGAAATGATTCCTTTGGGATCTGCGTGTCAGCAAGGAGGAACGTGGTCTGGACTGGTGCCTCTTGAGTGCCGCCCCCAACAGACATCAGGAGGCGCTTGATTTCATCGTGCCAGTCGCTGACTTTGTAGTCTTTAGTGACTTCAATGCTGAACTGCTCATACTCCGCCACGAAAGTGGCCAAGGTTGCGAGACTCTTGCGCCCACTGCCCCCAACACCAACCAGTAGTGCATTGCCCAGGGGAATCTTCAGCACACGAACAATGCGACAAATATGTTGTGCAGCTGACGTGAACAGCACCAATTCCATGCCACGCTTTGCCATGGAATTGTAGTCCATTAGCCGATTCTTCAGCACGTCATCAAGCTGCTCCAGATTAGTCACCTGCTGATAATACAAGGCTTTGCTGTCAGCAAAGTCCACAAAAATAATTGGTTCCTGCTTGATGATTGCTTTCCATTGCTTCTTGAAATGTTCCTGCATCTTTTCTTGAAGAAGATTCACAAACCACGCATGATCTTCTTCTGTTGCAAGGCGATCCTGGAAGACACGTTGACATTCGTGCGCCCAGCATTTGATGAAGTCATCTGCTCCGGGGAGAGAGTCTTTGCTGCAGAGGCAAATGCCCTGGTTCACCTTGGCCAGGTCTCGCAAGTTAAATGTGTAGTGCGACTTGGCAGGCGTTGGCAGCATGTTCTCCGAAATTGTGTTGTACACATCTACGGTAGCTCGTACGACCGTGCCACTCAGACCACTGACCTGACCCGGGAATTTTCCAAGAAACCACTGCATGATGGTTTGGAAAATACGTTGAAGGCTTTCACCCTGAAATGCCAGCAAGTAGAAGTAGTTGTAGTGCCTTTGGTAACGACCAGTAATTTGTGGCCGACCAGCACTCGGAGTCATAGCCGCAATGAAATTGAGATCAACCAACTGGCGGAACTCACAGGTCTTGCGCTCGTACCAGCCACTCGTGTCCATCCACTGCCTCAATAGCTCAATAGGCGGCTGGGCACCATATTTCTCCTTGGCCGGCATGTTGAGATCGTCCACAAAGACCAGGCAACGCTTACCAAAGGGCGGGCCATAGCACCCTTTTTTCCGCTTGTCCAACTTCCCATCGATCACATCCTGCGTCTGATTCGCACTGGACTGCGCGCTGAAGGCAAATGCAAAGGCACTGTATCTCTCTTTATCGAAGCCTTTCAGGAGCTGCTGTTGGACCACAACGGTCTTACCCGTTCCAGTAGGTCCTGCAAAGAGCACATGGAATTCTGCGCGCACGAGCATCTGCAACAAGAAGGCGTTCCTTACCGTGTCTGATGTGGGTATGATGAGCGAATGCGCCTCTGCGTCCTTTGGAATTTCAAAGGATCCGATCTTTTTGCTCCATAGTTCCCACTTGTTGCCAGCACCAGGAAAGTAGTCGAACACAGTTCCTTCCTCTGGAAATCCAGAAGACCCCCCTCGGGGTGTTCGGGAAAGTGGCTCGTCCCCTAGAAGTTGGAAGTCCTCCTTTAGACCCGAGCATTGTCCTGAGGCCAATCGACGGAAGAAGGAATCCAAAAGAGCTCGACCATCGCTGTCGGCAACGCATCCAAAGCTCCAGACCAAACTCAGCCAGTACAATGCCTCCAATTTGCTTTCCTTCTCTTTTGTGGGCAAGTCTTTGGTGCTTGGATCCAAAGGAATCTCAGCCTGAATCAGAGACGAGTAGAGATGAAGCAAGTTCAGCACCAGCCAGTTCAAGCTTACAGGCACCGGTTTGTTCACTTTTCGAGAGACCATTTCCCAGGAGCATTCGACTGAATATTCCATGATCTCCTGGAGCATCGGGCTCTGATCTTTCAGCCGATCTGGCAATCGTTCGCACCAAGAGAGCATCAGTACATGCCAACCAATGTCTTGCTGCTCCAGGAATACCATCCCACAACGAGAAACTGTTGCTGGTGATGCCACGGCCAAGTCTTCTACCTCAAACATCATGGTCGTGACTGGTGTAAGCTTGATGATTTCCCCACTGTTCAAGCAAAGCTTCTTGTTGTCATCCAGCACTGTATTGAGATTCTCCACCCAGACTGCATCTACGGGTCCATCCAGCAGAATCCATTGCCGTTTGTTCTGCTCAGCTGATGATGCAAAGCGGACCGTGAGGGCAAGGATTCCATCTGTCCACTCTTGAGTACCCTCATCATTCTCACCATATAGTTGCCCCTGCTTGATGGACTTTGGATTGATCTTGTGAATCTGCACTGGCAGATAGTTCTCACCATCTGCAACTGCAGCTAGTGCAGCAGCTAGCACATTTTCCACCTCCGTCTTCCCGGAAACGGTTTGGCCAACGAGCATCAGCCCGTGCCGTACCATGATTGTCTCCCAGAGTTGGATACACTTCTTGATAAAGCCTTCCTGCGGCTGCAGTACCAAGCTTCTGGCGCTGCCCTCGAGCTCATCGATCAACACACCGTAGTCTGATGGAGGGAGCTCCACCTCTGGGAAGAGATCCCCGGTGATACCCAGGAACAAGGGGATGTCATTCCGTGTGAACTTTGGCAAATTGACATCGTTCAATGCACTGAGTGCAAGGATCTGCTCTTCCCGTGTAGCTCCGTAAATGCGGCGCAGCGCACCGGCCCGCACCAGAATTGACTTCAAAGCTCGCATGCCAAAGTCATAGTGCTCCTGTGAGGATAGCTGCTCCGAGCTGAGCCGAAGGCTTCCAACTGCCTTCCGCGCAAGGTTCTTCGCATCTTCAAAACCATTGGAATACAAGACAATCTCGCCAATAAGAGCATAGTCCGGGACCATCATGGCGCAGGGCCGGAAAAGTGCCTTCAGATTGTCTGGCAACTCAGAGCGACCAGCATAGCCTGGGTTCATAGTAATGTTCACAGCACAAGATGGGATAAGCCTGATTGGGGTGTTCTCAAAGTAGAAAGTCTCCTTTTTGTCCCGGATAGCAAACTGTATTGTTTGTACCTGCTGTGACACAACAGACAGCACCTCCAAGTTGATGCGATTGAACTCATCAAAACAACACCAAGCTCCCGAGGACGCGATGCCCTTGAAAAACTTGCCCATGGCCATATAGTCCAAACCATCTGAACAGTTGAAGACTACGCATTGCACAGCCACTGCTTTTGCAAGGTCCTTGGTGGACTCAGTCTTGCCAGTTCCAGCCGGACCTTCTGGGCCACCACCATAGTAGAGATGGAATGCACCCATGAGCGTGCGGTAGCACCGATCTGTCAACGGCGTAATAACCAGTCTATCACTGTTGCCCAGGTATTCGAAGCCATAGTACAAGGTTGCATTGATGATCGACACCTCACACTTGTCGACCGTGCTTGTTTTCCCTGTGTCCTTCAGTGTGATAGAACCCTTCTGACGCCAGTAGTAGCGTAATTGTGCAATCCAGTCGAACTCCTTCGAAGAGGAAATCTTGGCGTCTTTGAGGCTATGAACAACATCACGGTTGTGCACATCAATGGTGACCAATGCTCCTAGTGTTTGCCTGCCCAACTTGGAGAGATCGCCACGAACCAAGTTCACCAAGCCCGTCAATTGGTCTATAGATTTTTGGTGATATTCCTCCAACTTGCCAGACTCAATCGCTACGGCAACCTCCTGGGTCCAATAGATGTTGTCGATGCAAATGACCACCTGTCCAGGCCATTCCAAGACCCACTTTGTGCGCTCGTGCTTTGCATATGCCAACAGGGACGAAGCAGTGACTTTGGTGAGGCAGTCAATCATTGATCCCTGAACTTCCATGAGCCACTTTTCCACATTGCCTTTCTTCTCTCCTTCAACGACGTTGACTGGCAGAGCCAAATCAACGACTTCCCCCTCCACTGACGCCATTGCCTCAATGATCTCATTCGTCTTGTTGAAACGCACCCTGCTGATTCCTTCAAAGCACTTTCCCATGTGAGGTTGCACAGCTGTGGGGTCTTTGGTCTGAGAAAGAATCATCAGAAGTTCGTCATTGGAGAGGAAGAAGAAGCGCGGAAAGTCCAATCGTTTCGACTCCAAATACTGGTTGAGTCCTTTCTGAATGGCATCTAATTTCTTGTTTGCATCCACAAAGCTTGCCAACAGGTTCTCAATCTCTGAAACATCCAAAACATTGGGATTTTCAGACACGGTCTCCATGGTGCCTCGCCAGAGGCCGTCAACCTGCTCAAATCGCTTTGCTTCGTTGGGCAACTGCTTCTGGATGTCATCCGAGCTGAAGATGGGCTCTAAATACAGCCACGAACGCTGCATGGCAAGCCATTGTTCGAGCAGATCTTGGATAAGAGTCAGCTTTGCTAACCAGTCCTTCACCTCCTTCTCGATTGGCTCTACAAAAGGAGAGCCACGAATGCCCATAGTCTTGATTATGTGGTCATCCAGGACTGCCTGAATCTCGTCAATGCCCTTGACCATGTAGGTACCGGATCTATGTGGCACCAATCCAAATTCAATCGGCCTCCACTCTTTCTTCATCATGGCCAAGGCAGTTTTCAGGCCATATTCCTTTTGTGCCTTCACACTGATCCGCTCTAAGGTGTCAATGTGGTCCAAGATACCAACATCCAACATTTGCTGCAAGGTGATGCCATCCTCCATATCCAAATCCAACCGCAGCTCTTCGAAGAGGTCTGCAAAGTGGCGCGGCTCAAAGGCCTCTTGACAAAGTGCACGGATGACAGGCATATAGGCACGGAAAGATGAAACTTCCTCCCGCAAGTCCTTTGCAACAGTCAGGGGGTTTTCATTGCCCTCGAACTGCTTGATGTTCTTGTAGCTCTCTTTGTACTGCTCTTCAACTATCGTCTCGATTTCATCGGCCCCTATTTTCTGCACCATTCCATTCAGCCAGTCTTCCTCCAAGTGCTTGAAGTCAATCGCAGCGGTCCAAAGCTTCCAGTATGGGTCGAATGCCTCGATCATGTTCTCCACCACCGAGTAGTCTGAGACGTCCATGCCAAACAGGCGCTCGCGATCCAAAAAGCTCTGAACACGGGCTTGAGCACGGTTCAGGTTGTCCTGCAACGCATTGATTCGATGAGCGCACTTCATGGCCAGGGAGTAGTCGTTCAGAGTCTTGACCCATTCGAGATCCTCGTGGTATCTTGCCATGTCTCTCTCATACTCCGTCTTTTCTCGGTCCAGCTTTTCCATAAATTTCTGCTTTTGAGAGTCAAGACTTCTCTCTGAATCACCAACATCGATTTGAATTTGCAGCGGCCAAGCAAACGAGGAAAAGGCACGCTCCACGACCTCGTTGTCGATGAAGAAGCTGAAATCAGCCAGCATGTTGATCTGGGTGTGAATGTGCCGGGTGGTTTGCATCAGTGGCTTTGTCTTCAGCTGCGGCAAATCTGCCATGAACTGCTTCAGATTGGCAAGCTCCTCTTCGTCTTCTGGATTTGAAAGAATTCGCTCGTGGGTTTCTTGCCATTCGTTCAAGACAGCTTGAGAACGCTCCTGAATACTTTGGGCCACGGTCTCCAAGCAGCAAGCAGCAAGGTGATAGGCACGCTGTGACATGTGCTGAATGATGTCCGTGCAATGCAGCTCGAAGAGCGGAAACTTCACAATCTCTGTGGTCAGCTTCTCAATTTGTGTGCCAGCCTCCAAATAGGCTTCTGTTTTGACACGTACAGACTCGACGTCCAGAGGATCAAGGTCAGCACCGACCTCCTCATGAAACAGGTATGCATACTCCTGATACTTTGCCTGCACTTCTCTTGGGCCGAAGAGGCAGTCCTCAATTACCTCCGCTGTGGCAGCCTTTGCCGCTCGTAACAGCTGTCCTTCATCAACAGGACCGGAATGCGATGGTGCCACAAGATATGCAGCATCATCACCCTCCTTTTTGTCAGCTTCATCACGGCGTGCTCCGTCTGCTTGTAGATCGAACATGAGAGGCTGAGGTAGGTTGCAAAAGGGCACCAACTCGTACTCAATGCTCATGATGGAAGATGTAACCTTCGTCACATCATCAATTAGGTCCAGTATCTTCTGCTTCAAATCATCTGGATGAGGTGCAATTCCGACCTCCCCATGCGTAGCTTCTAGGCTCAAAGTAAGTAGGGGAGTCCGAAGTGGCTCATCCTCCTTTGGCATAAAAGAGCGGACGAAGGCCACCCAGTCCGTCAAGGACATCTGAACAAACCATCTCATCTGGGCGGAGAGGATGAGGTCGAACTTCCGCAGGATTCTGTGCAGGGGCTGCCTCAAGTGCTTCTGAGGGTTCTCAATGAAGAAGTTGTTGACTTCAGACATTTTGTCGAGGACCTCTGACACGATGTAGTCCCTCCAATGCCGCTCGAGGATAACTGATACATCCTTTCTGTGTTCTTCCATGTGAACAATAAAGTCCGTGGGTGCAAATGTTCGCGTTCGCAAATCCTGGCCAACACCACTGCGCCCATTCGCACTGGCACCACGATCTCCCACTTTGCCAGAGGGCAAGGTGTCTAAGATGCGATGCCGGTCAATCTCCTCTCCAAAACGCCGCCACACAGCCATTGTCACGACGTTGACATTCCTGGAGATCGTTGGCTGCTGAACCAAATGAGTGGCTATCTCGAGCACTGACTGCTCGGAAGCCTGATGCTGAACCAAGCCGTACTGCGGTGGCTTGCATTGCAAAAAGTTGCTCAACAGTGGTGCGAAAGGCGTGTCATCTCGTACACAAGCATACGGAGTGCCCATCTCCAGGATCAGATCTGTTTTCACTTTCGCAAATTTCATTGAAAGCACATAGTTCTCTTCTATCTCCTTTATCAGATCGCGTATGTGTCCAACGAAGCTATCTGCGTCTTCTAAGTGACTTCTGTGAAGGCCTTGTCGGATAAACCGCTCCTTTTGCTCTCGACGAAGTGGTGAGACCAACTCGTCTGGCTGTGATTCAATGAATTTGATAAAGGCCTGTTGCAGCTCGCAGTGTGCTTTTTTTGGCACGACAGGTCTCGACCCTCAAGGCAAAGTTCTGAGGGTCTTCAGCATTGAAGCGCAGAGCCAATCGTTTGACCTGTTTTTGGCTTCCGTCCTCCAACTCCACCAAATATCTGGAGTTAGATGCCTCGTAGCCCAAAACCCAGCATGGCAGCATTCGCCATTCTCTGGCTATGTAGTGCAACACTGCTGCCTGAGGTTTCCCAGATGTCGGGCCATGGCACATTGCAAGCCACTCCTCTGGTGTGTGCACCTCAAAGTCCATTGGGCTGTCAAAGGCTTCCAGGGGAAGACCAGGTGGAAGCTTCATGGCTCCCGCCATTTCGTGAAACACA
>Ga0099815_1054466_pt1 | contig 11586 bp, 2 predicted proteins | sample DipTnscriptome_3_FD_81137 | JGI IMG/M metagenome (GOLD analysis project Ga0099815, IMG submission 81137) | Coral microbial communities from Puerto Morelos, Mexico - Diporia T C metatranscriptome (Eukaryote Community Metatranscriptome) | ecosystem: Host-associated > Invertebrates > Cnidaria >...
CACATTTCTGTATGAAAGTAAGATAAACGAGTTACAATGTTATGTTGCGATTGCCACAGAAAGCAAATCAATTTTGCTACGGTGTAAAATGGTAAAATACGGTTCCCGAAGTTTCTGCAGCCTTAATTTACCTCTCTACATTTAACTAAAGCTTTAGGGTTTTTGTAAACTGTTTAGTTGACATTCTTATTAGATTGTGTGTGTTGTGAAGTTTAACGATTTAGAAATTCCCACCATCGAGATAACACGGCAAGTACTTGCGTTGCCATGGAGACTACTCAGCCCAAAGCCGGAACTAATAAATCAAAATTGCTTGTAGGTATTAATCTACGAGAAACGCGAGGAAAACAAGCCAAGACTAAATTTAGTACCAGCCCTCCAACAGTAGCGAAACGTAGCAGTCGTAAACTTGTCAAAGAATCAACACCACAAGTGAGGCGACGAATACCAAGACAAGTTAGTCCGTTAGAAACAGTACAGGTCTCCAAGGATGAGAAAGAACCACCCAATGAAACCTCGGCCAGTGATTCATCATCTGCAGCTAGGTCAGATGAAATCACGCCAGATTTTGAGTGTAACATAGCGCGCGTGGAAGATGAAGATCTCGTGGGAGGTGCAAAATCAGACATGAGTGGAAGTGACTATGGAGACGACTTTGAACGATATTCAGTCTCCAGCGATGAACAAACACTGCCCAATGTACCGCCATGGCTAAGAGAAACAGTCAAGGAACAAAAAGCGGCAAAATTGGCCGAAAATGAAAAGAATGCCTCACAAAGTGCCAATGATACCACGACTGAGCTTGGTACTGGCCATAAAGACATCAATGAAGATCTAACAGTTACTTCGTATCCGGCTCCAAAAGATATCTGCACTGATTTCGTGGCAGACGAGCTGGACAAAATAATTGCCGACCTGACTGTCATGAATGCCGACATGACAGATGAGGAGCATGCAGATGCAATGGCGTCTTTGTTGTTGCTACGCGACGAGGCCAGGGACAGAGAGGAAGCCGTGAACGGTACAAAACAAAGCATCAGTGAAAATAACGAGCCCTTCAAAGATGATGCCACCATTACAAATTTCGTCGACGACGCCGTGAAACCAGTGTTTGAAGAAGAAAATAACTTGGACGGGAAGGCAACAAGTGATGAAGAGTTCGATTGTAGCTCTGTGACGGTATCGAGTGAAGGGGAAAGAAAAATTGCTGCACTGGATGAAAAATCAAGACGGCTTAAAGCTCAGTTTGCTGAGGAAAACCGACTAGCTATCGAATCTATGGACAAGATTCGAGAAGAGATTAAACAGAGCCAGGAGAGAGAAGACGCCATAACCAATAATATGGAGGAGATGAGACACAGACAGGATGAAATTAAGCAAGACCTGACACGCTTAGATGAGATGTCCAAAAGACGAGAGCGCGAGGACGAAAAGTGGAAAGCGAAGATCGATAAGAAAAAGAAAAAAATTGCAAGGAGACTGGAGAAGGTACGGTCCGGTCGGCTAGAGTATCAACAGGAGACAGAAGCTGAAAACGAGAACCCAGAAAACCAGAGTCACTCTGCTGTGGAATGGGAGAATGGAGCAGGACGTCCAGTGGAACAGGAGTGTAAAGATGCAACTCAAACACCCACTAGTTGTCTCAAGGAGGACATGTCCAATATCATTTTATATGAGTCCCATGAAATTAAGGAATATAGCAGCGTAAAACAGCTGGAAAAGAAGCGCAAAGAACTTCGACGTCTGGAGAGAATGGAGAAAAAAGCCATCAAAAGAGAGAAGTTGGAACAAAGGGAACGAAAAAAGATCGAAAAAGAGAAACGAAAGGTTGCTCGTAAACTTGAAAAACTAAGAGCTAAGAGTTCAGCGGAGAGAAATGTGGAGTCCTCTCAGTGTGTAACGGATCAAGCTCAAGGAGTTTCTATATCTTTACTACAGGGTAATTCTAAAGAATACCAAACAGTCAATCCGACTGAGCATCAAACCACTCACTTTACTGCGACTTGTGAACTCGACCAACAAGAGCAGGATGCCTTAAATGAAGCATCTGACCGGGTGCGTGAAGTCCGGCCCAGTGTGTCTAACGGGGCAACATTGGCACTTGGAAATTCAGAACTTGATATATCTGAAGATATGAAAAAGCCAGTTTTGGAAAGTATCATTTGTGATACAGAAGGAGCAGAGCTTGCTCCAGAAGAGGTTGTGGACCAAAGATCATTCAAACTTCAAAATGACAAGTACGTGAATACCGAAGGTACTGTTGAAGAAGAATTGAAAAAGAAACCATTAAACGAATTTGTTATGGAGAACTCAAAGGAATCCAGCCGCTCAGGTGATAATCAAATGGACAACGAGGATGCCTTGGAAGACCTTGATATCGATTGTGTACAGGAAGAAGACACGTTGAAAGACATATCAATGGAAGTCTTCAGTATCGAGGACGAGTTGGATCTGATTGAACCCCACAACAAACCTAAATGTTGTGGGACTCTGGACAGGAATTTCAAGTCAGAGGAATGTGCATCAAAAACAGCTGGCACGAAATATGATGAGTTACCTTCATCACAAGGAGAGATTCTTGTAAACAATTCTCGAGGACTAGTGAAAACGTCTGGCTCTTTCGCAACAAATACCAACACGTTGGGGCCAACCGCAGAGATTTTGGATGAGATATCTGTCTACAATGAGATGGCTCAAGACGAAATCCCTGTTCTATGTTTTGACGGTAAAGAAGCATTGGCAAAAACCGATGATTTTGATGACACTGATGGAGGGTGCCGCAATAATGACGGTTCACTGCAGTGTTGGGATGATACAGACGTGGAACTGTCAACTCGTTCCAAAGAAAGCAAGTGGAGCAGAGATTCACTTGAAAAGAGAGTACCAGGGCCTGAATATGTCAAAGAAGATGATAATGATGTTGCAGCTGAATTTGTGAACGATGGAAATAATGATACCATCGATATGACATTGAGTGTTGAAAGGTTTGGCCATGACAATGCCTGTTGTACAGGGAACGGTAGCCCTATAGCCAATGAGCCTTCTACATTAATGCGAAAAGTGTCTGGCAGGTTTACGCCGAGTGGAATACAACCGCTTTACATCTCACCTGGGCCTGGAGAGTTCAACTCAATGTTTGAAGATACAGTTCCTTCAGAGGAAGTAGAAGACAAAGTACGGAATGAAGATGGCCAATTTGCGTTGGAAGAAAGTTCCTCACTCAACCATTTGGAAACAGGGTCTTTTGAAGATGAAACGTGGAGTCACGACCATGTCATGAGCTTCAAAGATGTACCCAAGAAAATGCAAGAGGCGCTTATACAGCGATACGCTGCTTTAGTTGATGAAGAGGGAGATGAAAACGTACAAGTAGATATCGTCTATGAAGAAGTGAGCCGTCGGTCACCTGACCCAAACTCATTTTCTATCGTCTGTGAAGAGGTCAGTGTCCAAAGTTGCGACCAAGAGAGCTGCATGGAACAAGATATTGTTGAAGAAATAGATGATACATCTATTAAGGAAACGTCTTTAAGTGAAGAATGCCAGTTAGCCTTCCTTGAAAATGATAACTTGAGAATAAAACAAGAGTCAGTAGATGTTCCTGAGACAAAACATGCAGTGGAACTGGGTGGAAGCAGAGTAAACGTTGAATGTGATCATCATGAACCACGAGACAGCATTGACGAGCGCAGAGGTACAGAGTTTACACTACCACCTGCAAGCAAAGCTTTATATGTTGAATCTTCGTCAGTGCATTCGCCAGACATTCAAAGCTCTACAGCTGTAAATCCCATTCCGATGAAAGCAGCTTCCACGTCGAACAGTCTAGAAACTTTGGCCAACGGTCATTTTAAGTGGTCAGAACGTTTCGCTTCGCACCAAGAAGCTTACACTTCACATTCAACTGCAAAGCATAATTTTAAAGAAGACAATGTCATTGCCGAGTCTGACCACGCTTTAGATGAAGTTGATGCATCGTTGGAAATGACAGAAAAGCAAGGTGGTGCAAAGACAGTTGACGCTGCAAAGGTTTTTTGCACCTTTGCGCAATCTACATTTGATAGCAAGGCGAAGGAACCGTTTCCAGATCATTACAATAATGAAAGTAAGGAGACGTCCAGAGGGTTGAAGGAAGACACACCTTCACATCAAGAAATTTACGAAGATAAGAACATTCCACTGTCTATTGCAAACAGTGATACAAGCAAAAACCCTGTTCTAGAGACCAAGGTAGCATTGCATTGTAGCCCTTCACAGCAGTCTGGTAATGGCGAAGATGTACAGAAGGCCTCCCTGGATAGAAATTTGCATCCAGTTTTTGATACACCCAAAGACCTGCACTCGTCAGCTCTGTTAAACGGTACACTTCAGTCTAACCTCTGGGGTGACAAGGAAGACTATAAATCTGAAAGGAGGGCCTCGAGCTTTGGAAGTAATATGCTGGAAAAAACGGACAGCGACAAGATGCTTCAAGGCTCAGAAATTACAGATGTGTATAGCAAAGGTAAAACTTATGACTTTGCATATGGCATGGAAGGACCTCTCGCTGATATAAAAGTTCAAGATGAGCAACGCCTTTTAATGAATCTGAATGCCACGAATAAGAAAAACCAACAAGTGATGGACAAAAATACTCATAAGGAGAAGTATGTTGATGAAAAGTCCGATTATAGTTCTTCTACAAATTCAACCGACGTTAAGGGTATCGCGACTGAAATTTCCCAAGCAGATGGTGGCGTGGCAAAAACTGAGGACGCGTATCCTGTCAGCGGAGTTCAAGAACTTCTTGGTAAAGAAAACACTGAAGTTGAGAACTCACATTCTATTTGTGACACCGGTGATGAACTTGATTCTTGGGGTTCAATTGATGATATGGTTTCAAGTCATTTTCATTGTGTTATTGGTGGCAATGAAGAATTTGTACTTGGAGCTCCAGACCTCTGTGATGTTGATAATGGAGAATCTAACCAGAAGAATGAAGACGACCGGATAACTCTTGAACATAAGGCTAGCCCAGTATCAGTTTTGGAGTCTACAATGAAATCACCAGAACGTCATAGGGACAGTTTACTTTCCTCAAGTAAAGACGAAAATATCTCTGTTGTTGGTGAACGTGTAAAATCAACAAACGATGAAGCATGTGCCCTTATGCAAAAAGACACAAAATTGGATGCAGATAATGGTTTGGCTCCACCTAGGGTGAAGAAAATTATATCCTCTGCTCATGAAGATACCTCAGCTCCCCACATTGATGACAAGTTCTTGATGGTTACCGAAGAGTGCCAAAGGATAGAATATTATGAACAGTCTGTTGTACAGGTAACTCCTGGAATGGATAGAAACAGGCCGAAAGACAATAAGGCGGCTGTCAGTGATGTTAAAGCTTCTAGTGGTGATGCAATGGTATCAGTTGATCAAAAGCTGAACGCTCTACTGGAGGAGAATTTTTCTCAGGCTGATACACTATCTCAAAAAGTCAGACAGCGTTCCCATTCTACCAAAAGGTTTTCCTCGGGAAAAGGAAAAGTGGGCGAGTATAAGCTTGATGAGGACGAGTTCATTGATGACTTTGACCTTTTACTTGATGAAGTTGAAGAAGACATACGAATTGAAGAAAGCTTGTCGTCTCCTAAGAGCAATCCTCATTCTTCAAAAAGTAAAAACGTCTTTGAGGAAATTGAAGATCAATCAATCATTGATGTGGAAACTCGGGATGAATCTGTAACGTGGATGAGTGATATTGGCATCGAAGGCTCAGTGTTGTCGTCGTGTGACGAAGAAGTGGCAGCTATCAACGATGGCATCTTAGAAGTGGTTTCAGATTACGAGGAAGAACCAGATTCCTGGGACGCTTTGGATGAGCTGGTTGACAGACTATTGCAGACTAAGCTGTGTAGCTTTGCTTTAGACGACGGAGAAAACAGGATGTCAGATGAACGCAAGCGAGCTCAGTACGCGCGAACAGTGGCATCTGTAGTAAACATCTCCGAACATCTTCTGCAGCAAGAGTTACTGGCAGCTGTGGCAGCTGCGACGTGTGAAGGTACTGAGAAGGACGCCTTGGAAGATGAGGTAAAGCCAAGCTTAACGAAGGATCATGTACACGGCTATGATGATACAAATAGACCAACAGAAGATAAAATGAAAACACATGTGACCAACAAAGGAAAAGGTGGTCCTGTCAGTAGAGAAAAGGCAAGAGTTGGAGACACTATTGAAATATTGAACAAATTGCATTCAAAGGTCACTGACACACGAGAGCAGTTAAGCAGAGGGAATGGAAACAGAGGACAAACATTTTCTGCCAAAACAGAGATTGATTCAGCAACAGTTCCACTGAACAGCATTCGCACGCTTGATAATAATAACGAAGAAATGGCAGAAGAATTCAAACAGGCAAATGAAAAGAGTAATAAAGACTCAGTCAAAAGCGACGAGCACGTTGGGGCGGAGATGTTGGAGGAAAGCAGAAAAGAAAACGCGCAAATGTTGGTTGCGATCACTGTAATGCAGGGAGAAGTCGAGGCGTTTCAGAGGAAGAACGAATCTTTGCATTCTGAGCTTGAGGCCACAAGAGCTGAGTTAAAATGTCTTCAATCTAAGGACGAGTACAAGAAAAGAGAGTTGACAAACTTAAAACATGACTTTGAAAAAAAGGAGAAAAAGTGGGAAGAAGTAGAAAAGAGCCTGGAAAATGCTGTGACGGACAAGATAGAGCTGCTGGATGATCTTGAGTGTTTGGAGGAAAGCCTCAGGTTTAGTCGGGAAAACAATCAGAAGTTGAACACTTGGATTGATGACTTACATGAGACCATAAAAAAATTAAAGGAGCGGGCTAAGACGGAGAATAAGCGATACGAGTACGGACATTTACGCGAGGAGGTAGAGTTATTAAAGGGATCCCTAGAATTGTCTAATCAACGAGAAACGTTGTTAAGATGTCAGGTGGATGCTTTGGAAGCAGAAGTGTCTCACTTGAAACATTGTGAGGAGACCTTGAAAAGCAACTTGAGGACAGTAAGCGACGAGAAGTCGAGGATAATAGAGGAACTTGAAGAACAGCTAAGTACAGCTGAGAATGAAAATACCCGGATGGTCACAGAGCTGTCAAGGGCATCAGATAGGGAGAATCTGCTGAATGAACTGAAAGACGAAAACCTGAAGGTTATAAAACAACTTGAAGATCAGTTAAATAAACTTACCAAGGAAAGCTCCACGGTTAATGCCGAATTGTCCAAGGTATCAGAGAAGGATATTGAAATAACTGAGCTTAAAAGTGAAACAACAAAGGTTGTTTCAACCTGACTTGAAGATCAGCTAGCGAACCTTACGAAGGAAAACAACTTGAAGATCAGCTAGCGAACCTTACGAAGGAAAATCATTATCTGTCCACAGAACTGTACAAGGTATCAGAGAAGGATAATCAAATGAATGAGCTTAAAAGTGAAACGTCGAACGTCATAAAGCAACTTGAAGACCAGCTCAATAAGCTTACTAAAGAAAACGCCACCCTTAATGCCGAATTGTCCAAGGTATCAGAGAAGGATAATCAAATGACTGAGCTTAAAAATGAAACGACGAAGGTCATAAAACAACTTGAAGATCAACTGGAAAACCTTAAGAGGGAAAATCATAACCTGGTCACAGAATTATGCAAAACATCAGAGAAGGAAAATGAGATGATTGAATTTAAAGGTAAAACCTCCACGTTCATAAAACAACTTGAAGATGAACTGGCGACACTTAGGAAGGAAAACTCTACGCTAACCGCAGAATTGTACAAGGCCTCAGAGAAGGATAACCAGATGAGGAAACTAAAACGCAAAACGTCGAAAGTCACAAAGCAACTTGAACAACAGCTCGCGACTCTTAAGAAGGAAAATTCCACGCTAGTTACAGAATTGTCCAAGGCATCAGAGAAGGATAACCAGAACAGTGAACTACAAAGCGAAACGTCGAACGTAATAAAACAGCTTGAAGATCAGCTCGCGACTCTTAAGAAGGAAAATTTCACGCTGACAACAGAATTGTCCAAGGCAACAAAGAAAGATAACCAGATGAGTGAACTACAGAGCAAAACATCGAACGGCATAAAACAACTTGAAGATCAGGTCGCGATTCTTAAGAAGGAAAATTCCACGCTGGCCACAGAATTGTGCAAAGTCTCGGAAAAGGATAAAAAATTGACAGAACTTTTAAACCAAGTAGAAAACTTGACGACTCAGAACAAGTTACTGCACGATCAAGCGTTGGAAGCCAAAAAGCAGTTTGCTGATGAACTGCAACGTCCGCAGGAAGAAACCAGTGAACTTGGAGAAGGCAGCATGCGTTCAAGGAGGAGTCGCAGAAGCAAAAGCTCCGACATTAAAATGTTAAGAAAACGAGTTCGTCAGAATGAACAAGAACTTGAGTTCTTAGGAAGATTCATTCGACAGAGAGGTCTTGAGTTTGTGCAAAGACCACGATACCACATTTATGAGGATACGAAAGACGAGTCTGGTGAACTGCCGAACGTAAAGGAAACTTTAAACCATTGGCAAGATCATGAACGAGACAAACAGAGAACAAACCAAGTGCAAGAAATGGAAAAGGTCATCGAGGTCATCAGAAAATCTCTCCGAGAGACGGAGAATGATTTGCACCAAACAAAGGATGCTTTAACAGTGAAGACAGAAAGGACTGAATTTCTTGAGCGTCGTGTGGAAGAGACAGAAATGTTACTTGAGGAAACGAACAAGCGTCTAAGCCAGAACCAATACAATTTAGAACAGACTGCTGCAGCTTTGAGACAGCAGTTAGAAAAATCAGCAACACTTGAAAATCAATTAGAAGGAATGCAAAATGCTAGAAACAGTGCATTAACATCCATCAGGAACAAAGATCAAGAATTGGAGGAGGCCTTCCGCAGGATATGCCAGAAAGATCAAAGGATTGATGACTTAATTGTTGAGTTAAAAGAAGAAAGGTTTGACAAAGAATGTCTTAAAAGAGCCATTGAAGTGACAGAATACAATGCTCTTAGAGAGAAAGGACAATTAGAGAGACTAAGAGAACTTGAGAATCAGTTACAGCTGTCGGAGGAGCTGAAAGATAAGACATTAGCCTCTCTTATGGACAAACAGCAGGAATTAGAGCAGTTGTACCGCAGCTTAAACAACAAAGGTGCGCAAATTCACGACTCAACTGTAGAGCTGAAACAAGAAAAACTAGACAAAGACTTTCTGAAAAGGGCGATAACCGTTACGGAAAGTAATGTTAACAGAGAGAAGGGACTTCTCGAGAGATCAGCTCAACTGGAAAAGCAGTTACAGGAGATGCAAGAGCTGAGAGAGAAAACGCTTACGTCACTTCGGAATGACAAGGAGGCTTTGGAGCAAGCCAACGATAAGATTGATGAATTAAATCAAAGGTTAAAACGGGAAATATCGGATAACGAATGTTTGAGAAGCACCGTTGAAGCTACAGAATGTAACGCGAGAAGAGAGAAGAAACTGTTGGAGAAACGAAGAACCGACCTTGAGACTCAGTTACAAGAAATGGAAAAGGTACAAGAAAGGACCCAATCATCTCTAAAGAGCAAAGAGACTGAGTTGCAGCAGGCTTATACCAGCCTAAGTCGAAAAGACGATAGAATTGACGAGCTAAACCAGGAGCTTAAACAAGAACGGTCTGGAAAAAGAAAATTGAAGAAGGTCATGGAGATAACGAGTTCTAATGTTGAGCGACAGAAAATACTTCTGAATGATAAAGAAGAAGAGGTGGGCAGATTGAAGGAGCGGCTCTGTGATTACGAGAAGAAAATAGAAAAGCTAAACATTAACTTGAACCAAATGAAAAAGGAGCTAGAAGTAGCTGAAGACATCTTGACGTACAGACAAAATAATGTTGGAAATGCAGGTATCTCATCGCGAATACAATACGACCACTTGGAAGTCTTCCCCATAAAGCAAACCAGGCATACCAAGGAGAGCTTCAGAGAAATAGGATCGTTAATGGTGCATGTGACAGAGCGGCTGAGTAAGCTACTGCAAAGACAGAAAGAAGTAGGTTCATCAGCCGCGTTACTAAAACAGAAAGAAGCTGAAACAAAGCTTGTCGTGGAAAGGTTAAGAGAAGAATTGAATCAACGAGGTAATGAAATAGAAAGCTTGAAAAGTGCTGTTTTAAAGAGTGTGACCGAAGCAGAATTCACGAGAAGCCGCCTAAGAGAAGTCGAGTATGAAAATAATGATCTCAAGAAAGCTTTTGCAGACGAGAGTGGCCAAGTGAAGAAACTAGAAATACTTGTCAAACAACTTGAACGAGATGTACAAAGAATGCAGAACTCTTTAAAGGACAAAGAAACTACACTGGAGGAAACTAAAGAAAGTTTACAGATAAAAAGATCGCTTTTAACAAGTATGGAGGCCAAATTGAGTTTAAGAGACAAAGAATTTGAGGAATTGCAGGCGGCAAATAACGACAGAGGTTTGGACTTGGAGCGTGTGCAAACATCTCTTAAAGAAGTAAAGAAAGATTTGGAGTTTTATTCATCAATTGTCACCGAGCAAAATGAGAGGTTTGTTCATCTCGGGTCGAGTGTAAACAGAAAAACCTGGGAAACAGACAAAATGAAGCCTGAGTTTCGGGTGGAACCGACACAAGATGAAGCAAGGTTGTTGTCAATTCAACTTGAATGTGCAGAGAAAGACAAAAAGAATCTTTCAAGAGAACTGGCGGCTGCTACAGGGCGTTTAGAAAACGAGCAAGTCTTGGCAGATAGACAGAAGAAGACTCTTCAGGAGGAAGTCAAGTCAGGATTAGAAGATCTGAACGCTAAGCTTATCTGGGACATGAAGATGAGCCTTCAGGAGTCCAACGCTCGGATTTCAAGACTTGAGGCAGAAAAATTAGAACAAGAGGAATGCTTTAGTGACTACAAAAGAAAAATTGGGCGTGGATTCAAGCGGCTGAAACAGTCTTTGAACGTGGAAAATAAAAATGAAAGTTTCCTTCAGTCCGGAACAGGATCAAAAGTACGCCAGATGTCTGAACTGAGAAAAGAAAACCAAAGGCTTAAGTTTGAATTGCTGCTAAAGGAAAATGGTGACTTCCCCCAAGATGGGATAGAAGACACATCTTCTGGGTTATTTAAGACCGACTTGGACGCCAAAAGACAAGAAGCGATTACCAGGCTGAAGAAACTGGAGACTGAGTTTAAAGGAAACTTGACGCCTAGTTGTCATGGAGATATCCATGAGCCCCAGGAGTCAAGTGATACGCGGATGCAGTCTCGACTTTTGGACAAATGTTTCTCATCGCGAGGAGTTGAAACTGCTCTGCCCGCAAGGAATCAAATCATGACAGATCCAAGTACAACAAGATCAGCTAATAAAATGTCAGTTCTTCAATGCAGTGCTTAAGTTGTTACCATACAGCTGATAGAAACAATTATTGTAATAAAGCGAAATTGCTTTAGCCTTCGTAATAAATGAGAATGTAATTTCTCTCATAGAGGGACAACGGTTAATTTTCCACAACAGAGCAATTGATGTGATGTGTACAGTTTTTGTTTGTTAATTTACTTGTAATAAAATATTTAAACGC
>Ga0099815_1294252_pt1 | contig 11309 bp, 10 predicted proteins | sample DipTnscriptome_3_FD_81137 | JGI IMG/M metagenome (GOLD analysis project Ga0099815, IMG submission 81137) | Coral microbial communities from Puerto Morelos, Mexico - Diporia T C metatranscriptome (Eukaryote Community Metatranscriptome) | ecosystem: Host-associated > Invertebrates > Cnidaria >...
TGTCCTATTAATGCTTTGATCATCAGTCCTTCAGCAAGATTCCAAATGTCTCAAGATTTACCAAGACAAAACTAACATTTGCTAAGGATGATTTATTTTGTCACAAAAGGTTAGTTATTACTGAGTATTTAGCCATTCTTGTGCGTGTAGACTTCTTGCTATTACGTTAAATCTTTCAACAATAGAGTTCTTTGTACGCTTTTCAGTTAAAAACATTGAATATTCGCGACAGTTTTGTATGGACTTCGATTTGTTATTCTAACATTTTCCTGTGTAAAAAAGGATGTGTTCATAGATTTTCCATCTGCAACAAGAATGACAATTGATCATTAAAGCCTCCGTGAATAACAAACCATAACAAAAGTCACGCGCCGAATGTACGCGAAGAATGCGACCTCTGAATAAATGGCGTCAGCGACATCTCTCTACCTCTGCTCATAGGCCACATCAGTTCACATAACGAATGAAGTTTCTAAATTGTTACTTATTCAACCTTGCTCTAAATGCTTTTTTGCACCAATTTAGAGCCACACTCAGGCCGAAGACCAGCTACTAGATTGAATATTTAACCGGTATGTGAAAATCCTTCACACTGTGTAGATGTGTACATAGTTACAGAGAATTTTGCTTTACATTCGCTTTAGGAATATAACTCATTCAATCACAGTGAAACTCCCCTTACCAAATGAAAAATTTCAGTAAGCACTTAAGATTTTCAAACTGAAAGGCTGTCAAGCACTAGACGTATTAGGAAGAAAACTACAACATCAACGTTCATTAAAGTCTCGGTGTCAAGGTTTTTTTTTTCAAATCACAGGCTACCCACGCTTACGAAATGACCACTCGATTGTAATAGAAAAAAAAAAATGATGTTACAGCTTCATTCTAAAAGAATTCCAGCACCACTGTTATTTTTACCTCATTACATTATTATCGGAAATCCATCCTTCTAAAAACGCTCATAGCTCTTTATAAAACGGTCTAAAGCACAGTATTTTGCGAAGCTGTAAAGTCTTACAAGGTAGCCCATGCGCTGAACGCAAATTTCTCAGACAAGAATAAGCATAGACGAGTTGTGCGGTTAGCCGGAAATGTTTCTTAACTGCTGTTGATGTGGTCACTGAAAATGTCTATATTTCGAACCAGCTGAAAGAGCTTGAATATTACAAGTATCGGAAAGAAAACACTTACTATAAACAAACAAGGAACAGGGAAACCAAATCACGCGATTGAACTTCGCGTGGTCCGCAAAAATCAGGATCGAATTATACCACTGCAAGCCGCAAATCACTTAAGAAATATAGTATAAAAATACAGATTACAAACATTGTTTTTGGACGGAGGAGCTTAAAGAAAAAAAAATTCAACAAAATTTAACAGCCTCTCATAAAAAAAACAATTCCTAGGAAATAGTTATTACTGTAGAAAATTGGACCTTATCAAGTACTAATCGAAAGATGGTTTAGCGAACAAAACTGTATTTTAATATATTTGGGGGATTATAATTTTTTTTTTCTGCAGACTTCTGGCTTTGTTTATAGGCGTTTACACCGCAATCCGATAAGTTTTCCACAAAGGAATCGGTATGTATGCGATATAAACGAAACCTAGCTGGAATCGCAAAAATAAATTACAACTGAAACATTTAAACTACCGATTGAACTAGTTGGCAAATAACCACTTCTAAGCACATCCTAATTTCTTTTTTATTTGAATTTAGAAAAGCAGACGCGATGAAGACAAAACAGGCCACATATTGTATCAAAAACCGCACATAAATTAAACATTTTCATGGCTACAGCTATATATCAACACATAACACAAATCAGCGTTTCCGATTTTACACGAACGAAACCTTTCCATTTCGAATACAGCTAAACACAAGAAAACAGTCTTCGTGCTCAAAATCATGATTCCTCTGTGCGGATTTCCACTTAGACTGCCAAGCTGTCGTAAAAGCTGCGGTTTTTTCCTTTTTAAAGTGCGTCGTAGCATTTGCCGAAAATTGTGCAATCTTGCTTAATATAAATCCACGACAAAACAAATGGCACAGGACTTAATCAGACGCGATTTAAATTTCAAACTAATAAGCGAGAGAATATGAGAGAAACGCAACATGACTGCAAAAACGAATCAAACCTTTTTACAAAACATAAAAGGTAGAAGACCCATTATGAACGAAAGAACAAATAGATAAACTGAAATACTTCTTCTGCTAATGCGATTCAATCGATGCCTTTGTGTTGTGTCCTAGCTAAACAATTCCTTCCGCAACCACGTAATGCTGGAGAAGACATAAACGAGGATGTCTTATAAGATGAATGAATTTTCGAGCATCGTTCCGAAAAATTTAAAAGAAAAAACCGTATTTATATTGAATTTCATTATTCATGCCATATTTCATGGTTCCAAACCTCTGTTACGACCAACATTATGCGTAATTTCCAAGGAACAAATTGTACTTGAAAAGAAATTACTCTTTGTGCAATTTAGTTTCACGTACAAAGATCAATCCCTTATAAATCCAGGCTGGTGTATTGCAAGATGGAATAATACGCCAATGAAAATCTGTTCCTCGTGTCTACGTCGTTGAATTCGGCCCCTACAATACCAGCGCAGCGCCATGCGTTAATTCCCATGTGTGCCTGGAGATGTCAGATACACACCAACTTATCACGTCGTTGCATCAACCAACTGCAATAACATAACTTCGAGAATGAGACCACTTACGTTCGGACGGGATCATGTCGGATAGCACCTCTGGTTGTTGTCGAGAGAATCTCACCGAGAAACGAAATTCTGGTGTGTAATTAGAACTAACGAGCCACACAAAATAAAAAGAACTCAATTTGCTCCCAGTTCGATCTCAACTGAAGCTAGTTCACCTGCCGTGCGACTCGCTAATGACTTTTTAAATATATGCAAAATCGAACGCCACTTAAGATAAGCAACGAATAGCCACCACAAAAAATGCATACAGCGGTCGGCACTGTGGTTCAACACAACCAGGCATCGAAAACTAAACAACATTTTCAGTTAAACCGAGCTCGCAATATTCTGCAAAGTTAGGTGAGATTAACACCGATATCAAAACAGACAATTTTATAGTGAGCCGTCGCAAAGCCGATGAAAAGGTTCTCGTAAATCCGTGATACGATCATTTGTCTGCTTTCTTTATGAATGTTCAATCCTTTAATCAAATAAAAGGAATCTTACCGCTAAGATCTGTGAGAGTTCCCGTTGAATGACGCTTGCAAAATTCGCTCCGTTTCAGAGCCCAATACATAATTGCCAACCGAATCATAGAATTCTGAAGACATTAAATTACTTTTGACGTGCTTCGCCTGTCGAAGTTTTTACAATTAGCATGCAATTAAACCAAAGATGGTGAAATATTAATATTGAAGCACAGCAGCCTAGCTCAAACAAAACTGTAATCCCCTTTTTCTGAAACGCCACAAAATAGTGAGCTACCTTTAATTACGGCAGAGGCCGCCGCGCTATAAACAGGCAAAAAAAATAGCTATCAGGCAACGAGATAAATTCGAAAGAATCTTATCTTTCAATTGGCTTCAAAGATCAATTGTTAAAAAAGGCGATTTTGTTGTTGATTTAAGTCGAGAGATACTTATAAGTTATTGCAGATGACTGTAAAGAAACACTGAAGCGAAAAGAAAAAAGAAAAAAAAAAACAATCTTCTATCCTGGTGAGTGAACACAGTCACTTTACAAAGTTCTGTTTTTCTTAGCGCTAAGCATTATTTATGATTTGCAAGACATGAAGACAAGTTGGTGGATGATGCTCAAACGTAACATAAATGTATACAATGCGTGATAAATATTAGTCTTAGTAGTATTTGCCGAAGATCTTCGGTTTTACTACAGTATCAAACGATTACAACACTTGAATTTGATTTCCTTTTGTTGTAAATAAATAAGCGCGAGTGATTTTTTTTCACAAATGGTTACCACCTCGAGTTTTTCCTCTCAGGAAGCTAATTGGGTATTGTAAGATGACAATTAATAATTGACTATGTTAAGTCGTTAGGTATAATTACTATGCCTCCTGAGTAGAAATTCAAAATTCTTTCATGTGCCAGTTTGTAGACAAAAAATTCACGGTGGCTTGAGACAACAGGCCAAAATAAAAAGACACGAGAACCCTCTTGCTACCGCAGGCCTCTCGCTATATACACCGCGCAGTAATTTCCCGTTTCTGTAGAAGTAGCGAGAAGTATGTATGAGTGATTAAATGCTGTAAAGAAAGTTGTCAGACCAATGATGAATTGGACATCCGCGACTTCTGACAGATCTTCAGAGCATTTACAGCACTTTTTAAATGTAAATGTGTTTCTCCGTATTTTCTGCCATCCATTTCCAGTGCTGCGCAGAAAATGTCTATTTTGTGTCGAGTTTTTATTGGCTGTTATTTTTTTGGTCACATGCAATAATAGTAGGTCATGTTATCGGGAAATTCTCTCGATCTTTTCTTGGGGAAGGAATGATAAAAAAAAAACCAGATTTCTTACTATGCGCGCCACTATGCACGCCGGCTTTACAATGTGTTCTTTTGGCTCTTTCCTATTGGTCCAAATGCGTTTCACAGACAGATGCTACACGTGACCTGGTGTAAGGGACAACACCGCCATTTTCGTTGTTACTGAGAAAAATATTTTATCGGTGTAGTTTCCCAAATATTAAAAGCCATGTACTGACAATCAGCCAATGGCATAAGGACTAAAACCACCGAAATTACTAGATAAGCTTAAATCAAGCTTGATACGAGTTTTCTCAGTTTGAATTTGCTATAAATAATCGAATTAACCAATCTTCAACGAACAAGACACCACTACTTGCACTGTAAGTTTCCAACTGTAACGAGCGATACTGCATTTGACTTAAATGTAAATGTCAGCAAGGTGATTCCAGCAATAATTAAAGGGCGTTTTAAGTTAAAGCTTACAATGGAATATTTCAGGAAAAAGGTTGAGCTTATTTGAAAAAAAAGCCCAACGTAACAGGCTTACCACGCACGGGCGGAAAGTATCACGAGTGAATTATTAGAAAACGTTAACCTGTAGTTCATGTTTCTGCATTCCTCAAGTGTCCTTCACTTGTCCTCAGATTTTTTACATTCTTTATGATATTATGTAGTACAATATTAATTAAATGTGCTCAACACAATTAAAACATGTTTTGATAATCTCATATATTGATGGAGCAAGACTGTCTTATAAACAAGAAAATAACGGTTTGTAAAAATCAAGGGGCACAAAGAAATGGCAAAAAAAAAGACTAGTATGGCAAGGTGAATTTATAATTAGCAAGATTATAAGACTAGCTCAAAACACACATAGATGGTATGATACCTGTCGAAATGAGTAAGAATGGTTTAATTTTGTAGAATAGTACCTAGAAATTAGCAGGAAATCATTAATAAGGATAAGCTTAACTTATAATTGAAAGGTTAGAGAATCAATTAATATTTCTCACATTCACCAACAGGTTTTTGCAAAAACATGTCAGATAACAACATTCCTGTTAACCTACTTGTCCTCTCTCATTAGGGTCTGCGCCGTAATCCAGCAATTCTCTAACAATGTCTTCATGTCCTTTGTATGATGCCCACACCAGAGGAGACCAGCCCCCCTACAATTGGTGATGATCAGTTAGTCACAGAGGGATATTATCAGGTTTGTTTAGTTTAATTTTTGCATGCAGAATGATAATTTAAATTATTAAGATCAGAATAATTATTATGATAATTATGATAAGATAATTATTATAAGTAGTGAAGGATTTTCCAGTTTGTGGTATCCAATTTGATTTATTGAAGAAACTTGTACAAATTTTATCTTTTAAAACATTCAATCCATATTTACCAAGTCTGGTAACTGAACTTTAGAACCACATTCAAGAAGCTCTTTTACAACTTCATAATGTCCCTCCTTACAAGCTGCAATAAGCGCTGTCCAGCCATCCTTCAGATTTAAAGTAACGAATTAACAACTTTAGTACAAAAGTTTTTTCTACGTGTATCGCTAGTTGTAAGAGTCAAAACATTAATATTATTTTTAAATAATCAGTAATTATATAAAGGGTTTTTAAATTTCTTTTCAATTACTATAATTATTGTAACAATGGTGACCTCACCTCATCCTGGATGTTGACTTGGACATTCCTTTTCAGCAGCTCATGAACAATTTCCACATTTCCCTTTTCTGCTGCAATAATCAAGGGAGTTTGGCCATTCTGACAGAGAAAAACAAATCATTAGATCATTAAATCATTAGAAACATATGTTAAATATGTAAATATTAAAGTGTCTGTTTCTGTTAAATAATGCTGTTATGTCTTAATAAGATTATTATCTTTTTCAATTTTTGATATTCTTAACTTCTCTAAAACTGACATAACCAATAAACTAATTCAGCTTTAATTTGTCTCTGCGTTGCGGTCTGTTTTTTTTTTATTATTCTCTAACCTGGTCTCGTTGTTCTAAGTCAACACCACCACTGTCCAACAAATTCAATACATGAGTACAGCTTCCATCCCTGACTGCATTGAGAAATCCACCATCATTTACAGTCATTTCCTGCAATATGAACCACATCAGTTTGTTACAATAAATTCATGAGTAGACTTCTTCTCATTCTTTGGGGAAAGCGTAACAGCTACAAATGTTAAGTGGCATTTGCAACTAGCCTGCATGTGCGGAGAGGAGAGGGTTAAGGCTATTTACAACCTACATTGAGTACATGCTCATGATCTTGAATGGGAAGCTGGTGATCTGATAAAATGGTAGAAATCAGATCAGAGCCTTTAAGTGTCATATTCAAGAGAGAAGTCATGAGTATAACCACCATGCTACTGATCTGACACTGTTAATGTCAGGTGGACCCTCCTAAATATACACTTCTTACGACCCGAGCCTTCAGCTGTCTTTTTAGCCACACATTTCACAACACATAGAGTTTACAATTTAATCACAATTATTTTCAGCACAGTTTACATGGAGTTAACTCATGAATGCGTCCATCTGAACATGCATAGAGCATCCTCATCACACAGAAGACAAAGAAATATAGATAGCACTGAACATTTTCAATATACATGTATGTACATGTGTAGTGCAGACACTTTTCACAGAAAATCATCTAAAGATCTTTCAAAGATCCCAGAATATTGCCTTTGAGACTTTTTCTTTGCGACTGCTTGTTCAAGCTAGAATCTTCTAGAATTTAAGAAAAGATCAAAAATCTTTTCATGGCTTGAGGATCTACCAAAGGCTTTCAAAAAATTTAATGTTTTAAGGCTTATTGATCATCTTTCACTTCTGAAAAATAGGAAGATTTAAAACACAAAACAATATTTTAAACTCAGTGAAATTATGTGATATCAGCGCAAAAAAAAAAAAAATAGCACAAATATTTACCGGTATGTACAATACATTATATAATATCTATGTAAATTAAATAAGTCTCTTTTACATTGAAGTCAGATCAGCAGGATACAATTTAATCTGATCATATGAGCAAACAAGGAGAAATATAATTTTTATGCTATCTTCGTTTTAGAAAACTTAACTCTCACCAAAATACTATTATGTCAGAATAAAAGCTTTCGGTCGGCAAGAAGTCATACAGTCAACATAAAAAAAATAATATATATGATAATTTCTTTATTAAACATTCAAGATTGAAAACTGAAAACAATGTGAAATTTCATGTTTAATTTTTTAAAAGTTTTACTTAATTCAGAAGTGTCATCTAGGACATGAATTCTAGTGTTCACACCTTTAAAGTGCTTGTACTGTAACACAAGCTTAATGATTTAAAATAGAGACAAGCAATTTATACATTATTGTTTTATTATTGTTATTATTATTATTATTATTATTATTATTATTATTATTATTCTGTAAAGTACATGTAGCTACTGTTGAAAAGAATTTCAACAGAAATGAAGAAACAATCGGTTTCAAGACAGGGAAAAATTCAGTCAGCTGCTGACTTTCTGATTGGTTATGAAAAGGTTTTTAATATTTTTTTATCACCAGCAGTAAATAATTTCCATATAGATAACAAAGTTCTAGAAACATGTCCTAACTACATAAAAAAAACACAACCAGGAAATTAATTGTTTTCAAAAAATGAAGCTCTTGTTAAAATAGGGACACTGAACAGAGCAAAAATATTTTTGACTATTTATTTAAATTCCTTAGGTTGACTGAATCATAAGAGTGCCAAGTAAATCTCAGTTCACCAACATAACATGTAATAATATTTATCACCAGCGGTAAATAATTTGAACCACACAGATAAGAATTAGCTCTAGTCACAATTGGTTTATACATGTCGTAACTACATCAAAAAAACATGGAAAGGAAAATTGCTTTCAAAACATGAATATCACGATAAGATACTCTGGACAAAATAGAAACAAAACAAAGTAGAAATGTCTCTATTTGTTTAGTTTCATACATCACTGAATCATAACTGCAAAGTACGTTTTAGATTACTAACATGGACAATGTGAATTGTATACAACATATCACATGCAATGGCTGCTTCATCTCTCACTCAGCCTAAAATAATGATCTGCCCAGGCAGAACTGTCTTGAAGAGACTACACCAGCTGTAACTGAGTAATAAACATGTATACTTTAGAGCATATTGTAGAAATGAAATAATATTAAAAAGCAATTTGATTCAAATAGATAAAGTCAAATAGTTTTCTTCCCAGAATAAAGTTAACGTAATGTGGTACTGTAGTTCTTACCATTTGTCTTGCTCGTAAAAATATTTATCACTGAGCATCCTAAAATCAACATTGAAGATTCCTTCTGCTTTGCTGAAAATCACTTGACAAAAAACAGTTTGTTGGTATTGCATAAATAATAAAAAATGTCAGTCTAGAATACGTCTCTCAGCTTACGAATTCAAGAAATAAATTTTTTGCACACAAATTCATCAATCAAAATTAGTGAAATATGAATTCATATCCTGCAGATATTTTAAAATGTCTAGGAATATTCACCTGCACCTGCTATATTAATCGTAAAAATATTTTAAGTCTCCTGTGCCACAAGTTTTTGCTATGTAGCTGCCAGGAAAAAAGTCTGGACAAATTTGCACGAAATGTTTCACTTTAAAATGTACTTGTAAACAAGAATTTTTTCACTGAGAAGCTATATAAAAAATTCATGACTGTCAAATTCAAATTTATGTTTATCAGATTTTCTCTGGATGGGTGCAAGACAGTTTTATCTGCTGTTGTAATATTTTATGAGTCAAATACCATGCAAATTCAGTTTTTGAGGTCACAAATTATTTCAGATATTTTACATGTTACAAGTATTGCTGCCATATACCAGTATTATGTCAAAACAGTGAAAAATTGTCCCTAAACTCCTCATACAATTATACCCAGTAATTAAACAAGTTTTATGTTTTTCCAATTTCCTTTTTAGAGAGTTGACTAAACATAAAGAGATTTTCATTGACAATTAATGTGAAGTTTCTATTTGGCCACACCATGTGGTTGAGTCATGATCACCTCAATTAACAATAGTTCCTAGTAGGATTATTTTTCATTTCCATCCTTTCACACAGAACTAAAACATCATATTCAACCTCTCAAATAACCATGTTGGAGAAAAAAGTGATGGTAAGATACACTGTATGACAAAATGAAGAAATGTTATCTTGCTTGTGAGTTTTGTAAGTTTTAAACTGTTCAAAGAACTCAAAAATGGATTTCATCCTACAGTTTTCTTCATGCCATATGGCATACAGTATACTGTAAATTTATTAGTTTTGATGTAGATATGGTGCCATGAGAAACATGCTTGCTATCATCTGTTTTTATCATTCTTTCAGTGCTAGGTTGTCCACAATATTATTGTAATATGAGGCAATAAATATATAAGTTTTAATGTAAATAGTGACATTCTGCATGAAAAAAATTGCTTTATAGCTTCCCATCAGGGTATCATCTGTTTTCATCTTTCAGTACCAGGTTGTCCACAAGATGATTATAAAATAAAGCCAGTTCAGGATTATGACATATTTTGTTTTCCATTTTTGTAACTTTCTGTGAGAATTCCAGATAGTTTTTGTTGCTTTGACTTTGACAAGCAGGTAATGTCAAACCCTGCAGATGATTAACAGCAAGGAGATAAAAAGCACTAAAAAGGATTAAAAAAGTCCAAGGAACACGTGTTGGAACAGCCAAGCCAAAGACATCTTCTGTTTTCAGTTCACTAAGGCCAATTTTATGGCCAACTGATGAATAACATGCTAACGTAAAAGAATGTAAATAAATCTGTGAGACTCTATGCCACTATTTTACCTACTTGGCCCCTTTTAACAAAAGGTATGATCATAGTTATAAAACATGCTCCACCGATTCAACCACAACAATGACAATGCATCACATTATTGCCAAAATTCACATTATGTATGTTTTATATGGCTTAGGGTCTATGAGTGGGCGAGATGAATCAAATACTCCAATGTGATTGGCCACCCGAGTGGGCAAGATGGAACTTAGTATCTTAATTGTTCACCCAAGACAACCCGCCATCCCACAAGAAAAGTTTCCCTTAAAGACATAATAAATCCTTTGTTGACCAAACTTGTTTGGTCAAGATGGCTGCATATTGCTATTGGCCCTTGAGTTTTCAGACCTCAACTCCATCTTCGCCCATATAGACACACCAAAAAAGAACATGACCAATATCCTGCCATCTTGACCTCACACTTATAACATTTATTTACTCAGGCAATAAATTTAGCAAAACATTTTGTACATGTACTGCAGTTGACTTTCATATTATTTTGCATCCTTACTTTTACAGACTACAAAATGTGGTTCTGTCCTCATGTACGATATAAAATACCTAACAATGTTCAACAACTAAACAAAGGTTTGTCAAGAAAGGAGTACAATGGTTATTCTCTCTGTGTACCGGTACACCAGGACACAATCCAAAATGTTAAAAGAAAATGCCATGGTCAATTAATGTTTCACATGTACCTTTCAACATTTTATTATTACATACAATAACAATGGCACGTGTACGTACAGCATTAGCCACTACATGTACAAAATGCCTTTGTGTGTTCTTGAGCTCAAATCTTATATCAGGAAGTTAAAATACTTGCCATTCTAGAGTACCAGTAGTTGCAGTCCAAATTCTGATGATTTGTTGCAAGTATTTCTCATCTTCAGCAGGAGACTCTATCTGTCGCCTCCAAGACCACAAAGACAACTCTTAAAGTAGACATGCAGATCAACATCACACT
>Ga0099815_1226721_pt1 | contig 10973 bp, 5 predicted proteins | sample DipTnscriptome_3_FD_81137 | JGI IMG/M metagenome (GOLD analysis project Ga0099815, IMG submission 81137) | Coral microbial communities from Puerto Morelos, Mexico - Diporia T C metatranscriptome (Eukaryote Community Metatranscriptome) | ecosystem: Host-associated > Invertebrates > Cnidaria >...
TTTCAAATGTTGCTATATTTAAGATAAGTTATCTGTAACAATGTTCTTTTAAGGATTGTCCATTTGTTTAACATGACTTTCGCCACGAACAAGCGGAGAGAAAATTTTCCTCTCTGCTGATTGGTATAAATGTCTGGCCACCAAATTACTTCCAATTCACGTGTTGCTCTTCCCTCGCCATGGCCGACCACAAACGATGCCCTGTATGTCAGTTCCTGGCACTGTTGGCGAGTAGGCCCTGACGCATTTGCTTTTGCTTGGGCGATAGCGGACATACCAGTGAGTCGAACTGGATTGCAGTCGACAATTTCCTCCTCTCCCTTGAAAGATTTATTGGTGGTCAAGGTCGTGGAGCTGTTATTAATGACCTCTTTTACCTCCTCCTGCACGAGGCACTTCCATGAAAATTGGCGGTTTTTTTTCAAATGGGTGGTATCCAGTGGGGTGTTCCCCTACTTTGTTCAGAAATGCGCTTTTTAAATGCTTTAACATCAGGCGCAAAAATTGCACAGGACAGTACAATCGTTCAATTCTCGCCCACTTTCCTGCAAGGAAATGTGAAAAGAGTTATGTCACCAAGACCGAGCAATACGTACGCAGATAACATTATTGCTTCCTTTGGGCATAGGTAAGTCTGTTCCACCTTTATAATCTTACTTTAATGCTACATTCACTCGTTACAAATAGGAAATTACTTCAGACTATTGGATGCTTGACTCAAAAATCGAACTAGTTATTTTTCCTACCTGATACTTTGGGGTGCAGAGCCTAGTTAATGCTCTCTGCCACTCCTCTTAACCACACTTTGTACTAGCACTGAAGAGTTGAGCATGGGGTTCCACGATAAGGATCAGGAACTGCAATTATTTCCTGCCCTTCATAAAATGGTAGCTGTTTCACTGAATTAGTGATGCAGTGCTTCAATCGCCTGTGTTTAAGCAAGGCTGTTGTCAAATTGAATTTCAAATCGCATGAGTCCCAGTTTGTTCTGAATGGAGCAATTTGCAATGTGAAGTGAATTCATGATTGATTTTGTGTTGTGATTATCACACCTAGGAAACAACCAATCAGCATCTGTCCATTCCCTCATGTGCCAGTTGGCAACGACCAAGGAACAGGCCGAAAGGATGGACATGGAACGAAGGCAAACAGTTAGCCAGAATAGATCAGTGGTTCGACACCAAAATTGTAGAGGGAGAAACACCAGCACACACACACCAGAACTTGTTTTACTGGGAAAAACAATCGTAAAGGGAACATTTGGCCCTTGCCAACACGCCGACTAATGAAAAAATTATGATTCTTCCCAGAACTTTTGCTGCAACCACCATAAGCGTTATGCCTCTCCAAATTTTTCATTCGGTAGGATCGCCTTTCTTTGGCACTTTCACTATCAGTCCCCCTTGCCAGTTCTCCTACACCTTAAGCAAGAAGTAGTGTAAGACCTCCTCTTTGCTCTGTATAATATCCGTGGTCTTGCCCTTCTTGGTTTACAGTTTCCTGGTGGCATCATAAACTGTTGTAAGGTGGCTCTTCTCTGCAGCTTTCTGTGCTTTCTCGGCAACCTTCCCTACCCATTCATTCTTTTCTTTCTTGAGCTGTTTTGTCACCTTGTTTTTGGTTGAATATGAATTCCTGAGCTGCTCCCTAACCCTTTCTGATGTGGTGGAATCCATTTTCCTTTTCAACTCTCTCCTGTCATCTATTTTCTTTCAGCTTTCAGAACTGATCCATTGTTTGCGATCTTCTAAACTTTTCACAGACATGATCGACCTGGTTCTTGGTGCAAGCGCCCTGTGATACCCATGTGTGCTTATGGATATACTTATGGGGAAACAGAGTGGTTGCGATGACCATATGGTTGCTTGCGCATATTTTGACAAAGCGTTGCCCATTTTCTGACCTCTCCCCATGTAGTCGGTGGTGGTCTGTCACTCCTTCTTCACCATCTTGTTGACCCCCAACCTTTGCATTCCAATCCCCCATAAGGGTCACTATCATGTTTTGGGATTTTGTCAAGGACTTTTTGCACCTGCTCATAGAAGACATCTTTTTCTTCTTTCTCAGCATTGTTTGTGGGAGTATGCACTTTGAAAATGCTAGTTGTGATATAACGTGACTTCGAACCGTATCGTGATACTTAGATCATTCACAAGTGACCAAGAAATTAAACAGCTGGCTACTATCCTACTCAACAACAGGTGTGTATCCTTGTCCCTTCTTGTACAGCAACATTTCGCCTGTTCGTACCTTCATCCGCCCAAAAACAGCCCATCTGCATTCACTGATTCCCAGTACATCAATGTCGTATTTGATAAGAAGAGAGAGGGAGAAGTTCATATTTTAGAGTCGTAATATCATGAATACGAGTTTTGGATCATTGTTTGTTTAAGCACAATTTTTTTCCAAAAATTGTCGTCTTTTTTAGGAATTGCCCGTTTTGGTTTCATTAATCATTATGACAGAATAAAGCTTTAATTTCAAAGGCAGGTTGTGTTATGGTGTTCACTACTGATCAATTTGCATGACAACTTGCATCAGAACCCCAAACTCAGGTGAAAATTGACCAATGTTCTTCATCTAAACAGAGCTTTTTTGGAACTTCCATTATTAAATTCCATGGTTTGGTGATGCATCAGATACGGCTTTTCAAGGTGTCATTGACCTCCTTATACGGAAAATTCAGCCGTGTGTAAACTTGCTGCCTGTATAACACAAGCATAAAAAAAACACAACTGGTGCCATCATCTCCAGCTGTTGTCTGCATTAGTGCTCGCAAGACTACTCTAAGTCAGAGTCCATATTCGCAGTCACCGGTCATCCGTGATGACTAAATAAATCAGAGAAAATAATCAATACGAAATCTCATACTGTGGTTTAGTTTGCTTCTACCAGAAATGAAAAATCCCTTATGGTGATTCCTCGGTATCGCATTATGGTCCCTACTGCACGATATTAGTGTCATTAGCGCATACACAAGTGCCTGCATGTACACAACGCATGAGACTTCCCTCAAGCTAAGCTCAATAGCAAAATAAATGCTATCAAACGAGCATGGTAACCTATATTTTCCATTACATAAATTTGTTCCAAGTGACAAGTTCTGCTTTAATAATCTTTGCTGGCAACCACAAAATGTAACGTAACTGATGAAATAACAAGGGTCATTGTGCAAAAATGGGTCAAGATTAGGCCACTATGTCTCTTGAAGGAGAATGATGACCTATCCTTTTTATTACATTTTTCAATGCATTGCTTGGTAGAGAACATTCAGTGAAACTTGTTGTTCTTCAACTTTTATTTCCGAGGAATCACCTTGAATTTTCTATTTTGTTATAGTTCTGTTTTGTTTCCTTTTGCTTTTATTTCAGATATTCCTTTTGGTTACTGTTATTTCACCCTTTGTTGTGCAAAGGCTCTCGGTCTAGCTCACGTTCATAATCGCTCAGGTTAGGATAGTGTTTCTTTTGCACAGTCAATAGGACTTGTAAGGAGGTTTATCATCGTTGTTTTGAGGTCTAGCATGTCTTCTTCAAGACTTTACTTCGTGGGTTTGAAATTTTACGAAAATCATCGACGTTGGTTTCACCTCCAGTATTGGTTTTTATGTAAAATATGCCAATCTGAGGCTCAGCACTTCGCTGATTTATCTCGATTGTCGTAGCTTCAAACACATCATGAGTTCCCTTCATTCTGACCACTTGCCATCTATTTGCAACTTTCAGAAAACAGAGACAGATTTGCAGCTTTCTTTTAGGATCGGATCATTTCATCAGCAACCTAGGATGATGTAGCATTCTTTATGAATGAAATCATCTCAGGCTTAATTTTATTTTGCCAACCACTAATGCTCTGTACTGCATCTGAATCCGCGAAAACAAGTGATGCAATTGCATCAGCTGTTCTGATCAGGATGTCATGTAATAGTATCAACACTTCGGAAAACCAAGCAAAACACAGGCACAGAGTGAAAGCGTTCCTTTAAGCTTTTATGGCAGTCAAAGAGGCCACAGCATTGTACCTCGATTTCCAGCGCCTGCTAACAACCACACTATGGACATGATCTACTAGGAGACTAGTCATGTGAAAATAATAGAGTCCACGAAAACTTGACACAGTTCAAGAGTTATTCCATGGACAAGATAACCTCATTCACACGGTGATTGTCTAGTTGGTGTCTGAAGGTAAAGGAACCGAGAACGCATCCTGTCCAAAAGTTGTATCCAGTCTCTAAAGGTCATCAAGATGGTGGCGACAAGAACAATGCAGGTACACCTCAGCCAGCATTCAGATTTGTGTTCGATGATTCAGTGGAGATTATGCATGGTGGAGTTGTCTTTTGAAGAAACATTGCTCAACATTGAACAATGCCATTTATGAGTTGATTAAGAATCCTTTGATTGACGAGGACAATCAAGAGTGGAGTGTGTCAATAGAGATTTTGCTACTCTCGCATTACATATATTTACTTTGTTTTCTAATGCAATCAAAATGCGAGACGTCTTTATTGACATCCAATCTTACTTTTACCGTGTTACTCGAGTTGGTCTATAAATTTAAATATAATTATTCACCCTAACCCTAACCCTGAATTCTTGGAAGATCTTAATTTTTCACAAGTCTTGGAATTGTGTCCACAGGACTAAGGAATTTCTGGAAGGGATGACAATTTATACCACTCTTCACAGTTTTCATCCCTCTGGAGTTAGATTTCAAGTATTCATGCAGTTATGCACCTGATCATTGACACAAATGTGATGTCAAGAAACATCCTAGTGCTTCAGTCACAAAGATTTGTTATGTTAGTAAAATGTTTTTATATGTTTTTAAGGACAATTGTTCCTTCTGTACCACTTGAACCAGGTGAATATTTTTGGAGTTTATTTAAGCTGCTACATTTTTTTCTCTCCGCCCTGTCAAACTTGTAGATCAATGTGTCCAAAGATCTTTACCTTAAAATGTTTAAACAGCTTTAGATGGAAAATTGCCTTCTGTAGAAAATCATGTAACAAATTGATTTTGTTCAACATTTTAGATTTTTGCTTTGTCGTCTCCTTGAATGGTCAGTTGCATCACTTCTGGTCAACTCATTCCAAAAAACAGTACTGCAAGAGGAACTCTCTCAGTAACTCAAACCCAACACTTGTTTAACAGCAGTATCATACAACATTCGGAATAATGGCCTCTGTGACTTTGTCAGTATTAGCTGGCCAAAAAAAAACATTTGAGCTATCCAAGTAACTGAATCATGAATAAGCCATCAAAGAGAACAGAAAATATTCACAACACAATTAAGTGGCAAAAAAGATAGATTTCACCATAGTTTCACCAGAAGTCTTACTTGGTCAGCAAGATTTGCATCAGATAACATGGTCACAAAAGAAAGATCAGGGTTATGTCATTATGAAATAAGCATCCATGTACCATTGTCAAGTCCTAGGAAAGGAGGTTAGGGACTGTTTAAACTTTTTAATCAGTCTTTGGAAGGCCAAAACGTTCAAAGATACATAAAGGCTTTACCCAGATTGTTCAATGTGATCACTTTGTGTTTATCCAGGAATTCACGCAGTTCAAGACCCACTAGAAGAGCATTTGATAGAAAGCTCAGATGATGATACAGGAGAAAGTAATAAAACAGAATCAAAAGCTTAGGTAGCAGGAACAAAAGCTCATCTGGTTGAAGCAGAGGCAAATACAACTTAGAGACCACAACAGAAAGAGTGGTAGGGCTGGAGGTCTCAAAAGAAAGCTCCCCTATGTGATGTAGTGAACATTCCAATGAACAAATGTAACAGATGCAGGAGTACATGCAGAGTAGTTCAGTTTCATTAGAGACATTCTAAAGAAGACTATGAATGTTTTTGTCAAATTCCTGTCCAAGGATATCATCCACCAAACCAGGCATATGCTCCTCAGAGTGTCCAGCCAAACTATAGCTTTCCACCTAGTGACATGGGCCCTGATTTCTTCCACAGTCCACCAGCAGTAGCATCATCATTGAGCTCGGGTACAAGTGAACAAATATCATTTGATGAAAATGACTTTTTTAACATATAGAAACTCTTACTGCAGATGCATATTTCACATCAAAAATGATCACTTTATACAGCATATTATACCATCAACTTGTTCATAACATTTCCCTATTGGTATTTTTTGTTTTCATTTAACTGCTCTGTTTATAATGTACACAGTATATTGTGTAAAAGTGGAGAGAAAAACGAGAGAGAGAGAGGGCGATCACTAATTTCTGGTATTAAACTGATCATTGCATTTTTGAGTTATACAAAATGTGGCATCATGGATTAAAGAGTTTGTAAGGGAATCACAAGTAAAATAACTTGATTTACAGTAGAGATTTTCAGATTCTTCGTATCACATTTAAGATACTTTATGATTTTGCTCCTAGGTATCCTAGGACCCTATTTTCTATCTTACCAGCTTCACATTATCAACTGCATCAAAACAGAAATGGTATATTGCTAGCAAGTTCATGGTTCAGAACAGAAATAAATACATTGGTGGATAATGCATTTATGGTTGCAGCCCCGTAGTTAACCCCAGTCTTTTGCTGTCAGTAAGGCAAGCCAGTAACATTGACACTTTAAAGCATGTAGTTGACACTTACAGTGCTTTTAAGGTTAATTTTAAAAATTTATAATAGGATTTTAGGTTTCAATTCTTAAGATTAGTTAGTCAGCAGTTTTATTCCCAGGCTGTTACTTGTAAGTTATTATGCTAACTGTCATGCACTTTGGACTATTTTCAAAGAAAAAGTTCAATGTAAGTAATACATATTATCAGAATTATTATCTAATAACATTTATTACATTTAACCTATCTGTTGTTGACAAAAATTTAAGAATGTTTCAAATTTGGAGTATATGACCTTAAGGTTTTATCCAATTAAATGCCAAGTTTGAACTCTTTTCACGATATCCCACCTTGAGAAAATTTTGTAAAGTTCGCTAATTAGTCTGCAAGCAATGAGTAATGGAGTTGCTTGCAGAGAAATTTGTAAGGATATTTGTAAGGATACATCAAGTAATTAGGGATCAGTTGCTGGCTTCTGAGGCTGAAATTATACAGAGTAAAGCTTTTTTCGCGCATTTTTATGTCAAAAGCCACGCAGTGAAATATCTGCTTGTTCTACTCTGTTCTGTCTTTGTCTTTTTATAGCTTGCTTAGGATATTTTTCTCTCTACTTCAGTTAACAAAAGTTCAAAGATGTTCCCATTCAAGTAATAATTCTGGATTTTTTACCAAAACAACTGGTTTGTGTTTCCATTGCTATGGGTGACCGTCGTCACAATGAAGCGAGGTGACAAAAAAAAATTGCAATTCTGATTTGGTTTGATTTTGAAGAAATTTCAACATGATAAAGCTGGATTGTTACCACTGGATTGTTACTACTGCCGATGTGCAGTAGCTGTTAACACTGAAGTGATATTGCTTCGAAGTCAAGGTTTTAAAAGAGATTTTTTTGCAAAGGATGGGTTGGGCATGATTTTGTAATCGGAGATTTTTGTCAACACTGAAGGAAAAAATAGGTTATTTTATCAACAATTCTAACAAATATAAATTTAAATGTATATATTTATATTCCAAGTCAAATCTCTAGTGAAAAAGAAAACAAGTTTGTAAGTTTTTCCTATGTAAGTTTTGGCTCGAAATTGCCCTTTGATCTGAGAGCTTATGTTTGAATGTTGGAAGAGGACACCTTTTGTCATGAACACATGAATGAAAGAAACTTGATTGCCCAAACATTTCCTAAAGTCATAGTGATAGCACAGTGGCTATTGTGGCATATCAACAGTCACAAAAAGCAATCTCAAACACATTTTTTAGAATTTTATCTAAAAACCTAAGAGTTTTTTTTTTACAAATGCTCCCAACAAAATAAACATTAACAGATAGTTATGGTGACATTAGAATAAAAATGAGCTTTTCTAGGGGACTGGTTTGTCTTTTCTCTCGATGCAATCCTGAAGTTAAAAAAATGATGTCACATTGGCCATGTTGATGACTTGTAATTGGTAAATCAGTTGTCCAAATGATTGGCCAAGACATTTCCAAAAAATATCTTAAAATAGTTAGCTGGATCAGTGAGTGGTCACCACTTTTGTCTTCCCCACATTGTTCCACTATTCAAGGTGGCACCCCCTCTCAATCTACACGTTGTGCAAAATGCAGGCTGACGTAACAATACAACTTTGTTGAGAATGCAATTAAGTGGTTTGAGCAGACGTCTCCATCTTTCTTGAAGCCGTCCAAATGCTCTCTTGATCTGGACTTCAGCCTGAGTTATTCCACAGCTGAAAAGTTCTTTTTCCAGTGTGTGATTGCTGTCTGGATTATTGTATTAGATAATTGGAAATGGGGTAAGCTGGATCACCAATACAGAATGGTTCAATGACAAGGTCATCAACAACCTCAAAAAATTTGAATCAGGGTATCAGCCTCACCTCTGCTATCATCTTGCCTATGAGTGACCAAATTGTCCTTGAGTCCTGTGTGCCTGACCAGGCCAGCCAGCGGACACATTGAATTGGCTGTCACAAATACCTTGCAGAATCAGAAAATAGAAACTTCTCCTGTTGTAGTTCTCAGCTGGGTGGATGAGCGCAACTTTTATGGGTATACGAGTACCATCAATGGCACCGAAGAGGAAAAAAAATTGTTGAAGAAAATCTCACTTTCCTTGGAAACTGTTTGTGATTATTTGAAAGTCCTCACCCTTTTGTAGTTAGTTAACCAACCAGGAACTACACAGCTTGTTAACCTTCGTACGTGCTGTTTATGTACCATTTCAAATTTGCCTCTATTCTATCTGTAGTTCAATCCTTTTCCAACATGTTTGAACAGCATTGTTGCAATTGTTCTGAATGGTACAAGAATGTGCAGTCTGGTTACTGGCCACTGAGAGCAACGCAAATCTTGCATGAACTGTTCAAACATATATTAGACATGCGATACATTTCTAGCCATTTTCTATCAGAAAAGTGGTAGAACCCATGATCCAAAACATGCTCAAAACATGGAATTTCCCAGATGTCCTCACACGAATTTGATTCCCAGTAGCTAGGAACATACATGGACGACGAGATTTGCACAGTTTAATGCAGTGAGCATGTGCTTGGTTTATTAAAAAGTGAACATAACTTCATATTGGATACCCAGTTTCTGGACACAGAACCCTTTTGTGGCCACCCTCCGGCACTAGTGCTTGGGAGCCACAGGTGGAACATTCCAATGATTTAGAGGAAATTGTGCCAACTTAGCTGAAAACCATTTCTAAATTATCATACCACATCATCTTTGCAATATTCCGGAAATACCACACTAGACATTCAACTGACTTGACTTGCCTAACTTTTAAGCTAGAAATTGTATTTCTAAGCTTCTAAATTTAAAATGTTCTTTGGGCTCCTGCCCCCAGATCATCCCAGAAAAGGTGACCCTCCTACTCCACCTCAGCTGCCACAGCCAACTACTATGACATGGGGCACAAGCCTATTTCAAATTGTATCCAAAGTGTTGAACAAAAAAAGTTGAGTGACAAACCACAGTTGACCCAGGCAGCCATGGTTGTATTAGACACAACCAATGACTTAGGAAGTCAGCACAAGTGAACCCATAAAGAAAGTAGAAAGAGATAACAAAATTGATTAAGTTACAACCACATAAGGATTATTGCTCAAAAGGATTCAAATTTTAATTTCCGTGCAGCAGTGACACCCCAAAAATGTGAATTCCATTTACAGCCAAACAAAGTTGTTGTACTTTTAATGCAACCATTACTACTTAGTTTAACATTTGACCAGAACAAAGCTTGTCTGAGGTTTGATAATGCAGCCGGAAACAATTGCAAGCCTAGTGTGACCAGACCCTTTGTCACAGAGAGATTAGAACAGCAATAGGTATATTATTTTAGTTTACAATAGAACTAGTATGGAATGCATTCATTGAAGGAAAAGGATGCATAAACATGGAAATGACCTTATCCTATCAAGCTTTTGTAACTATATTATGCTTTTAAATTTGAAGTGGCATTGAGTAACCTCCCAGGGAATGCTTCAATGAGGACAGTCGCCTGCAATATTTATCTTGCAGTTGATGGGTACAACTCAGATTAGACCAGACTCAACGGGACTGGAAATTACTAAAACCTTTTCTTGATAGATAAGCTCATCCCCATGAGCTCACCAATTGGCAATGGTAGTGAATTGCTTACATTAAATTTTAAGGTTGACAATTTTTTTTAACAAAAAAATACATTCCTGGTGGACCATTACATCTAATCAGCAAACAAATGGCAGTCAATTTGCTTTGCTATTTGAGCCAGTTTAGATTGCAAAATACAAAGCCTTTCCAAACTTTGCAGCAACTGGTCGAATGGGAATGGAAATACCCAATTATACAATACACAATAACTCAAATTGTCAAGCATGGTTGATATAGCCAATTTATGAGAATCCCTTTAAGATTCCAAAACAGGCAATGCTGCAAACCATGCCCAAACACTTACACATTGCCAACTTTTACACTGAATTCAATTCGAAGAGGCACTTGATTGAGTAACATAACAAGATTTAATGGCAAACAATAAAGGATCACAGTGATAACAACTTCAAAAAGTACTGTGCCCATCCAGGAACAATAACATAGCATACATTTGTTTTAACTCTACAACACCTCAAGGAAAGTGTCCTTTGATGCTATCTACAATTTACAAAGCTATAATTATCAATGTAAATAGCTCAGTTATTGCAAAATTATCTGATGAAGGCTCTTCAATCTTCACAAAGTTAGCGATTAAAACAGTTCAAACTTGAGATGCACTATGATTACATTACATATTCAATACTCATTACACAGTTAATCCAATGCATCACTAATGGATAATCAAGAAGCCTCCGGTCTTTAAGTGAACTTGGAAAACATTGCAAGCCCACTACCTGACATTTTCCTGG
>Ga0099815_1073224_pt1 | contig 10408 bp, 3 predicted proteins | sample DipTnscriptome_3_FD_81137 | JGI IMG/M metagenome (GOLD analysis project Ga0099815, IMG submission 81137) | Coral microbial communities from Puerto Morelos, Mexico - Diporia T C metatranscriptome (Eukaryote Community Metatranscriptome) | ecosystem: Host-associated > Invertebrates > Cnidaria >...
CTGCTCTAAAGCCGCGAAAATGTTCAAAAAGTCCGCCATTTTCAAACAACAAAGTTTCACCCAGCATGCCCTGTGTTGCAAAGCACGTGACCTAGAGTTCTGGGAAGCGGTCGACGCGTTCCATTCGACCAGCGAAAATTCCGAAAATTTGAACCGGTGATTTTTGTTGAATGGAAAGCGCCCCTAACCTTCGAACGCAGACGTATTTCTGGCTGTCCCTTGTCTCCGCCGAAAAATAGCTATGCAGCTATGCACTGAGCTCCAGCCATGTTGACCTCACTCTTGGTCAATAACTCATACATTGCCTAGTTTGCAGGAGCTAGCTTCTAACCAGTATGTCACGCTTTTCTACACCTGTCATGAAGGAAGCAGGACTTTTTTTTCCGGATGAGCTATTGTCATCGACCGGTCAACAAATATCTTATGACTTTCTTGTTTCATGAACGTTTCATGAACATGAACTGAGCGAAAGTAATTTTAATATTTTCTTAATTCAACCCACATTTGCTAAATGGAGGGAAATCTATTATCAAGTTTCTTTCCATTAATTTCCTTAAGAAAAATCATTCTCTAGGTATCGCAATCTTAATATTAATTTCAGGAATGACTTTGAAGAAAGTTGTTCTGTACTTCTGGTTATGTACGCACCATTTTTGTACGCGATCTTTTTCGTGGATACTGTCAATCACACACGTAACGAGGAAAAAACAATCATTAAGGGTTAGTTCCTTGGTGTATCATCGAAAAAAAGAGAAAGATAATTACATTATGCAATCAGTAATTTGTAACTAAGCTGAACAATTGCCTAAGCAATGAAAAGATTTACAGGCGTCGAAAAAAGCATATTTTAGGAAGAATTCTATAATGTCGCCCTGACTGTAAGACAAACAATCTCTACCTACGTTTGATAAAAAAATCAGGAACAGATCTGCATAAATGCTCTTACATAAACGGTCTGCACTTTGCTTCAATATCTTTTCCGGATCTCCCACGCATTGCTGTTGGGAGTTTAAACGCCTTGTTGTATTTCGGAATATGATTTCAATGAACACAGAGTTTCATCCTCTGTATTTGCTCGAAGAATATGATTATTTCCGCTTACAGTATCTATATATGTATACATATAAATATTATATGTATACATATAAATCCCCTGATGAGTGGGCAACCACGAAACAGGCTTGTAGGGATGAACTAGTAGTTTATTTGTGTTTTTCCCCCCACACTATATACTTCGCTCTACTCTTATGTATTGAGCACTGTTTCACGAAAATCAAATTTTACACTTTATGTATACATATATATTTTTTCTAGATTAGAGTTTTAGACAGATTTCGTGCAAACATCACAGATTAACGTATCTCCATTGATTAACTGATTCGGAGAATAATCGACGAATATTCAATCAACACGATTAAGGCCACACTTTTTCCTCATAGCATTTCATAAAATACGATTTTTAAGGTTTTTTTTTTTAACTATTTCGATATTGTAAAAATGAGGAATGTGAAAACAAATTTTGGTATTTAGTTATCTATATGAACTTCTCTTAAAGAATCAATGGCTGAAGAAAATAAATTACTATCTTTTACCTCATCAGCTTTGTGTTACAGGGTTTGGCAGCGGTAAGCCATCAGCCATCGCAGATTTGCAAAGTTTAGTCTTGTTAACACACCGTTTCTTTTCTATGAGCGCTAAAGCAGAGCCGTAAGCATACATACGGCTTGTTATTTTTTTGACCGCTACAAAGATCAGTATGAAGCACACCTGTACATTTTGATGCTTTTCTAGCGCACACTGCCCAGTTGGCGGCCTTTTTATTCTTTTGAGCAAGCTAAAAATTCGGAAGTTTGCCCATATTAGCATTCAGTGTTTATCTTACAGTTATTGCTAAATTACAAAGTCATTAGCATTTTCAATGGCATTGTTGCATTTTTAGAGAAATTGAAATATTCTTATAGAAAATTATCGCAATATTTTGTTACATCCCTCGTAACTCAAGAACTGACGTTTTGCTTCGTTTTATTTGAAAAGTGAATGTTATCACCCCTTAGTTGATGAGTTGCGCACGAAGCGAAAGATAACCAGGTTTTTTTTCCTAAATACGGCATAACTCTGCGAATGTAAGACAGGGTTTTAAGCTTCACGAATAAATGGCTTCCTTCCACGTTAAAAAAAGATGAAACACTGTGTTATGAAGAAACATTTCCTTTCGACTGACTACAATTTTTTTTATCAAGGCTCTTTACTTGAAAATATTTCCTTTCTTTTTATCCATATTAGTACAAGTAAACCATGCTTGTCTTTCTAATTTAGGATTAAGGATTGAGTTACATGCAGAGGTCAAACGTGGCACGGCTGCTCTTTGAAAAGCTTGAATCACTCGTCAAGACAAAGCAGTTTTTCCGCTCGACAGTAGATAACGATCGACCGTGATTTCCCGTGACGAAGCTTAGCACGTTTTAGCTAAAAGCGTTTAATCTGGTGATCAGCGCGAAGTTAACTGATTTACTCAATTTACCAAAAGCCTTTATAGATTATTGTAGTTTTTGCGCGTGCGTATCGAACCCCTTTAGCCGTCATTAGTGAATCAGAGGTTGCTATCCTCGTACATATCATCGCAAATGGTGTTGTGGTCAGTTACATCAAAGGCCAGCCAAAGATAAGCCAAGTGTTCTAATTTCTAACATGCAAAAGGAATTTTTTTCGTAAACTCAACTCGCTAGATCAGATGTGTTTGGTGTAATTACGGTTATGACGTCAACAGTCATATGACAATTGTTGGCTTGATATGTATTTACATAGACTAATGGGAACACTTTAAGCGAGTTTTAAATATCAAAGGAGCTCAAAGCTGCTACTGTAGTTCTCTCTCACTGATCTCCTTTGAAAACATACGGCAATGTCGTATTCTCTCGTTCATGTTCCTCAATAGTGTGTGCATAGGATGCGCTTTGACGAAAGAACCGGCGCTTTGATAAATGTTTATTTTTACTACCACTTTTCATACGGCCAGAATGTCGGTTGACCAAAGCGGTACACCAACTAAACACCGTATTTTAAGCTCCCCAGGGGGCCTATTTTGAAAGCCATTCAAATTTCTTTAATTTTCCTTCCTTAATATGCTGTATGTTTTGGGTTCAAAACATGGCCAGTGTTTGTAAATTTTCGATGTTCTGGAATTTTTCATGCTTTGTTTTGCGTTTCGTGCAAGCTTATGAATTTTGCAGGATTGAAAACACTCTTCAGATAAGTAAGATGAAATAATAGATACTAATATTACTGACTAACAGTCTGGTAGGGACAATTTGTCGCTATCATATTTATAGGCTCTCGGGTGGCACGGTGTTTGCTGAAGCAACTTGGTGTTTTATCTTTTTTTTCTCTCAGTCAGTATATTTTCTATAATTATACATATACAAGCTTGGCATCTTGGCAATTGATCGAATAGCCCAGTAGGCCTTGCTTGTGCTGTTGTCTGTTTCTATCTGTCTACAACATCAGCTAAAGTCTCTGCCTGAGGGCAGCGGAGCTTTTAAAATGTCGGTGCCTTTAACACAGACACCCTGTCGATATCTTAACCAAATGTTTGGATTATTTAACCAGTTGTTCATGCAAAGACTCGCAAAGGAAATTATCCCTGAAAGAAAACAGCCTAGTGTATAATTATGTTGATTTTTTCCTTGATGCCTAATGGATGGAGATCGAAAGGAATTTTGGGAAATAAATGAAGCTAAAGGGCAAAGAGCCAATCTTTCATACCCATCTCAGTGCTGGGTCTTCTGCTATAAACATGAGACCAGACTTTAGCTAGAAACCGCTTCAGTTTGTTTAAGGGCTTCAATGCAAATTCCCTCTGCTGACCAGGGTACACAAACGAAACCCTACTTCAGACCAGACCGGATCAAAATTATATCCGTTGGCTCCAGGCATTCTCTTGTCAGTCTGAAGGTAATAAATCAATTAATAAAACGTAATCGCAAAGATAGCGGATGGGATTGTATTTCACTAGAAATACCATCTAATATCTTAGTGACTTAAACAGACCATTGGGAAAAATAAAAAGGATATCAATATCCAGGTTGTTTCCCGCTGCAGCATCAGGTTTAGTCGTGGGAGTGGTTTGAAATTGTTTGATTAACAGTTTTTTTTGTGTTTTATCCTCCAAACACCACAGTTCTCATTATCAATACGTTTATGCAGACTTGATTCCAGACTCTATGACATGGATTGCTTTCCAGAAAATACAGACTTGAGACCTTGTAACTTTCTTATTCCGGTTTGTTTAGAAACTGATAACAGTCCCGATCCTAGAAGCAGATAAAAGGACATTTTACCTGTGGTGAGAAAGCTATCATCTGGCACGGCGCACTGAATTGCTGTTACTATTAATCAAGTTTCGACAATTTTATCGAGATAGTAATCCTTATGCTGTACTTCCAATGAATAAGGAGTGTTAAAAGCAAAGCACATGTAACATAAGAGCGAATATTTCAGCCGTGTACGTACGATGTTAGCTTTTACAACTTTTTTCGAAGTGGAATTACGTATCATACATACGTACGTAGCCGCAAGCAACTAAGGAGTTTAGATTACAACGCAGATTATTCCGTTTCGTACAGCACGTCGTCATATCCCAACTGACCGTATTGGAACACCTCCTAGCTTGGCTGCAAAAGACGCTTACAATTTCCTTTAAACGTCATTTTCCCTTGACATTTACTCTAAGAACATAACATTTTTTTACGATGGTGTAAAATACTACAAACAAATAGTAATAAGAATAAATTCTACTACTAATAATAATAACAATAATAATAAATATTTTTTGATAATAATAATAAAAATAATAATACTTTTTTGGGCCATATAATAATCACTTTGAAAACATATTCCACCCAAATTCCTATTTAATAATGATACTAGTAATAATAATAACACTTATAACACTGTAAAATAATAATAATAATTTTACTGACTTGAATCTAAGGTACGTGCTTTGCTTTGTAACTAAAATTGTAAACTTTTCCTTGTAGATAATCAGATTTGATGACGGAACTATTGGAAGGTTTTCCATTCCTCTCAATTCTAAAAATGCCCTGTAACATATCTTCAACATGAACGATTTTAAAAAGTTTAATATCGAGATCTTAGTACTACTGTAATCCAGACTGAACTTTCGGCAACGCATTAACGCGGAAGGAAGGCGGCTAATAGTGCCAGGCAAAGACACAAATGGATTTTACATTACAAAGTAGCTCCGCTCTTAGTCAATTCGATAAACGCTTTTAACACTGTCACAGGTTAAAGTCGGTGACTTTGGGTCATCTTGTTCATAACAACCCGCCCGGCCACAGTGCAATTTAATACTAAGTGGTGACAATTTTTAAAAAGTCGGTTTTATCCTTAAAACATACAGTAGCTTTTTAAATTTTCGCACCTTTGAAAGATTTTTAAGAGCTTTTTACTTCCTTGAGCCGGAATTTGTTAAGCGAGATCACAGACGTATTTGTTACAGTATAAACAATGCATATTCATTTCTGTTTATGGAATCTATTTTGATGCTAATAAAATAGTATCACGTTATAGTATGATCTGAAATTTCTTACTGATAACTTCATTTCACATTCTTTAGTGGGGAAAAACGTTTCTAACGAAACAACTAGTCTACGGCACTCTATTTCCTTTTGTTCTAAAGGAAAAAGAAATTAACGAGGAAATATACGAATAAAAAAATCATAAGAGAAAAATATAGAACAAGTCGTGCATCCTCTTCAAATCTTGGTTGATGTAAATCAAAGACCTTACAGCTATAAAAGTTCTTATTTAGATTAAATAAGATCTCTTCCGATACGTCAAAAAAGGTCAGTCTTCAAGCTCTAAACTGAAATGTCAGGAACTGAATTTTCCGGTGAAAGCGAACACTAAATCACGATCTTATTTCACCGCTGAATGGCTAGACGACCCTAGACGGGAGTTTGTACCAAGTACTGAGTGTTATTGGCAGTGCTGAAGCAAACACCGGGAGCGAGCAGGAGTAAACACTCCTGGAGAGCCAAATTCAAAGAAAACGGGCAAAAGAAGGAAGGCTCCTGAACCACCTTCTGCTCAAACCATAGCAAAGGATGTCGCTATTAACTGAACCGTAATAATTATGGCTAAAAAGCTTACCGTACGTTGTCGTTCTTCAATCTTTGCTTTTTACGAGGTGAGCCCTCAGTACACTGCGAACAGTCAATTTACTGACCTGTCATATCGAAGAGAAAATGTGCAACTAAATGATTCAACTTTAACCTGAATTATTTTCTCGATTCCAATAGCTCGAATTCGTTAGCATTTGGAGATATTTACGCAAATCTGTTTAGAAAATATAACGTTGAATCTTCGGTCAAAATAGTACAGGCTGAAATTTATGCTTGGAATTACTCACTTGTAATCCCTTAAACTTGTAACAAGGATCCCCAAAATCTGCCTTCTCTTCTCAACCGGTACGTGAGCTTTCACGGATCGTTTCGCTAGTGTGAGTGAATTGTGTTTTTGTTTCTGCGAGGTCCAGAGATTAACATCGCAAAGTGAGAAATTTTATCTTTTCCGATGGAGATAACTATTGACATCGTTTTATAAACCGCTCTCCCTTTGTCTGAATTGGGTGCTGAAGAAATTGAAATTTACTTAACCTTGTGCGCTACAGCGTGTAGGCGTTAAACGAGACAAGCACTATCTCCATGTCAAGTTGGTGCGGAAAAACATTATTACTCTTTGAAAAAAATATATTATTTGCAGTCTCAGTCAGGTATTAGCCTTAAAATGGCGTAAAATATCGCGATGGAAGCAGATGAGTTGCCCATTAAACTAATTTTCAACCGCTCGTTTCCCCGCCAATGCTTCCTTCGTCAGACAAAACGTTAAGGAAAACAAAACGTGCTTCCTGTGCATAATAAACATACATGGTTGATTCATGTTTCTTGTTATCAACTTATCGCCTATAGTTGAATGGTAAAGCGGGAGAAGGTAGTAACTTTGTTTCAAGTCATCAAGTTCTACAGTTGTGTCCTTTGACCCTCGGGGACACGGAATCAAAACGTTTCACTCCCAAACTGGCTCTCTATTTCTGCTCACATGTCAGGATAAATAGAAGTCAACAAATTGTTGTCACAATCAGACAAAAAACTCAGGAATAACTAGTGGTAACCACAAAGCATGCTATTCCATGCTGGGAGCCTGCAATGTGACGTTATCTTTATTGTCTCTAGAGACAACCTTGATATCAAATGCCTTTTTTTATCTGATGTTTCCGTCAGTTAGAAGCCTTGCCCAGAAGTGTCTACAAATTTCTGTCTGTGTGGAAATTGAATGTTTGGGCTAATTAAAAAGATATATATCTTAAGTCGAAAATCATGCATCAAATTTTCCGAAAAATGTTCCTGCAGTACTTTCATGGTATCCCGACTGCACTCTTTTTTTTTTATAGGAAATTACATTGAATATAACATTGAATATTCTGCCTGTATTTTAAAGAATGTTTTACTGGATGCAGTTGAATTAATTTTGGAGCCAGACTGCAAGTAATAAATCCTGATAATGACACACATAAGTTCTTCAGAAGTATTATTAGACGGCTAGCGCTGTTTTTATTGTTATTACCTGGCTAGTTTTGCCGTTTACGGAAAATAAGAGTTGTATACAGTGTAAGTAAAACAAATAAATCTATTGTATTTACAAATTTTCTACACGCAAAAAGATATTCTTTTCAAAATTTCAAACTCGGGTTTATTCATAAAATATCCTTAAAATCTTCGAAATTCAGCCTCGATATTGTCACAAGATATATTACTTTCTATATATAAAAGAGTATTGTGAGCTGAGGCTCAGTGCTGTCAGTGTTAAACCCCTAGCTGGAGTCGTTGCGTTGTGCTATTTTACCACTGAGATATTTTACTGTTAGATCACTGTTTCAACCCCGGGTACCGAAAAATTTAATGCTGAGCTCAACCCTGGAATAGAACAGGAACCTTTTTAGAGAGGAAAAACAAGTTCGCAGTTGCTTTATACCGTAGAACCCGGAAATAAGCGTTCCTCTGGTTGGTCATTAGTCTGGAACGCACACTTTACCTTTACGATCATGAAGTACACTTCGAACACGACAGCATCAGGTCATCGCTGCAGTCTGCTTGGGAGGGAACGTTCGAGATATGAGTGGGAAGTGTATTCGCTGGTAGGCTGAGAGAGTAACGATACCCTCGAAATTTGACTATCGGCGACACTGTACGCATATGTTTGGTTGTTAGGTGTAAATGTGAACAGCAAGGTCTGTCTTGAAGGACTATTTGACGGTTGGCAATGAAGATATTATTGTCAGCTGTCAGTATAACGTGGAGGCATTCTCGAATCATTTGTAAACATGTCTGTCAGTCGCATAATCTCGCAATATTTAATTTCGTTATTCCTAACCCTTTGTTTGATTTGCTGATATTTCGCACTCTGAAATCTTTAAACAGGATCGATCACAGCAGGCTAGTTCGTGTGTCTCAGTGAATTTTGGTAGTAGGCTTACTTTTTAGTGCGACCCCTGTGCAAGCTCACAAGTATTAAAAAACCTTAACACTTAAGACTGGCTCTGTGCTGTAACGGGAACAGCGCAGGTTGCTGCGTTAAGTCTGTCATGATGAGACAGATGCGTTTCTGTCATTTTTTCACAAACCCCATTTACATTGGATGTTTGACGGAAAATAATGTCTCGTCGTTATTATGTTCTTGTGAAATAGGCGATCAATTGCCAGGTTTTCAGCTTCTGTTCACTTTTTTTGTCGAAGATGTTGAGTCGCAGTCGAATTTTACAACAGTGATGATTTTCTCTTCTATCTTATTATGTTTACTATATCTTGTGCTTTTTAGTTTATCGAAGAATATCCTAAATAAAAACTCTCCAAAATTTAAGCAGCATTTACAGAGAAAAATTCTGGCTAAACCCTGACGGTCCGCCAGTGCCGTAGGCGATCATCTCTTTTTTATGTCCCTATTATAAAGTTATGGCAGACGAATAATTTGCGTCAGACGTGTTTTGTTTCTAAAACTATCGCTGATGCGGTGAGATAATATGTTAATACCACAAATTAGTCTAAAAGACAGACGAACTTCAGTCTGGAAGACAACGAGAGACGGAGATACACAGGAACCCAGTAAAACGTAAGGATGGTTAAACGGTACAGTGTATGGGAACCATATTTAGAATTCCAACTGACGTATCAATTGTAAAGCACTGCTTTTCTTCTTCACGGTCTTGTATCTTATGCTTCAGAAAATGACGTTAAAGCTAAAACAGTGTAACAAACAGTCAGTTTAAGTCGCCTTCTTCTTCATCAGATACTGGCATCGTAGAATTGAAAGCTCTTCTGAATGTCTAACAGAAAATGAGACCGTCGTGAATTTAAGTGTGGACAAATGGTATGACCCGAGGCTCACCAGAGACGCCGAGATCCTTGTTTGAAACTGAGATTGAAACGAACGACTTTAAACTCTGAAACAGAAACAAAAACGGGACTTCTGATCTATAAAAAGGATTCCCACATTTAGAGATGAGGTCACATCAAAGGTTTCTGTGACTAAGAGATTTTCAAGGTAGCATTCGCCCAATTTTGTCGCGCTTAATTTAAATCATATTCAGCTTAGTCCGAGACGTACCTACATACGGCCATTTACTTGTGTTTTTCTGAACTTCGACATAAAATACTGAATCCGGCTAGTCTTTTAATGGTTTGGATTGGCATTTCAATAAATGAATTAGGAGATTGCACCAGCCATTTAAAAGAAAATGAAAACACCATTTAAAAGCAATATTTGTATTGTTTGTTCCCTCTCTTTCTATCCTCCCATCAGTCTCGGTTTGTTTGGGTAACTGTGATCTGTTTGCTTTTTTGAAGACCCACCTGCAAAGGTATACTAAATATTCCTATTTTGCTTCCAGAATATACAGTCTTTTATTCCGGCTATTTGTCACAATATTAAATTCTAGCTCGTCATCGAGCATGTGCCCGTGACTTATTTTTCGCTAGCCACGTTTAATCGCTCCCTGCTTCATTTTTAAGGGGGTAAGGTACGCTCAAGGAAACCCGTAGTAGCCCAAGGAAACACGTTTCCATTAGCAAGCAAATTCAGTTTTTATGCCGTAGGAATTTGTGTTTGGAATTTCAATAGAAAAACGTATGGAAATCTGGCTAACACTAATTTGCGGCTACCTTGCAACTCAAAAATACTCGTTACCAGCTTTTCCAGCTGTTTACGCAGAGACTTTCCATATTTAATATTCGCGAAGTTATTTGATGGTATAAGTCACTGTAAATCTATGAGCTATTCGGTTAAAATCAGATTTGATCCACTGACACAGTGAGGGATTTATTTTATGATTGAG
>Ga0099815_1112842_pt1 | contig 10198 bp, 7 predicted proteins | sample DipTnscriptome_3_FD_81137 | JGI IMG/M metagenome (GOLD analysis project Ga0099815, IMG submission 81137) | Coral microbial communities from Puerto Morelos, Mexico - Diporia T C metatranscriptome (Eukaryote Community Metatranscriptome) | ecosystem: Host-associated > Invertebrates > Cnidaria >...
AAAAGACTTCATAAATTTCATAGAGAGGACAACAGTCCCCCCAAGTGTCACAATAGTCTCTTTGGATGTGACAAGCCTGTACACCAACATACCTAGAGAAGAGGGAATTGAAACCATAATGGAGGATTTCAAGGCAACTAAAGTAAAATAAACATCGCCAATGACTGAAAAAGTTTGAAGACGCGTGCGAGTTATTAATTTCAGAGAATATTACTTTCCTTGACACAATAATATACAAAGGGGATAGATTTCAAAATGACTCTATCCTTGACATCAAGACCCACTACAAGCCGACAGAAACCTTCCAATACACGTATTATACCTCCTGCCACCCTCTTGGTGTAAAACAAGTTTGATCAAAGGCAAAGCAACAAGACTCCTAACGACAAACTCCTCACAAACCACTTTTGAAGAGTGCCTCTCAAACTTCAAACTCTGCCTCAAAGCGCACAGATATCCTTATAATTTCATTGAGAGGTCGCTAACAGGAGTCCACTTTGAGGATAGAAGGTTGGCCCTCCAACAAAGAAAAAAGACTCAAACGAAAGTTTTGCCATTTGTCACACATATCACCCAGCAGTGTGTGGCCTAAAAGAAATTTTAATGAATAACGGGGTTGTAATACAAAACCAGCCATTGCTGAAGAGCATCTATACTAACCCTCCTATTATATCATATAAGAGAGGCAAATCTCTAAAAGATACGCTCGTGAGGGTAGTCCGTGTAGGCCTGTCATATCTTTTGTCTTTTAGCAGAAAAGACTGCATAATTACAAAATCAACTTGCAGAGAAGGTACAATACATCTTCACAATATGTACCATAAAAATAAGTAAATATTACCTACAAAACTTCTTCACTAAAAATCATGAAATACACATTTTATCTTAAAATGCTTTATCAATGTCATTCAGCCATTTACTCCCACAGCTTTTTGCTTTTTGCTCTGGATATGACGGAAAGAGCTCCAATCTACTCAAAAAGGCATTAACATGACAGCAGGTCTTTCTTTCTACTGGCACCACGTTTTACAAGATTTTTGCTGGGACATGCACAAAAATCAAACTCTGGAGGGTTTTTGGGTTGAAAGTGACCTATGTCTTAAGGCTTTTCAGGTTTTGTTAATTTTTTTTTTCACCTTTCCTTTTCCTCCTTTTGCAATCTTTTTATGGCAGTGATTGACCTTCTACTGGACTTGTTTCCAGTTCAAAAACTTCTGAGAAAGCAGACAATTTTTACCATGGAGTAACAAAGTGCAGTTGCAGAAAATTTTGCTGCACATTTTTCACTCAAATTTCTGCTAGGCAGTCTCAATCATAAACAAGTAGTAAAACACCAGTAGGACCAATCCAAACAAAATATAGGGAATCCCCATTCATCCCAAAGAGAACAAATAAATATTATAGCTCCTTAGGGAATGCTCTGTAAATTATAATAAGAACCCTGAATTTAGGTATTTTTAAATTAACTCATTACTCTTTTTATCGTTATTGTAAATAATATTATTTTAGCTTTATGAGAATTGTATTGGAGATTTCTGTTTCTCTTATTTACACTTAGTAGTAATAGGTCCCACACCAGCTGTACAGTTTCTTATTTTAAACCAACTTATCAAATAAACATATGTATGTACATGTATGTATGTATGTAAAATAGAGAAATAAATTATTTCCACTTTATTAACCCATTAACATTGAATGCACTCACATGTGAAAACAAAACACCTCTGAAATTCCAATGCACCCATATGCACCCTGTCAAAAATGGCTTGTTTTAATTGGCTGTAGCTTAAAAACAAAACTCCCCTGCATATTGGAAGGCACTGAAACATTAGAACTTCAAGAACTTGTACTTGGACATAGGACTGAAAACTGCAAAGATGAAACTCAATCTGTGAGAGTTACATGTATGGCCCAAAGAGGAGGAGAGTCATCCAAACAACAATTTTGTTTTCAAAAATTACAAGCGCAGCAGCCAATACCACTATCCAACATCCATGTAGCAACAAGCAACATGGTATTCCTAAACAAGGGAACAGCTATTCAAGATGCCCATTCTATTCAGTCTCCATTCAAATAACTGACACCAATGACACCAACGGCTGTTGATACTATCCTTAAGAACCACAACTCTAGAAATTTCACTGTCTTTGGTTGCATCAAATGGTTTGGAGAACCCCTCAAATAAAACAAGCAAATAATAAAATGGCAAGAGAAGCTGAGATAACAGACCCTATTGGGGATATCAATTTATTATAGCCACAACCAACAGATTGAAAACAAGCAATTCTACACTGTGACCAACTGCCAGCTCAAGCAGTATTTTGGAAAACACTTGTCACCCTAGTAAACACAACATTTAACAAAGGACATCTCTCATATTGAGCCATCAGAGAGCCAACCAAACATTTTTTTGTCAAAAATGGTGCATGGTCTTCTTAAATTTTTAAAACGCATTGTTACTGAATAAGCTCACTCTTCCACCTCTGTTCCATATCTGGTAGGACTGATGATATCTTTGTGAAGATCAAAAACTTTGCTTAGCATTCCTACATGTATATCATAAGAGACTGTTCATGGATGTAACTTGATCATTCAATGTGATAGGCACCTTCATATGGAATTTTAAGAGGTTGTAAATGTCCTTAAAACACTCTATTTAACCCCTTTTCTGCCACACCCAATGTCCAATGACAATGTCTGTCCACTGGCAGCCATATTGGATTTGTTTCTTAATTTGAAAAGAAAAACCTTCAAAACAGGACATATTTCATACAACTTTTTTCATATAAAGCATGCTCCGATTGGCTGAGACAACATGCTTTCTTAGAGTACAAATGCACAGTAAGCTGAATTTCAAACTTTTGCTTGGGCAAAGAGAATGGAAACAAGCTAGTTCTCAGTAGTAAAGAGCCCTGCCTGGAGGCCACTGTTAAAAACAATAGTATTAAACAGTACTAAAACAATGGGAAACAAGGCATGCTAGAGTTATTTTTTGTGAATTAAACTCCCTGGAGGTAGCAGCACTCAGTGGAGATAAGTTTGTTTGATTATGATATACAGTGACAAAAAAATTTCAACTTTGGACATGTTTTATCACACCTACTTTTATTAAGGTTTGAGTTTAAGAGTTGATCAGTGGCTTTGTTTATTAGAACTACTGCATAGAAATGTTCACAGCAAGATGGCTTAACATAATGCAGTCTGAAATAGTAGCTAACCGTAAACAGCAGATTGGTGTTGATACTGGATAATTTTTCTGACTCATTTTATGACATTGTCGCACAATCAACTTGGTCTGTTGCCAGCAAAGATGGTATTTTATGATATTCCATTTTTATTTTTAATATCCTTCAAACAAGGAGACATTACTGAAGGTCAGCAGTGTTACCTTACTTGAGACCTGAAACTACCAGACACATGAGAAACTGTACATCGACACATGACAATCTGTACAGGACACCGTGAAATCTGCAGAGTTTGGGAAGTTTACTTGTCAATGCCCAAGAGCCTTTTTGGTGACAAAACATTAGTTACAGAAAAAGATACATTACGAGACTCATGCACAGACCATGTTTTTCTTATCAGTTTTTGTAGGCGCCAGAATTCATGTTTTTAGCTTTGTGTTTTGTGAATACCGGGTAGTTTTGTGTAATTAGCTTCCTTTGTTTTATGGCCTTTTTGTATACACTATGTTCAGTTGCACACTCTATAAGTTCAGTTCAAGCATTATTTTTTTAGTAGTGTTGTCAGTAGAATCTTTGGTTTGTTTCAGTCTTTCAGTTCGTTTTTGGTTGGTCACATTCATCTTGCAAGTTTCTTTGTTTCTTTCGCTTTGCCGTTTTTCTGCATTCTGCAAGTTCGTCGCTTGTTAGTTATTTTATGTTCATTCCCTGTCTGTCATTTTGTTACTTTCAGTTACCTTGTCCATTCTATGCTTGGTTTGAATTTGGATATGAGTATAAGCGTTTGCAACAATAGTTTTTTTTCTCACTTTATACATAACAAAACAATAAAAATTTAAATTTTACTGATACTGTGAAATAAACTCATCATTCTTTCAATAAAAAGTGTAGAACATAGTATGACTATAAGTTTACCCTCATATTTTCTGTCAAAGTTCACTAACATGTGTCAGAGACTGAAGCTAGTATTACGGATTGCGTGATTTGAGTAGACTTAAGCTAATGAGGGAAGACCCATGTGGTATATTATTTCATTCAGTAAGTGGTTTTGTTCAAAAGAAAGATATATTACGTGTCAAGGACCAGAAATTAACCTTTAGTTCACTTGCATGCAATATTGCATGAAAAGTAGAGTATTACAGACAAGTGTCATGTGTTTCAAGTTCAGTTGATCTCGTAAAACAGTCAAGAGAAGTACAAAAACAGTTGAAAAAGGAGCCCCTGAGACAATAACCCCACCTGTGGACCAATTATAATTTGTCCTGATTTATTTTCTCTTGCAGGGTCCAAAATTAACTTTTATCAGCAGGCACCAACTGGCGACCTAATTTTTTTTTCAGTCGCCAAATGGAAAAATGTGGTTGCCAAGAACTGTTGGTAAAACTTTTCCTTTGCAGCAAAACACAAGCCAAAATTATTCGTTGCCATGGTCTTGCTGGCAAAATATTTGCAAGCGATGTAATCAGGAATCAAACCAGTGCTGTAATCATCTTTTGACCACTTTGACAGATCTACATTGCCACCTTTTGACGCTCAGGGAATATCTACATCTTCATCTAATTTCTTCGCAGATGTTCTGTCTCCACCTTGTGATAAATTGCGGAAAGATTTCAGAACATCTTTGGCCACCACATCACCTGAATATCCACATCACCCCGAAATATGTGCACTATGGGAAACCGCTGAAAAAACATGGCAGTGAAGCTTCGCACTGTTCATAGTTGTAAAACATTGTGGTAGACTCGTAATACAAGGAAATCAACTTTATAATTCCAAAGGAACGGAAAGGTAAAAAGGAAGTGGCAAATTTGCGGACACTTTGAATTTTATTTTGATCAATTTGTCTGAAAATCAAAGCTATTGTTTGTATAATTATCATGGCGTGAAATAGCGTGGTTAATCGCCCGCCTGCGACCAGTTGTGAAATTCTGGTTGCCAGTGCAAAATTTGTAGTCGCATTGGCAACCAGGAAAGCGCAATTTCGGACCCTGTCTTGCAAGATTCATGGGAATCATTATTTCTGAAGACTACCATTTCCCAAAGTCAAACTCCATTCCAAAAGGAAAAGATATGTCGAATATATGTTAATAAATGAGTTATTGATGAACAGGAATAATGGACATTGTGTGACTACGGACAAAAGAAGAACATTTAAGAAAGTTTTAGGTGCTGATTAAGACAAGGTGCCTTGTGATCAATCTCTAAGAAATGACAAAGATGCCATGTTGGACTGAAAAGTGGCATTCATTGTAGAGAAGATGAATGTACCACAAAAGCCCATGTATAAGCTGCACCTGTAGAGAAGCCACACTCCCCTTATTGAAGATAAAATTTTGGAAAAAATCGAGATAACAAACTTTGAACTAAAAAACAAGATCACAAATAGTTTGACAGCATAACAGTTGCCGCTGTCAACGATCACAAAAGAGTGCTTAGCAACAAACCTCTCTGTTTCAATTGGACTGGAAACAGACACAGAGCTGACAATTTCAAGAGCCATTCAGACAGGGCATCACACCTCCATCTGCAACACCATGAGTAACCAGTTAATAACAGCAACTTCCAAGGAAAGACCAGCTGTGATCTATCCAGTCGTCTTAGTGGAAGTGCTGGGAGTCAAGTGATAAGCATTGCTAGACACCAGTGCTGGAGGTTTGTATGCTTCAGCAACATTACTTCATTGCTTAAAGATTTGTCCTCCTTGACAAGAAATATGACAGATCAAAATGATGATGGGAGTAGTTACTAAGCCTGTGGAGATCTTCAAGGTACTCACTGAAGGACGATTTCATCTTTGAACCGCAGTGGACTTCCACAGGATGCCAAATGCTGATTGGTAGATTTGAAACAGTCTGCATTCCTTGAATTCCCCTGGTCCCTGAGTTTGGCACTGTTCATATTGAGAAAGCTGTTTTTGTGATTTCAGCATTTACTTTCTCATAAAACGTTGGAGGAGTGAAGCTAAAATTCAGCTAAGAGATCTCCATCTCTTGTCTTGCCTGTAACCGACCAAAAGTAGTTTCATAAAAAGACCCTCCACAAAGCCCAGGAGGGTGAAAAATATCACACAAGTCCATAACATTTCTTTCTTTTATCCCTTATTTAAACCTCTTAAACTCATGCTGTAATCACTCCCCAGACTCCGCAATACAATAACGCATAACGCTCCACACACATACACGCTTTGCGGACCTATGTGTTAAGTTAGCTCAATGTGTTGGTATACTGTATTGGAAAGCTGGGAAAGCATGAAGGGCAAGAGTTAAAGACATGGCCTGACAAACGCACTATTTTTTTTTCTTTTCTTTTTTCCCTCCATGTTTTTTCTTTCTTTTTCCCCCAAGAAGCTAATAAGTGCTTCTCATTTATAATAATTCATTATTTTGCTCGATATTCATGCATTGCATGCATCATGTTATTAAAACCCATGCTAGCCAGGAGCCCGCATTCATTTTGCAACTAGGACAACAAATGCTTTCCAGGTTTTTTTAAAACAATTCAAATAAGAAAATGCTCGTTCCACATGCTGTTGACATAGCAGTAATTATCTCATCACTCATTGCTTCACTATGTTTCACTATGTTTCACATTTGCCAAACCATTCAACGACATTTTTCTCTTCGTCAAGTCAAGTTGTGCATTGGTCAGCTGAAATACAAGCAAAAATTTATCACCCAAGGAAAGAAGGATTGACCAACTGACCGACCGACCAAGTGAGTGAATTCACCGTCGCTCACTTAACTCCTATTTTGCATTCTGCAAAATAGTTGTAAAAATGCTCGCACCACATGCTGTTGACTCATCTCATCACTCATTCCTTCACTATGTTTCACATTTGCCGAACCATTCGACAACATTTTTCTCTTCATCAAGGCAAGTTGTGCATTGGTCAGCGGAAATACAAACAAAAGTTTACAACCTAAGGAAGGAAGGAAGGAAGGAATGACCAACTGATCGACCAAGCGAGTGAATTCGCGCTCGCTCACTAACTCCTATTTCGCATTCTTCAAAATAGTCATAAAAACAGTAAATTTGTGTTTTAACAAAAGAAAAAACAAAAGGTCAGCTCATACATACTAATCAAGCATACACATATGTACTGTATATGCCTATGTGTATATATGCATACGCATATGTGTGTATATTAATATGCGTATGTGTGTATATTAATATGCGTATGTGCGTATATGCATACATGTATATGTATGTTTTTTACTCATCTTCCATTGAGAAATGGCTCAAGAAGGACGGAAAAGTCCCAAAGAAAGTAATTACTTATTACTTGCGGCTAGAGTAATTTCTGCGAAGGATATATCTTTGATGTCGAAGGTAAGTTTCAGTCCCATTAAGTTGTTCTTGCTCTTGGAGAGAGATTTTACTCAAAAAGTGGTGCAATCCACGCAATTTATGCTTTTTCTGGCATGTTTTTTTTCTTCGTCTATGCCCATATTGGAAGGTTAAAATCCCTGTGATCAAGCATTAGTGTTGTAAACTTCCATAATTTACTTCCAGTAAAAACTCAAGAAATAGGCTATCAAAATTGACAGAACGCGCTGTATTTGACCAGACGCACAACCATGTGATGGATCTTGGCCTGTATCCTCTACTCCAGTCTGCACGTCGTAAATGCCATAGTATCGGGACTGTGCTCCTAAAAGTCCAGAATGATATACTAATGAATATGAACCGCCAGCACGTGACACTTCTAGACACGTGACATTTTAGAGGGCTGTCTCTCTGAAAGTTCCAAGCTGCCACATGGGGTTCCTCAGGGCTCATGTCTGGGACCCCGGCTATTTACCAACTATTCTAGCAAGCTATTTGAGGTGATCAAAGAACATCTACCTGTTGCACATGCATATACAGATGACACAGAACTCTACTTGTCCTTCAAGCCCGACACCACATCACTGCCAATCTGATGCAATTGAGGCAATGGAACTCTGCATAAAGGCAATCAGAGCGTGGATGATTACTGACAAGTTAAAGCTAACAACAAAACTGAATTCTTAATAATTGGTACATGACAACAGCTTAGCAAGGTGGACATCAATAAGATATCGGTGGGTGATGTGAGTGTTGCCCTGTTGCTGTTACAAGAAACCTTGGAACCTGGTTTGATACCAACCTTAGTCTAAGTGACACACATTATGAAGACATGTAAAGCTGTTTTTTATCATCTGCATAACATTGGACGTATTAGGAAGTTTCTTATGATTGAGTCTACCAAGGTGCTAGTGCATGCCTTCATAATGGGACGCATTGATTACTGTAACAGTCTTCTCCGTGGTTAACCAACCACTCATATTAATAAGCTACAACGTGTGCAAAACATAGCTGCTAGGCTAATTTGCTCCACTCCGCATTGTAGTCGCATTACTCTTGTATTATATTCTTTACATTGGTTACCTGTCAGATTCAGAATTGTTTTTAAGATTTTAATAATTACCTTTAAGGCCATACATGGCCAAGCACCAGACTATGTTTGTAATCTTATTCGTGTTGAAAATCTATCCCTGTATGGTCTTCACTCTAATTCTCAAGTTTTATTAGTTCCACCATCCACGAAAACGAAGAAGACACTTGGTGACAGGGCATTTACTGCTGCTGCACCATCACTTTGGAACAAATTGCCGTGTGCAATAAGAGAGGAGGACAATTTTAACCCTTTAAGTCCAAAATGAAGACATTTTTATTTAGAAAAGCGTTTGAATAGCTCTTGATGTTTTATATACATTTTTACTACATGTAGACCCATTGTTTTTAATATTTCAATTTTTAAGATTGTTACCTTAGCCTAATGTACATAATTATTAATTGTAAATAATTAGTCTTCCACAAACATGGCATATTCCACAGAGGACAGCAGGAAACAATCCCCGTAATGTGCAAGAGGTGGTAGTGCACAAGTAAAACCTCCAAGCAGTGATACTCTTGCAAATAAGAAAATAAACAGGATAGAAGGGGTACAGTCCACTCTGTACAATCCCATTCCAGAACATTTTGGGTAGCCCAAAATTATTGATTCCCTGAAAGACATATTCAAAGAATATGAAGACATGCAGATAAATAGCTTTATTCCCAAAACTAACAGATTACACTTTGTGGATAGTAAACTTGGAAAAGTAGCTCATGGCTCAGTTATCTCATACCAGCAGCGCCAAAACACAACAAATGATCCCAAAATTCACATGAACATGGATGGATCAGAAAATCCACAAGCTTGTGATGTGCTATCACTTGGAATCTATATTTATTTGTTCCCACTTTGGAAGAAAAAAACATCATCAAAGGACTCAGTGTCTCACTAGCACAGTCTTGCTTATATGAGGTAGAGAACAGGGAGCAGTCTTTATAAACATATCCATGCACAGCTGATGCAAAAGCCAATGTTTTGCATGTTACATGGTTCCCAAGCTATCATTTTGCAAAGAGGAAAATATGTTCAATATACATGTCCTAGGAAAGACACACACAGAGTGCCTTCAAGAATTCCAACAGGTCCACCCAGAAATCAAAATAAAGCAGCGCAAGTTTGAGCAGTTAAAGTCTTTTTTGTGAACGGGTCTTGTGAATGGAACAGACAATCCTGCCTATGTAGGAAACATGTTGAATGCAAGATAGCTGCATGCATTTTCAAAAGTCCTTACAAAGCAACAGCAATGAATCAGTAACTGTTTTCAATTTTTTAAGTGAAACTGTCAACTCAACCCTTTCTGAAAGAAATGAAGCCAGCTACCATTGCTTGGAATGCTTAATGCAAGGCTGCCAAGAATGTGGCATACAGCAATTCAAGTTGGCCCAGGAAGAAGAATCAAAAGATGTTCTAGTCAAGTGGAAGAGATATGAATACATTAACCCTTTGAATGCCAACAACATATATAAATTATGAGTCTAAATTATGAGTCTCAGATACCAAGGACGTATATATACGTCCTCTACAAAGCTTTGTTTTCTTTTACCCGGTCATTTGCGGTTTTTTACCGTGGTCGTTTAGAAGGACCTGAGAGTCATTA
>Ga0099815_1167096_pt1 | contig 10174 bp, 5 predicted proteins | sample DipTnscriptome_3_FD_81137 | JGI IMG/M metagenome (GOLD analysis project Ga0099815, IMG submission 81137) | Coral microbial communities from Puerto Morelos, Mexico - Diporia T C metatranscriptome (Eukaryote Community Metatranscriptome) | ecosystem: Host-associated > Invertebrates > Cnidaria >...
CTGTAAGTTCTTGTGCTCTCGACCTTCTGACGACAGACTCACCATGCCTCATATTCCTAAATCAAACAGCCGAAAATTCTAATTTTCTAATTCGATTTACTTGGTTGCAAGAACCCCAACACAACTGACTAAAATCTGGTCAGATTATTTAACTTTTCCGAATGCTCAACTGTTTTGAAAGGTTACTGTTGCTTGTATGAATAATGTTCGTTTGGTTCTCTGTGGGTTGTTGTTGATAACCCCACTACAACAGCAGGGAGTCAGTGTGTCGTAATTATGTTTTTTGTGCACTCAGCATGTGAAGGAATAACTATTTTCGCTTTAGTGGCACAGTTGATGGAGCGAAGTGTACCGTGAGGCCCAAGGAATGCGAATTGTCCAATATTTTAAAATGGACTCTTCATGGTTAAAATAGGCAGCTGGACTGATTTGTCCAGTGAGCCCTAATGCTTTGCTCGCACCAGAGTGCTCTTGCGGTGATCTGTAGAATGTGTGTGCAGCTGTGTTTGTTCAACTTGCGTGTTGGAAATTTGTGCTTGTTTTTGTTTCGAAATAACTTGGATTTTTTTTAATTTCGTTCCATAACAAATCATGGTAAACAAGAGTGTACAGATCGAATTAGTGCAAAGTACAATACGAAACCTTTTTCACTGAGTAAGTCGCTGGTGGACCTGGTGAGTCACCTGAAAAACATGCTAGCGATATGATTCGAAATCGACGCGTGCGCAATACCGAGTGTTTCTTTCTAGAACGGTTTAATGCATGTTTGGAATTTTCTTCTATACTGATGAAAACCAAGAAATATCATTATAACCTTCACCTATTTCCTTTTGGCCCCGACCCAGCTAGCTCTTTCTACAAACACACAAACAGATGAATTCGAAAAGAGAAAGAGTAATGGACTGAAGGCATGCTGTGTATTCCAAACTTTCATTTATTTTAATTAAAGTACTTTTATCGACCTTCATTTTGGAGCATATCCATGGAGTAGATGGAGGAGGGTCTAGATAGGGTGCTGAAATATCAGTTATCAGTTAAATTTTCAGTAATTTATAGATATTGAGTAGTTAAAATATCAGGACTCGCCTATCCGGAGGTAATTAAGAACCCCAACCGCGACAATTCGCAGCTATCAGTTCCTCGTATCGGAACTGATGAGGAAAAAAGAGGAAGAAACAGAAAGATGCTCTTTTATGACCATCTTTTTTTAAAAAAACTAAATTTGTTTTTTAAAAAATTTAGTAAGTCAGTAATGACTAAATAGACAAATTTGTAATTAAAGCTTTCTGGAGTGGACAACTGCTTATGTGTAATCTGGCCATATCTTTGTATTACGGCTGTGCGTGAAACAATTCGAACCATTTTGGACTTATATTGCCAAAGAATGACCGCTATGTTTTTGATTAAAACCTATTATTAATAAAAGTTAAAACCGTAATTTAATTAGGTCATTTTTAAACCAACTAATCATCAAATGATGCATGCAAAAAACAGAGGTATCGTGCTTTATGCCGGAATGTATTTTGCTGTTTTAAATAAAGCATGTGGAGTGTAGAGACAATTGAGAACACAATTGAGGGAAACTTAGAACGCCATGATACCGGAGCGTCGTGCTACAATTTTTTGATAGTAATAAATGGCTTTGACTTCAATATCTTAGATTTGTTTTCACGCACAAAACATTGCGACAAAACCAACTGGAGGTGGTTTTCAGTGTTTTACAGTATACTCCGAAAGCACTAATTACTTTGAGCGGATGCGATGCAGAGCGCGTACGATCCAACGATTAATTACAACTACATAACATAAAAATCCTATCTCAAATGGTCTCTTTTTCTCCTATCTTAGGATGTGTTCATACAAAGCCGCAGCGCATAGAATAAGTTTTGTCAGTCTTCATTTAAGTCACTATCTAGCAATTTGAATGAGGTAGGAAGCCTCACAATTTGCCTTTGTAGGATTTCTAACCGCCTATCAACTTCTCGAGGTTCTTTACCCTGCTCGTCTTCACACTCGACTCTCTTTTCTGCCGTTATAAACGGCGTTTCGCTGAAATCAGGGGAATTGTTTTCTAGGACCTCGTCTTTGATCCCTATGTTTTTTGGAGCGTGCGCATGCAGTCGGCGAGCACTGAGCACTGATTTCTTGCAGTGTTGGTTCGCTTGTTACTCTTCTGTGATTGGCTGATCACTTTCTCTCTGATCAGTTTTTGCAACTTGCCGGCACATAATGGATTCGGTTTCTCCTCAACTGCAGCATTGTGTTCCTCAGCTGCAAGCACCGATGTTTTTTCTCTTATATTTGCTTTCGTAATACTGTCACTATGTTTGACGTAACTATGCCTACGATCTGAAGCTTGTAAATCCGTGTTGGGTACACGCCTTGCAAGTGTTTCTTGTGGAAATCTCAACGGCAGAAGCAGTTTGTTCTGTACAGCACAAGCCCAGTTTTTCATACCATTTTCTCCAGAGGTCTCACCTGACGAGGTCACTGTTTTCTCTGAAGTAACTGTCGCAAATTCTTGGACATTTTCTCTCGTTTTGATATCGTTTACTTCATCGGATATCTCCTCTAATGAATCAATTCGCGCGGAAATCTTCTCAAATGTTCCTTTTCGATTTTCCTTCAATTCCTCACAAGGAAACACCTTATGACCTTCAGAGTGTTCCAATTCCCAGTTTTAGCTTTCTTTATACTCACTGTTTGGTACTTCACGAACCACTTTTTTCACTCTGGATAAGGCTAACCTTCGTTTCACGTTATTTCTCGTTTGTTTTGGAATAATACTGGGCGCTTCCTTTGCCTTCACTTGAATTGACGGATCAACCTTATGTTTGCTACCATTTGTAAGAAATACTTTTGAAGTGCTGTCGGGCATCTCCCAAGCAGCTTCTTTTGTTGACAAGCTCTCTGCAGCCTGCTCGACTTCTACAAAACTTGAATTATACCGATATTTCCAACCGGATGTTGTATATGCACCACTTTTTTTATCATCTCTACTGTGAAAGAAAACGAGAAATTGTATCACTTTGTTCGGCTTTAACAATGAGTTAACGTATACTTAATGGGTCGGTAAAGTCATTGTACTGTCGACGGGTACGTCTATATGGAGGCGTCTTACCCTGTCTGAGCTAATTTTAAATGGAATTAGCGTTGATGAAAATGGCGATGAATTCTTTGATTAAAGAATTGAAATATATCACTAGAAAACATTGTCCAAATGTCCATATTTTCCACCCAGAGACAACGTTTGTCCGTTCTGTCAAGTGAAAGTAAAAAGTACTGTAATCATTTCAGTACGTACGTCAGAAATGACGTTAAGCTCCTCAGATTCAAATCCAATCCAAAACTTCCACGACAATCCAAATTTTTTCTCCACGGTGACCATCAAAATGAGGAAAATATGTAATCATGATTAGACTTTACCTACCTCGGCTTTCCGTGGTAGTTAAAAGTTCCTTTTACCAAGTTTATTCTGGTATACACACCCACCATGTCTTCCAGCTGCATTTCTCTTTGTTTTAAGCACTCAAGTCGCGCCTGGTTTTTGGTTTTCAAACGCAGAGTTTGTCGTTTGAGAATCTCGCGTTCGACTGCTCGAGGAATAACGGAACCATCCTTGGATTGCACGTTTGGTCGCAAAACAGGTCTGCTTCCATGATCTCTGGTGGTTTCGGGAGCAAGGGGCCGGCGTATGCTTTTTATCTGACGAGAGTCAATCTCGGCTTGCATCCCCCGCGAAGAAGCGAGACGATGTGAATCACCAGCAATTATACTTCCTGAAGGTGACAAACCTGTAGAGGATTTGGCAAGTTAAGTTTAAGCAAGTTAAGTTCAAATGCTCTTCTCTGTATTCTAGTAGTTCTTGTAATTCCCCTCCGTAGAAATTTTACCAACGTTCCTGGTTTTAGTATGTAGTTATCAAACTGGCTTTGATAGCGCAATTGAATCGTTCGCCATTTGTGCTGAAGCATAATCTTAGCACTAAACGTAAAGAATTCCATTGCGTACCAATTGGAATTAATGCCGCCAATGTATAAATAAATATAACTTTGAATGTATTTTCTGCATTGAATGGGAAGGAGGAACTGGAAAAGAGGCCTCTTCCTTACGGTAAAGGGTAAAGGTTTTCTAGTTTATCGCAGTTTATTGAGATTCTAGACTTGAGTAAAACCTCGAAATGTCCGATAAGCTGCTATTATTTCACTCATTTCTCTTTTCTCGTGTTCTTACCACACTACTGATCGAATCATCCCGGCTGAGAACGCACGGCTCTTCCGGAAACAGTTTTTCAAGGTGAACGCAATGATTCCTAAAACACTATTCGGATCACTAGAAATTTAATCGAAATGAACCGTGCCAGTTAATGCTTTCTCCTTTACCTTCTCTTTGATAATTCAAGTGATGAATTATCTGTTTGAGGTCACTTTTTTCGTCTCTATGTCTTCTCTTGCATATTTCCTCTTGTTCGTTCAACCCTTCAATGGTCTGTAGTAAGGCAGCGTTTCGTCTACGAATTTTTCCATAGCAAAGCTTTCTTGTTGAGTCAGCGATACTGTCGCTAGGCAAGACGTAAACGGCTTGTCTACTGGAAGACATACTCAGACAACGTCGAGTTCGGAAAATTTCGCATAGATGTACTTCACTCTTGTTCCACAGAGTGTCAATATGCTTTATAGTGAAGAAAGAGTTTATATCTTATTGGTCAGTTCAAACTATATTGTATGTGTTGTTTGTGATCTGAACTAAAAGCAGCACGGAAGGAGGAAAAAGAAACCGCAAAAATGCTTCTTAAAAGAGCTTAATTGAAATAATGAAAAACACTTCGATTTATTTACATGTATTATAAATACGCAGATTTTTCAGCTTGAGTAGAATGGATTTTACAAGCTTTTAGCAGCAACAAAAAATACAATTTCCAATCTCTGTCACGGATTTTTTTCTGCGTAATCCTTCCGGGAATGTGAATTTAAAACTGATTCTCCTGTGCTAGATCCGGTTAAACATAAGCACTCATGATATACTTAGGGTATATTGTTTCAGAGAGGTAACGTTCTTATACGGTTTACCGACAAATTCCATTACTGCTAATTTAATGAGGTACACAACATTTCTTTTGTATCTGGATTGAAAGTAGTACTTGAATTTTTATTGTATTTAAAAAAGCGCGAAAATCGACGGTCTAAACGTGCGTAATGGTTGTTTTAGAAGTAGCACTCAGATGTGCTGATAGAAACACCGGGACTCTGTGGTTTATATAGACGAAAAAATTCTCAACAGAGTTACCACGAATGGACATTAGTTATGGCAAAGAGCTATCCATTTCATCATTATCTTTCACGGAGTAACTGAGTAATTTAATTTAGAATTAATGGTAACACTTTTGGTTAAGACTAAGCCGCATATAGAAGTGCTAAGATTAAATTGATGAATATTTTAAATTGTATTGTTACTAATCTCTGCGCATGCAATCAAGCAGTATATAATATCAGGAAAATAGACTGTTTTGTTGTTGAACATTTATAGAATTAAAAAAAAAAGGTTTTAGCAGGCAACGAGAATATGTCGTCGCCTCCGGCAAAAAAGTCGGTAGAGAATTAATCCGCAACAAATCTCAACTTCTGTTGCTCGCTATGTCGTTTATCCTGCAATTGCCGGTTATGTGTCGAGTGGACTGAAGTATGCCGTTGGGTAAAAATAATTTATTTTAACCACGGCGCTAGTCAGTCAGATTCCTTATTTAGGCCGGGTAAATGTAAGCGTAAAATTTATCTATCAGAACTTGGTGGCTTTAAAATGTCTCAGTGTTCGGCGTTGGATACAAAGCAGTCCCTGAGTTTATGAAATGTAAGTGGCTTAGGATCATGATTCGGAAAAGATTTAAACAATTTTAACACCCACCAGAATAATTTGGCAGCCCCAAATCTTTCTCTGCTGAGCACGAAAGTCATTTTGCTCAACTGTGCTAGTGATAATGCGCGAGTGTTTGACTTTTTTTTCTCGGCACACCTTAATAGGTAAATCCTGACGACAACTTCGTTGAAGGATTCAATTATCTGAACTATGCATAAAAGACATCAGTAGGCCGAGTCCGCCCTATTCTCGAGAAATTTGACTCTAAATTTTAAATTTAATTCACCGTTTCAAAGCACAGAAAGTTTTTCGGTCTACCCAACGCTGGAGAAATTTGAAAACGCAAAAATTACTAGTCATTTTGGTTTTTTGTTTGAGGAAAACACCGCGCGGGGAGGAAAATTACACGGTTATCGTAATATCTTCGTTCTCAAAAAACACCGTTTTTAAAATGGTTCCCTCCAGACTAAAGACTGTTTTCAAAACGCTCAATTTTCGTGAGAGATTAGCGAAGAAATAAACCGTGAAAAAAAATTGCGTTTTCATATTTCTTTGGCGAATTGTGTACGGGGTCATAGTTTACATAATGCATTTCTCTATTAACCAGTTGCCTACTTACCTCCTGTTTTCTCGTGGCGTAGATTGTATAGAACCCAATGCAGATTACGTTTGTTATCCTCATATTCTTTTATCCTAGTTTCGCTAGTTTTTAAGAGATCTCTTACTGTGGATTGAAGTGAGCCAAATTCGCGCCGATCCTTGCACAAAAATGAGCGCTTAGCAGCGTTTTTCACTCTAAATATATCCATTGATTCTTCTCTGCAGCGCCTTTCATTTTCGTTTGTTATCTTCACGCTAAAAACTGTTGATGCACGCATTTTATTTGAAGCAGAGGAAAAGTTCAATTTAATGGCTTCGTTGCGTGGCATCGCCAGAGTGAAGTGTTTTTAGTTCGGTAACAGCCGGGTAAATGCAATTAAAATCGAAGTGCATCAGTGAATATATTAGCCAGGCCACTCAAGATGTTTATTGTTTACAACTAAATCCCTCGAAACAGCAGTCCTTGTTTAAGAAAGGTTCAAGAAAGCCAGCTGTCCTTGTTTAATAAACACATCTTAAACATGGCAGGATTAAGTTTTCCTTGTTTATAAAAACACTTTCTTTTTTTTCGTCCTGCATTCTCTGGGAAAGTTTGTAATCATTCTTACATAGAAAAGACCACTCATATTTATTTTGCCGTCTTTTGTTTTTCATGAAAATTTGATTTGAGTAACATTGATAATTAAATTATTTTGTAGCATTGTTCCCCTTTTAACTTATTTCTTTGAAGCATATTCTATGAACTGCGCAGCTTAAAATAAAATATTCATTTTTAACAATTCAAAACGAAAATTTGATTCGTCATTTTTGTACCAAGGCCATTTAGCCTGACTTCGAGTACATGCATGTGTTTCTTAGAGGTCAATCTAAGAACTTGTTCTGGATCCAACCAGAAGCGCCTCAAAAGAAATAAGTTTGATTCACACTTGAATCGAAAACATACGGGTAAAACCCATTTTTACGTAGAAGGTTGTGACTAGTTTAAAAACAACTGTATGCGAAATGTGAAGAGATGCGAAAGCTTAAGTTCGCTTGCTAGATTCCAGATCTTTGCGACGTGTTCGTAGGCAAGTCATCTTAATCTCACGGCTTCTCTCTCTTCCTTTCTTAGAGTGAAAATAAATAATAAAAAAATAAATTACAGTCATTTAGAGAGGAAGCCGCCATATCAGCCTTAGCTGGTTTTCATGCGGGTATTCTATCCCGGACGAATTGGAATTTGGAACGTTGGATTTCGTGGAGGGAGGAAAACCGGAAAACCCGGAGAAAAACCCTCGGGACAGGGCGAGAACCAGCAACAAACTCAACCCACATAGGCCACCGGGCAGGAATCGAACCCGAGACACAATGATAGGAGGCGAGTGCTCTCACCACTGCGCCACCCGTGCTCGCCAATGGAACTGTAAAATTAATTATCAAAACTGATGCAAGGCTGGCGCTACGGCATGCAACCTGGATGTATAATGTATTGAGGGCAGTACGTTTTTGCGTCATTTGAATCTCTACATTCAAATCATTTGTTGTGTAATTTATGATATGCTATGGCTGCATACCCTGATCAAAATTGACCCTCCGTATCATTTGACCACTAATTTCGCTCTGATCACATCAGAATAAAATATAAATGTCGCCTGCAACGAATCATTTGGCGACTTGCAGCTTGCAAGAGCCCGAAAAAATCACAGACGTTAAAATCTGAAACGTTTCTTGATCAGGAAATGCATATAATTAACTTCATTCAGCCCACAACAGATTCAACGAATGCATAAACAATTAAATTTTGGAACATTTACAATAGAACAACAAGCGTATAATTATCTACACACAAAATATATTCCAAATGATATGACATCTTTATCCCAATTTACAATTAATGAACCCTCTGACGCACGAGGCTTACTGTACGATCGTCTTTTTTATGAAATGTAGCTAGTTTTGTCGGCGTTCTGGGCATAATTGGAACCTTTATCAGGTGAAGAGTTTTTATCAACATTATTTGAATCTGATTCGTTTGCTTCATTATTATCTGACCCATTTTGATTTTCTTGTTTCTCCAATTCATCATCATCGTCATCTTCCTCAGAATCCTCAGAATCGTCTTCATCAGATTTCTCTGGCTCTGAGCTTGGAGGCGTGTTTTCATCTTCCTCTTGGGCCGCAGGACTTGTTGCCTTTTCTGGGGACGATGTTCTTCTTTTTGAGCCATCATCTTGTTTTTTCTCTTGCTCCCCCGATGCTTTATCAAGGGTAGATTTATCATCGTCCACGTTGGACGAAGTTGAAGGTTCCCTAAGTTCATCTTTTGGCGAGAGACGAGAATTCGGTTCCGTCTCTTTAGAGCTCTCCACCGCTGCCCCTGATTCTGAATCTTCATTGTGCCAGGCTTGTATTTGCCGTCTCTCTTTCTTGTCTTGTGCTTGGTTCAACTTTGGATTATCTTCCACAGTCTCAAGGTCTTCTTCAACTTCTACATCTCCCTCATGCCTGCCTCTGGCGTTCTCGTCTTCATCTCCGTAACTCTTCCTTACGTCTTCGACTTTGTCAAGTACTTCCTCCAAAATTTCTTCCGCCGGAAGTAGGTCGATTGACTTTTCCTCCTTCGTTTGACGGGTGTCTTTCACTTCAGCCGCTTTCTCCCGCAGCAGGCCGCTGGCCTTGAATACACCACCAACTGTTAAACTATCTTCCTTGTTGTCTTCCTCTTTAAGTTCCGGGTATTCTTGTACTGGGGTCTCGTTTTCAAGCTGTGTAGGCGGCGAAGCGGATATCGTGAAATTGTCTTGTGATGCACGCAGCACACGGGTAACAGCAGCGGGGTCTGGAGACACGTTAAACACTTCGTTACGCGGTGACTCGACAGACTCAGTGGTGACACGTGTCTGGTCACTCGGTGAGATTTCATTAGTTTTGTTTTCGACATTACTTTTTGCAAGATGAACCCTTGGTTTCCGTTTCGCGATATTCTTCTTCGGCAATCGTCCTTCTTTGTTGGTCAATTGACCGTTGCCGATTTGAGGCAAAAATGGTGCTCGTGGACTCCTTGATAGCGAAGAAGCTGCACCACCATAATTTGCTCGTTTAAAAAGCCTCCCTCGTTCGACAGCCACGTAATTTTGTCCCGAGACTAACTCGGTGGGGGCTAGTACCAGCTTTCCGTCGATTGTATACAGCGCAGAGATGGCGGCCGCCACGAAAACGTGTTCTTGTACAATGTTTAAAATTTGCTCCATGCTTTGTTGTAATCGCTTTTGAAGAACGATCTTCACACTTGGTCTAAACACATCTCCGTTACAGAACACGTGAATGATTTTCAAATCTCGTTTACCCCACTCATAATCCATCTTATGTCTCCCCTCCGTCACAATGACTGTTTTCTTTGGAGAAATGTTCATCCTACGGGGAGGACGCGGCTTTGAAATGCCCAGATCGGCATAGTTCAGCTTTTTGAACTCTTCTCTTCCTGCCGCCACGTACACGCTTTTGTTTCGAATATTCTCCAGGCTTTGAACTGGTCTTCCGCCGATCGGTGTACAAATTTTTCGCACGGCATTGAACGCCGCAATGTGTGCAGTGACCTCATCATATAGGGCGTCCATTGTACGGATGTGACGCCTATTAATAACAAGCGTTTTGCCAAGAAAGTTGCGGTTTCCATTCTTGTACACTTTTACTGTGACTGTTGGTGCAAAATTGGACGCAACTGCTGCCATTCTGGATGTCT
>Ga0099815_1203061_pt1 | contig 10087 bp, 5 predicted proteins | sample DipTnscriptome_3_FD_81137 | JGI IMG/M metagenome (GOLD analysis project Ga0099815, IMG submission 81137) | Coral microbial communities from Puerto Morelos, Mexico - Diporia T C metatranscriptome (Eukaryote Community Metatranscriptome) | ecosystem: Host-associated > Invertebrates > Cnidaria >...
GAGGTGTCCCATACGATGAGATACAGAACATTAAGGACACTGAGGGGGATCCAGCAAATAGCAAATACTAAAACGATAGCAACCGCCATTTTAAGCACGTTCCTGTGTCTTTTGGTGTGTCGTTTCACAGCTTTGAGTGAATGTTCTCCCGGAAGCTTCTTTGTCTTGAGTTTTATAATAATGATAGAATAGAGAATGAGCATCGAGGCGAAAGGGATGTAAAGAAACACGGCAGAAACCGCTAGGATAAAATGTACTTCAGAAGACGATTCACCAAACGCTTCTTTCCATTGCAGGGCGCACGTCAGACCTCCGCGGTTTTCAACAAGTTTTAAGGCGAATAAATACGGCGTAAAAACGGCAGACGCGACGATCCACGTGGCCGGAATAAAGACGAGGCATAGTTTTGAGCTGATGAGCGGAGAACGCATGGGCAATACCACTGCTCCAAATCTATCCACTGTGATAAGGACCATACTCTGAACGGAAACAACAGTAGAGATGTCTTGAAAAACGTACACCAACTTACACAATGCCTCACCTGGGACGCCACGGATAAGCCAGGAGTCAGCGTATAGTTGTGCAAGACTAACCGGCAACGCGAAAATCGGAAATAGCAGATCTGACATAGCCATGTTTAATATCATGAAGTTGATCGTTTTTCTCATGGTTTTCGTCTTGTAGACAATTATTCCGATGAAGGAATTTCCAGTCAGCGACACGATAAGAATCAAGCAGTAGGCAAATGTTTTACCGATCTGTTCAGCCGAAAGGCTGTCAGGACTGGAGCAATTCGATAGCTCTGTTCCATTCAACACGCGAGTTGTGTTTAAGTAAACAGACATTCTAAAACACTGAATCAAATTCAATGACTGAGCCGTTTTTCTTAAATCAAAAGTTATTCGTCGCCTATTGTTCTTTTTTAAAACTTGCCTCTTTATGCCTTGGCACAGTTTAAAAAGTGACGAAGTCAAGACAACTTTGCATTTGAGGGTATTCGCGCACGTTAGCTTACTGTAAATACCGAGGTGCAGTACTGCATATAATTTTCCTTAATCCACCTAGCAGTAAATTTATACACCTGCTGTTTTGCATTTAGATTAGTCCATTGTCTATCACGTCCATATACAGGTTGATGGAAGTTTCAAATTCAGCTTCACATTTATCACTACAAGAGAGTCCATGGCGTCAGAACGTTATACCACCCTCCATTTACGGAAATTATATTAGTTTATCAGCTAATTTTCTACTCGCCACTTTTGTTTGCAAGTACGAGTTCTGTAAACACAGGCACCAACATTAAAGTGACTATCAAAAGTTCCAACTGATTGTTGCCATAGTGTTGTCTCGCATGTTGAGGAGTTCCATTGAAGCCTACATTCAAGCTGTAGGGGTCCGGAAAGCTCTTTCATTTTTAACGTGAAGAAATATGCTTGTATTACTAAGAATTTCAATTCACTTTAAACTAAAACATTAATTAAGATAAAACTGTCAGGAGATAAAACAATACAATTACGCGACTTAGTAAAATTTAGAGTGACAGTATATTCGTAAACCCGTTTAGAGAATAAATTAATGATTACCCGCTCAAAAAGCTTACACCTTTTCATTTACAGAAGAAATATCCATTTATTTATTTATGTGTGTCCAAATTTGTTTCCTTGTGGTCAATATACTCTCATTAACTCCAAAGTGACTTTCATGTGCGCGCAAGGAACGTTCAGTTCAAGAATAACATTTGCATATTTATTGACATTCAATAAACAGTACCTTCCTTTGATATTCATTGGCTATAAAAATATACTCATTTTTGTCGAAATCAAGTTCGTTGTCAGGAAACGACAAAAAATTTGAACTTTTGGACAATCCTTTTAGCAAGTTAGAGACTTACTTTGTAATATTGCTGAGGTTTAGTCTCTGGCGACTAAACGAAACTAAACAGCCATTTGGCAAGCTTTTCTCCATATTTTTAATTGTGATATCTTAAAACGACTATCCAAAGCTCTTTTTCGAATGAAACTTTTATTTTTGTGGGAAATTGTGTTGGTTTTGATAAATTGGTAACACTGAGGATATTGTGTCGTCCAATTCAGTCTGTAATCGTACCTATAACAAAATTCTCGATCGTGATTGGTTCTCCGCGCGCCTAATTATAATGGTAGCAGACTGAGTCCAATTCGGCCTGTAATCATACGAGTGATTAGCAATATCGGACGACCGCGAAGCGGGATTCCTATTTTTAATCGTAAGTATGATTTCAGACACAATTGGACTACTGATTCCTTACGGCTTTTAAGAAAAGCCGTAAGGGATCATTTGGGAAAGTACCCGGCCCAATTCTGAGACGATATTGGACCGGTATTGGAGCAATCTGATTGGTTTATTGTAATTATTGGCCTCCTGCCGTGTACTTTTTTACTGTCTCTCTCAAATCACCTTTATAAACTTAGGAAGCCATTTAATACCGTGGATGAATATGAAATTCCGGAAAATTTCGTGTAACAAAGCATTTTGTAAAATTAATCGGTAAAATTCAACACGATTAACGACACTGTCTATGTAGGCAGCCAATTGTACCTATCCAGTAACACATAATCTCAAGCCAGTTATTAATAGACCTCAAAGAGAATTTTCTTGGTTGTACTCATGACATCCATCATGCCACTTGGCTACTTTTCAATGGCGAACTCAGAAATACCAACAATCTATAAATTACAACTCATACGAATCCTATCGCTCCTATCGAAAAACTCCTTATCAACAAACGTTAATTTGGTTGTAACAAAGAATGTATTTTAATTTGTGGCTCAAAGAAACAAAAAAGAGGGTATTAAGTTTTTGCATACATTGTAGAAAATTTTTTTGGAAATTTTTTTTTACATTAAATCATTTCAACTTGTGTATTTATGTGTCTCTTATTATAATTACTAGGTCTTAGGTAGGCAACCCTTGGAAAATTATTCCGAAGAAGGAATTTCTAGTCAGCGACACGACACGAATCGGGCAGTAGGCAAGTGTTTTACCGATCTGTTCAGCCGAAAGGCTGTCAGGACTGGAGCAATTCGATAGCTCTGTTCCATTCAGCACACGAGTTTCGTTTAAGTAAGCAGACATTCTAAAATACTGATTCAAATTCAGTGATTGAACCGGTTTTTTTTATTCAAAAGTTATTCTTCGCCTATTTTTTTAACAAAAAGACATATGCCTCTTTATGCGTTGGCATAGTTTAAAGTCAAAAATAATATATGCATCATATGTGGCCATTCGTGTACGTTAGCTTATTGTAAATACCTTGGAGCGGTACTAAATATATTTTGCCTTTAACCGCCTAGCTGCAAATTTACACACCTGCTGTTTTGCATTTAGATTAATCCCTTGTGTATCACGTCCCATACTCATGTTGATGAAAGTTTCAAATTCAGCTTCAAATTTATCACAACAAAAGAGTTCATGGCGTCAGAACGTTACATCACCCTCCGTTTACCGAAATTAGTTTATCAGCTCATTTTCCCCTCGCCAGGTTTGTTTGCAAGTACGAGTTACCGTAAACACGCGTATAGTATGCTAAAACGACAATTAAAAGTTCCAACTGATTGTTGTCACTGTGTTTCATTAAGGCCAGAGAAACAGCTGTAGGTGGCCGGGAACTGCCTGTTTTCATGTTTGACGTGAAGAAGTATGCTTGTATTACTAAGAATTTCGATTCACTTTACAAAGAGAACTTAAACTATAAAATTATTTAAAAAGAGTGTTAAGAGAGAAAACTGTAATATTACGTGACTTACATGAAATACACATTTATTAATAAAAGATAAAAGTGACATACGTAAACACGTCAAGAAAATGAATTAATGATTACCCGCACGATAAGCTTCTTTGGCAAAACTGAACTATACGGATTTCTCATTAGCACCTTTCCGGAGTTTAAAATAATCTTACCATTGTCTAGTTAAGGTCTTCATTAGTATTACAAAACAGGTTTACACTAATTTTGGTTACTTTGGTCTTTCATCACGTCCTAATGAAAGGGCTGGGGTGAACTCAATTCAATGCCATTTACTGTTCAACATTGCATAGTAAACAGTTAGCATACTTGCCACATACGAAAACGGAGTAAGGTGCTATTCACGGCTTCTTTAATATTATCTCTACATTCGCTGCGAGAAAAGATTCAGTGATCATTGCGGGCCGGATATATCATTGGATATAACTCTCCAGCCAGAGAGGGATAGAAGCGAACGTTGCGATCGTACATATGGAAACCAGCTTTAAGGTGGCTGACAACACTTTCCCGGCAGCACTTTACATTAGAACCATTTTCCTATCAGCTACAATCAGCCTGTCAAACAACTGCCCAATCATTGATGAACACATTGTTATCATTTTCGAAGCACAGAAGTTTCGCAATAGAATTATCTGCTAAGCAGCTCTTCAAATGCTAATGACTCAAAAATGAAAAAAAAAATGGACTGACAACTCTAACCAGCAGGAGTTTCAGAAAATCCTGAATATAGGGTTCAGAGCTACCTTAAATTTTCAAAAAAATTATCGCAATAACAGAAAATGGGGGTCATTGAGCTCATTTTGTGCTCACTTTTTTAAATTGTTTACACCGCCCACAACTATAGTCTCCAGAGATCTGGGCCGGGTTGATCAAAGCCCGATTAAGCTAACCTAGGATTAGCGAGAATTTTGATGTCAGTTTTGTAGCTTTCTGTGAGGTTTTCTGTGTGTATTGTTTGTCCCTCAGTGTTGAGCTTGAGTAATCTCAAACTACGCAAAACTCAAGCGGTCAAAAGAGCTTTCAAAAGAGCTTCATTCACTTTAAACTAAGCAGGCCACTTTTTTTATCCTCATTTAGAAGCATTCTTTAATGACGTTTTTACATATAAAAAGGTATCGTTAGTTAAGCGTATATTATTGTAATTTTGGTAGTTATATTAAAAACATTTGTTATCATCATTTTCTTAGTAATTTGCACGGACTCGTAGATAGCACAATAGTTATAAAGAAATAAAAATATGTATCGTGTTTCGATCGAGTTACAGAAAAAAGATTTTAAAACAATCAGCGCGCTTTTTTCTTTGGGCTATTTTATAATGTGAAATGGACATAGTGGGCGAGTGATTTCAGTTTTTATTTTCCCTTTTTCCCGAAATCACTCACAAAACTGTTACCAAGACCGTAAGCCGATAAGAAATTCCGGAAAATGTTGTGTAATAAGCCATTTATAAAAATTTATCGGTAAATATTACCCTTTAAATATTTCTTAAAAGCGGTCACTAAAAAGAACATGTGGAAAGATGATTACATTATTCTGAAAGGAAAAGTTGGATTCTATAAATAACACAACTCTCTCCCATTCGGACATCTTCAGGAGAGGGTCTCCAAATTATCGTCAATATATAGTTCCTCATTTAAATATAACAAATACAGAGTCAATCCTATCAATGGCAAAACCACCGAAAGACAGACACTTCCCCAAAGCGGACATGGCTAACTCGTTTGTTTCGACTGAATTTCACTTGTTTCTCAGTAACTGAACACGATTAAGGAGACTGTCTGTGTAAGCAGCCAATTGAACTTATCCCGCAACACATAAATTCAAGCCAGTTATTAGAGACCTCAAGGAGAATTTGTTGACGTTTGTTGAGAAGATATCCTTGAGCCAGCCAAAGCAGATCTGGTTTTTTCGCGGTAATCATGAGCTATGCAGGCAAATTAGACATGGACAGCGAGGCTATACTATACAAGATGCCCAGTTGAAACTGAACATACATTAAAATGTGGGAAGATAAAAGTCAACCGCTCCCAGTTACTCCAAGTATCATAGAAGACGTTATCCGTCAGCGAAGAAATTTGCTATCAAGTGGATAACGGTTGACAAAATAAACGACATGGATTGTGTTACCACAAGGGCTAGTTTACATGCATAGAGCAGGGAAGCGCTGTTTTAAGAAATTAAAAAATAATGTTGGAAGATGTCAACTTGGATCGTTCTTCACTTGTCAACTGCATAACCGACAACAGACCAGTGGCACAGTTCTTCAATCGTGTTACGTCTGTCTCAGCTGTGTTCGTTCACTGCCCCACGAACCGGGGGGACCATCTTCGGGCAGCAAAGGACTCAAAGTTCCGTGATACCGTACAGATTGGTTTTTGATGCCTCCCATGTCACATTCTGTAAACTGAATTGGCTGTTTCGGCTGGTGATACTGGACTGACTTCCTGTGCGGCTTCGGCGCAGACTCCTCCGGATAGAATTCTGTAAAACAAGAAAAGGAACTCGTCAGAACGTGCACAAGGACGGGGGGAGGATTACCTATCTACTCGTTGCACAAAATACATGAATGAGTGACCAAGCATGCCTGTAACCTTACACAAGATGGCACAGCCGGCTACTGATTCCTGAATGAAGAATTTTGATCACAAACCCAACCGACCACCAATGACAAAAAAACACGTCCAGATTAGCAGATTAAAACCTCACAGAAATGTTAGAGATTAGAAAGAACGTGACAAGGTGAAAAACGTTCAAATGCAAACGAAAGTGCGTGACGGAATTTCCACTTGCCTTTCTCTCCTAGAGTGATTCCAATGTTAATGGTGCCCACGGGTTAGAAGTGCAAATCTATGGTACCACTGCGCATGCGTCTAGTAGTCTGTCAGTCCAAAGGTGCAATAGCTTGGTAAAACAGATAACGAACTAAAAACAAGTCAAGTCTTAGGTTCGGTCGGCGCTGATCATTTCATCAGCAACTAGCGGCATTTGCATAAAATTACAAGTCCATGCTAGAGACGATCCTGAATTTGGTACAAGAACCCCAGGATTTCAGAATTGATGTGCACGAGCAGTTTGTCATAGAAAAACAAGTTCACGTGAGCCGTAACAACATTTAACCATGAGACCACGACCGAGAGAACGTTGCTTTGAAAGTTCTTCAGATTAGCTAATAGCTGTTATTTTATCAGAATGAGATGTCAACGCTGTCACAAATCATTTCAGTTGTACTAGTGAAAATAAAATATCTTTATGTTGGATTAGTTGCTATCTTTTTATATTAACATTACATTTTACCACGGTTTCAAGGTGTTCATAGCAGTAGGGTTAACAGCAAAAAAAATTAACTTTAGGTGGTGTGAGAATTTTACAAACTGATTCTTGTTGTTCAGCTTCAATAATCGACTGGCCTATACAAATTATACAAGAAAACGACGAGTACTTTTTCATCAGCCATTTCCTCAAATTTATTGGAATTCGCAAAATTCACTAAGTCCATGGCTTAATGTCCTGATTTATTCTTAATAATTGGAACTAAAATAACGGATCTCTGTAAAATATTATACAATAATTGCCATTCTGACTGATACCTCGGATTCAATTCATTAGAATTGCTCACTGAATATTTCTGACAATTGCAACATTTAGCTAATAGCAATAAAATTGATCAACATGATATGACAAGTCTCGCATACTCCATGTATGCGACTAAAATATCTATTTACGTTGAGCGTTCCCTTAAGACATATCAAGATTTCTAGACGCAGTTTAAAAACCTCCATCTAAAATCTTCGTAATTACTAAATAAACCTGGCAATAGTGAAACATGCAGTGGTTAAGAAGGCGTCCAAAAGCGTTGGCCATACAGACGTTCCTCTTTCCACTCTAAATCTATCCTTCATTAACACATGGTTGCCACAGACAATTTCCCTACCCAAAGAATTGCAAAATACTAGATATAGTAGCCTGGCCCTCCAACCTCTCATTCTTTACACAGTGATATTCTCCGACTTTTCTCTGACTTTGAAGATTATTTTTAACGCATTTCCTGACATGTGGCAATCCTGTAATGATAAGTTCAACCAGAAAAATTCTTTGCTAAGACCGTGACGTACGCGGTCGTTTTGTTACGTGACATAACGTGACTGTAAACATGAACGACTGTTTGCGTATGTGACCTAACACATCCGTCTAGTGTTCTGATTGGTTGTTACTCCTGCGCGAAAATTTAAAAATGACTAACAACCAATCAAACGTTTTCGAGTCAAATCCCAGTGAGGGAGAATTTAGGGATATAGAGGCACGTCTGTTTACTAACTTAGCTATTTATCAACCTGGCGCTGATAACGATAAATTAACCACCGCGTCGAATTCGTGAAGCTAACGCTCAAAACGTCAGCTTCACGATCTAGATGCGGAGGATAGTTTACCTTAAAAAACCAAGTGTTTCACTTGCCCGAGTTTCATTTACAACTGAGTTACATGTACCTTGGTCTGTTAAATAAGGATGCCATCTGATGGAATGAACACTGTTAAATCGTCTACAGAGCATATCTATACCCCAAGAAACCTCCTAATCTTAATATACTTTGTCCTACCTTTGAGGTTAGGCATGGCCCTCTTCAAAAAACAATATCCCCAAATTCAAGTTCAAGATAGCTCACTGATAATTTCTCGTTTCCACCAAGATACCCCCTTGTTTTCGCGTTGGTCAAAGCGCCTTATAGAATTTAAATTTGTGTTTCTCGTTTCTTCTCCGCAACCGTGCACCAGTTTTCCCAGAACTCCTTTAAAAGCGATTGTAAGCGTCTGATGTTGCGAAGTTAGGCTATTGGTGGCCGATAATTTCTTTAAAGAGAGCTGACGTTTTCACGTTTTTCTGGAAGCTACTACCTCTTATGAACCTGTATTTTACAAGACCCACTAAAAGGTACTCATAAATAGGCACCTCGTTTGTGTAGCGCAATTGGCGCCTTAATTAAGTACAAGATGTTCTACTGAAATTAGGGTCCGGGACATTATTATCATCTGCAATCGGAGCCTATTGCATGTGTGGCTCGTTCAAAGAGGTAGCAGCCCATGTATTGCTTTTTACCTGTACAATTACATTAAACAAAAGTTAAAGTGACCTGATGATCATTCGAGTGATGTTTCCAAATGGGCGACCCGCCAGGCTTGGAAGCCATCACAAGCGCATCCACGTCTCCGTTGATTGGTCGAAACGTTGACACCGGGTTATACCCGCCGTCCGTGCCTCTTCTCCTTCGCAGACTATCGTCCGACTGCCCGTCGACTGACGGAAGAACGCTCTCGGAGTGAAACACCACTCGACCGTCTGGAGGTTTGTACCGTAACACCTCCACCCCATGCCCGTCACTCTTCCTGTGGTCCAACCAACGAGGGTCTTCGTGTGGTAAACGCTGATTATGTGATTCTCCTAGGTAACTCGGCGGGAGTTGAGGATGGCGCTGGATTTCGATAATCGTCGACACCGAAGCCTGACTTTGGAAATCCGTTGGAGTGCCGGGAAATGTCGACACCGAAGTTTCGCTTCGGTTGAAGCTAGAGTTAGCCGGCGGAGAGTGTGACAAATTTGTCGGAATGCCACGAAGGGGCGTAATTTGCGGCGAGGCTGGCGACGGCGGTCTGTTCATTGGCACGCGGATAATTTTGTCCTTTTCCTTGTTTTTTCTTGCGCGCGCAGACGCAGTTTGAAAGACGCCTCGTTTTAGGGATGCGCCAGGAGGGAGTGACGGGAATTCCTCCCTGCTAGGGGCCGGCGGGGTGTCCAATCCCAAACGTTTCAACTCGAACATCGTGGCCTGGAGCATCTCTATAACTTCATCATCATCATACGGGTACGCATGCATCTTTTCTTGCAAAAACTGCACCACTTCCTCAAGGCCCATCTTGACGAAGATTTTTCGGTGCATTTTCATGATGTTATACGCCATAGCGGTCAACAGCCGGTCTCCTTCCAACATGAACACATCCCACAACCTCAGTGTCAAGGTAAATGGAACCCGATCCAGAAAACACTGCATGAACCACTTCAGAGTGTAAAGACTAGAATGACAGCCTTCTTTTTCCAAATTTTTAAACAGCCGTGATAACAGTTTCTTTAAAATCCTATCGTGATGCTCTTGAAATCTAAGCAGCTTTGGGAAGCCAGGTACAAAGAACCCATGCATTGCATGCTTCTTGTCAGTAAGAAGTTGCGACAACGCCCAGAAGGCATCCTCTTCATTCAGGTACATTAACAGAAGAGCTGCTATTCCGCTCATGCCTTGACAGTATCCTACCTCC
>Ga0099815_1192834_pt1 | contig 9916 bp, 9 predicted proteins | sample DipTnscriptome_3_FD_81137 | JGI IMG/M metagenome (GOLD analysis project Ga0099815, IMG submission 81137) | Coral microbial communities from Puerto Morelos, Mexico - Diporia T C metatranscriptome (Eukaryote Community Metatranscriptome) | ecosystem: Host-associated > Invertebrates > Cnidaria >...
TTCAATAGGATTAATTAACAACCTGTTGGTTGCTGACTCAGCTCGTTTTAAGTATGAATACAGTTATTGACACATCTAGTTGTTTAATTAATGTTAGTTACTTAATTTGTACAAGTGTGACCAAGCGGCAGGAAACCGCTGGTTAACACTGTAGAATATATTAGCCATTCACTAGTTTTCATATAAAACTTAAAGGTAAAAAGCTGTATTTACGTCTTAACATTTTCGATCGATCATTGGACCGCTCTGATGATGATCAAACATATCGAAAACGTTAAGACTCATAATTTTAACAGCTTTTTACCTTAAAGTTTTATATTTTATTTTTCGCGGCGAAATGTATATAGTATAATTTCGTTCGGTACTTTTTAATTTAGTTTAATTTTTGCTGGAACCTTCTCCGTCAAGTAACAAACACTTTTAACAATAAAACTCTGGAGTCAAGTTTGAATTTTTATTAGGTTGCGCTATCCTCAAAGGACCTTATGTTCTGTGGTAATTACTTTCACATTTTGTTGTTAGCACACATTATACTCGGTTAACGATAGACGCATGTGCAAATCGTATATAAGCAATCGCATTTGTTGTGTTCTTCGATTACAAATTAAGTTGGAATAAACTGCTGTTGGAACCAACTTGACTTGTTGCTGTTGCTGTCCGTTCAGTTTCTGGTTAGAATCGCATAGCTAAAGGTAAACCCGCGCTTTTATTGGCTATCGAAGAGAGGGTATTAAGCGTGGAATTGCACTTGTGCATGAAGCGATATTGCTGACGTGAGTCGCGAACAAAAATCGTAGCTGTCGTGTAAACAAAAATACAACTCGTGTTAGGAAAAAAACACCTAGGAAATGAACGAATTTACAGAAAACGAATGTTTGCCAAAGCTGGAATTGAAATTTAAAATTTTAGAAAATTTGAGGAAACCACTCACACTCAAAAGTACGAGAAAACGCATTGACTTTGAAAGGGTTTCCTTTCTTTGCGCACTGGCGCGGCTCGTAAAATAAAATGGAAAAAGTTTGGTTTTGCTCAGGTGGCTTTAGCTATGCGATTCAAGAAAAATTCACTGCCTGACAAGTGAATTCCACGTTAAATCCGATATCCAACGAATCGCGAAATCGATATCACACTCATCGCATCGCGATTCGTGCGATATCGGATTTAATGTGGAATTCACTCGTCAGGAAGTGTTTTTTTCTATAGAACCCGGTACCCAAGAGTGTAACGGCTCTTCCTTGCAAGCGAGTGCCCCGTTTGAGTCTAATTTTCCTCGCGAGTATCGTCGCAGCTGTCTCGTCTTCACGCATTCAGTGACTAACCGATCTCCGTTCGCTTGACGGCTTCAACTTAAACAAGTTATCTCTATCTCTTTCACTGTCCAGACTGTCAGACTGTCTGTATCCGCGAAGAGCCATTGAGCCTTCTTACCGTATTTCTTTTTGACAAAATTGCAATGAAAATCGTAATGAAAACCGAAGAACAAAGAAAATTGTAATGAAAACCGAAGAGCAAAGCTTTACTGAAGCTTCTTCAAAGTACCTTTGTGGTGAATGCAACAAAACCGTTCGAAAGAACCAAGAAAGCTATTATGTGTGCACAGTATAATACTTGGTCCCATGTGAATTGCCTGAATATGTCTGACACGACTCTCAAACACTATCTTGACTATCCACACATCGACTGGGCCTACATTGAGAGCCGACAACCGTAAACAATGCAAGCTAATGCATAATTGCGAATTTGAGCATAAACAGCTTGCCAAATAAATTTGAAGAGATCAAGGAATGGCTTGTTTGTGGAGCTTTTGACATTCTCTCGATTCAAGAAACGAAGATCGACAAGACTTTCCCCAGGACGCAATTTTATGTCGAAGGTTTTAAATTATAATTAGCTATAATTAGACGCGATAGAGTGAAAGGTGATGGCGGGTTGCTGTGTTTATCAGCGATAATATAATTGCAACTCCCAGGAAAGTTGCCTGTAAATCACCGGAGGCCCTCCTATTCGATCTCCATATTGGCCGGAGACAGTTTGCTCTGCTCAGTGCATACAGACTTCCCGCAGTTGATAATACCACCTTGACCACAGAACTCTCTAACATGCTATATGAAGCCACTCTGCTGAGTGATAATATCATTTGTATGGGCGAGCTAAACTGTGATATACTTCATCCCCTGCACAACAACAAACAGGGAAAATGCCTTCTGGATATCTGCGACATTTACGACCTCGATGCCCTTATAAATAAACCTACAAGAATATCGGAGAACAAATCCACTTGCTTGGATGTAATTCTTTCAAATGTCCCCGCCTTCATGACAGACTCGGGTCAAGTTATCGACACCGGTCTGAGCGATCACTGCCTGATTTACACAATACTAAACACGAAGCTACTTCGACCTAGATCTAAATGCATCTTTAAAAGGACAATGAACAATTTAAACCAGGCAGCATTTCTCGACGACCTTAGTAAAGTGCCTTTCTCCACAGCCTACGTCTTCGAAGACCCTGATGATGTTTACTGGTGTTGGGAGAACTTTACAATCAAGTGTTAGACGACCACGCCCCTATCAGTGCAATGAGACAGAGAGATCGCTTAAAGAAGAGATTTCATAAAACAAGAAATAATGAAGACCTGGAAAAATACCGTCAAATGAGAAACAAAGTTGTCAGCATGATCAGAAAAAAAACACAGTACAAGAACATTCCAGAAAACTCTGTGAAGATAGACGCGGCGATCAAAGGAAATTTTGGAGCACAATAAAGGCTTATTTAAATGCGCGCAAAGTCAAGAACAACGGACGAGTTGTTCTCAAAGACAATGGCACGATAATTAGGAACCAGAAAGATGTGGCAGAGTCTCTCAACGATTTCTTCACAAGTGCCACATGTGCTGAACCCTGCCAGGCAAAACCAATGCCGGATCTCAGCCACATAATCAACAAATTACCGGAAGCAATAACACGGTCTTTAAGGAAAACAAACCCAACGGAAGTGAAGGAGGTGCTAAACAAAGTTAAACCCAACAAGGCCGCTGGCTGTGATCTCATTCCTCCGAGAGTTGTGCAACTGTCTGCGGACGTGTTATGTTATCCTCTCAGCAAACTGGTTAATTATGTGTTAGACGCAGCTAAAATACCACAGCAATGGAAACTAGGTGAGGTAACCCCCGTATACAAGAAGGATTGCCCCTTGGATAACTTATAGGTCTCTCACCATCTTGCCATCCTTCTCGAAAGTTTTCGAGACAATACTCAATGCCAGAATAAGCCCTCACTTCGAAAGTATATATCATAAGTATGTTTTCGCTTACAGAAAGCATCATGGCTGCGACACCGCCCTACTAAGGTTAACGGAAGAATGGAAAAAGGAACTTGATAATCATTATTGGTCCTGTGTCTACGGACCTATCCAAAGCATTCGATACGGTCCCTCACGACTTGATTACATCGAAATTAAAAATGTATGTGGCTGATGATAAAATCGTCGAACTCATTAAGGATTACCTCTCAAATCGGCGACAAAGAGTAAGGATCGGCAGCAATCTCTCTACATGGCAGGATATAGAGACTGGCATTCCGCAGGGCTCTATACTCGGACCTCTTCTATTTAACATATTTATGAACGATCTAGCCTACGTTGTAAAGCAAAGTAAACTGTCGGCTTACGCAGATGACACACTAATTTTCTACGTTGATAAAGACCTCGCCAAAGTTCAAGACACAATCAACAATGATCTATATCATGTTGACAAGTGGTATACTGACAATGGAATGAAAAGAAACCATTGCAAGTACCAAGCGATTGTGATGGGCAAAGCGCAGAACAAACCATTATTTCGCTGTGAAAATGCAGTTATTCCAATTACCGAGAAGTTTTATCTACTTGGGGTCACTGTGGACAATAAACTCAAGTTCGACAGGCATATCGCTAAAGTATGTAGGAAAGTGTCTCAACAGGTTGCAGTGTTGAAGCTCATGAAGAAAATGCTACCTTACGAAATAAGAAAGACAATCTATATGTCATTTATTGCTCCGCATTTTAATTAATGCGCAGAATCATGGCACTTCTGCAGCGAAACCTCTGCAACAAAACTAGAGAAGAATAACGAAAGAGCCATTCGCTTTGTGTTCAAGGACAAGAACACGCCTTACAGGGACCTACTACAAGCCCGTGGCCTGCCAACACTGGCCGAGCAACGAGTATACAAGAATGCTGGCTCAATTTTTAGAACAATAAACAGTCCCAGCTCTCACTGCTTGCGCGATCTAATACAACTGAGAAACTCGTCACACAACTTAAGAGGACAAAACATTCTTAACCTACCTAAAGTACATACTACTAAGAAGGGGCTTAAATCTTGGCGATACTTTGCCCCTAAACTATGGAACAGTCTCTCAGACTCCATCAGGTCTTCACCTCACTATAAAACCTTTAGAAAGGCACTGTATACTGTAGATATTAGTCATCATTTGTAAATAATTGTATATATTTTATTTTTATAATATTTCGCTCATTTTTTAACAAAGTTTAATTAAGACATCTTAACATTGGTCAATTTTTCATTCATAGTAACTAATATACTTATATTTACTCATTCATGCGTTGCATACACTTTAAAGTTTGTTTTTGTTCTTTTTCTTTTTCTGTGGCTTACCTGTAAACTAGCTGGTGCGTTCCCGCATATTTTGCTCGTCATTTCCGCGGGACGCATCGAAATCATAGCTAAGTGTAAGAACCACATTAAACATTGTTGTTGTTGTTGTTGTTGTTGTAAATTATGGTCTTACTGATATCGGAGTATACTAACGGCTACCAAATTCTCGCTGAAAATGTTGTGAAAACTTGTAACATTCTTCTAGCAGTCAAAATTTCATACTAAACTATGCACACATCTCTGCTCTCAACTGGTTTCTGTAATTTATCTCTCTTAAATCTTTATTGTAACTCTAAAATAACTGAAGACTGACTTGAAAACTTACAGGTTATTTCAGTCTCCAGACTCGTATTGTACTGTCCTTTTTTTTTCTTTTATAACGCATATGAATATCTAAGTGCAAGAGTGAATAAAGTTATTATTATTATTGCAGTTTATAGCTGTCGAATGTCGGTTTCGCGGTCAAATTCTTAGCTTTTGTCAACTCGCGTTGTAACCAGTCGACGTTAACCCGCCTTCTAAGATTTTCCATCTTTCTTCCAAGACTGCGTTGTTCATTACTTTGAAGAGGGTGTCTCTAAAACGAAGACCTCCGAAACGAAGACCACCTAACCCTCTAAGCATTTCCCACCCTAGGTGAAGTTTTGCTCCTTCTTTATCCGACCAGTAACGCAATAACAACAATGAAGGGCGTTAAGATTTTAACCGCCATTTTGATCTCTCACACTTTGGCTGGAAGTCATTTGGTGCTAAAATACAACTCCAGGTTGTTCTAAAGATGAATAGCATGGTTTGTTTTGTTAACGCGCATCCACTGGATAGCGATCGATCCAAAGAGAATTTTGTTACGTGAACGCCTACGCTAAGAAATCATTACTGGGCAAACTATTACAAGCACATCAATCACTTCTAAGATGTCGGAATTAAATCAAATTCATGTTCGATTCACTCACTAATCCATGGCTGGTCTGATGAAACCTACGATTCATAGATAGAACAGAGAAAACACAGAAAAGATCCCAAAATCGACGAACAATTTACTTGCTAAACTGTACCGGCAAAACATGACAAAGCGCGCGCTCTCTCTTCCTCCACATGATTGACAGACATGATTGACAGACATGATTGACAGAAGGAAGCAAATCTGTAAGTAGCATCAGTATGAACAAAAATCGGTCGGATAAAAAAAGAGAAAAAACTTCCCTAAAGGTAAAAAATGCTTAGAAAATTAGGAGGTCCTCGTTTTAGAGACGCCCGTTTGAAGACTGAGTCTTTCTCAAAACTAAGTTCTTTGCCGTCTTTCTCTTTCCTGTGTTAAAATTAATATAAGGCTTCGACCACGTGGATTGTTTGAATTTCAGAGCATGATGGATCTTAGTCAGTTTCAAACCAACAGACAAATACAATTGAAGATTTTTTGTGATGTAGAATCGTACTTTTGCTTATCAAACAATGTCGGACTCAACATTACTTGTGTACTTGTCCAGTTGCGATACCAAATTTGTCTTTGATTTGTTTGCAATAATCCGACAGCATTTCATCTCGTACCTTCAATTGTTCAGGAGCAAAAGGAAAATCATTTTATATGATAGATACTGAGATTTCCTCACGAAAAAAAGATTACGTAAAAATGATACGTAAAATTCATTAGGCAATAGGAAACGCGAACGATGAAAACTCACTACTAAAAAAAACGTCGCCTCAGTCAGGTTTTTTTTCAACTGAAAAATGTTTATAAAAGTTGTGAAAGTATACACTGACGTTTTATTTCTTGTGTTACTTCATTAAATATTTGATTTTGAAAGAGAAACTGATGTTTTAGTTATTCTAGTTTTACACGTTTTCATTGCAGTTGAATAACACGCGCGCAAGATTGACAAAATTGGCTTTTCAACAATCTCAGTATCTATAAAATAAACAAATTACACCATGGAAAATGCTTTGTACGATTTTTTATTCACTCGTTGAGTTGTATCAGAAAACTCAACTCGTGAATAAAAATCGAACGCATGCATTTTCCATGGAGTAATCTCTGTATGAAAATCGTGTAACTCTGTTAGATTAGTCAGGAGGCAGCTCGCCAATTCTGGTGGATATTCCAGACAAACTTCGAGAATCAATCCTTCTTCAGAATCGTCTTTGTAATCTTTCAAATTTAATTCACCAATTTCTTGCTCGTTCAACCATCTGAATCCTCCTGTTGGCAAACACTGCGGCATCGCGTAACTGTACAAGTTATTGGTATCGAGATAACTGATGAAATTTGACGGCTTCTTGTCCGGCTTCTTCCGATTATAATTGCTCAGATTCTTGTTATTGGTTTTGGCATATCGATGCGCAATGTAACTTGTGTCGCCTTTTATACTTGTTAAGAATATCTTCTGATGAAAAACACTGTGGGCTATACAAGTACAATCACCTTTTTTCTTTGTGTTTCGTTTGGTTGAACATGAATCTATTAAAATCTTTGATCCGAAGATATAATGGTTTTCTTTCCTTCTGAAATGTAAAGCAAATTCATCGTTTTCTCGTATTTCTCCTTTGATAATTGCAGTGGAAACACCGCTCTCTCGTATCCGAAGACGTTAACATTAATCTGGTTCTGCTTCTCGATTTTATTAATTTGCGATAACTTAACGGGGAACTCGATACCAGAATAGTGTAACGAACTAACGAGAGACTGGTCTGATTTCTTAACTCGCTGAGAATCTTTCTTTTGTGGATTCAAACATCTGACATGACACTATGGGAAGCATTCATCGTCTTCATTTTGAAGATTGATTAATGCTTTTTGTGGCAGTCATTTTAAAAGGCAGTTTGACATACGATGAGTCCTTCAGCGGAACGTATTTCGCTACCAAGAGCTCGTGAGCGAATATCTCTTCGATGCTCCAACCTGATCCTTCAGACAACCATTGACCAATTGTTTTCAACAACTTTTCGTTTAATAATTTAATTAATTGAATGTTTGGCCGATAATCATCACAGAATTCCGGTGTTGGAGGGATGATGTTTTGGCTACTGTCTTCTGTCTGCAATAGACTCTCAACAGTATTCATCAATCCAAGCAGAATGTCTGCTAACTGCACCTTGCTTAATTTCATGAGATTGTTTTTGTTTATCATTCTACAATATTGGTTTAGACTATTTCCAGATTTTATACGATAATATAAGATTATACTATTTTGTGTTCAAGCCTTTTTTTGATTTTTCAGGATTTTTGAATAACGAGCTATTTTTCAGTTTCTGAAAGACTGAAAAATAGAGGGATTTTGTGTTTGAAAGAAATGCTTGCTCATTGAGTTAAAATGAGGTTTTTTGGTGCATTTGAATATGCATATGCCTCGTCCGATCACGTCTTTTGTAACTGAGTTTTTTAGCGCAAACATCACAATACCATGGCGTTAAATTCCAATGTTTGTTTTTCAAAGCCTGATTGATTCTTTCCGATCAACGTCGTTATCAAATTTGAAAGGAGGACCACGTTTTTTCTGAACTTTTTCTGTTTCACTCATCACTTCTAACATGGGGCTATATTATTTTAAGTCAGACACCAAGCGGAACATCAATCGGAGTTTGTGTAATTTATACGATATTATTAAAAATGATCGAGAAATTTTTGAAAAAAAATTATGATATTAAAACTTACGACGAAGTTCAAAATTTGTTGAAAAACAAGACTTTGAACAAGAAGAGAAAGATATTGGAGAAAGCCATCAAGCAAGCAAAACACGCTACCAACGTGTTGCGTGGCCAACAAACAGGTGTCAAGCGACAATACAAGCGTGGTATCATCACGGAAAAGACAAGAGACGAGAAATTGAATTTGACAAAAGAGGTGCGGACAACATTGATGAATTATATCAAATTTCAACAACATCAGCTTGACAAGTTGAACGGGAAGATCAAAACGAAATCGATATTGCTGGAAGATTTGACTGAAATACTGAAGCAGAAAGTGAGTGGAGACGAGATAGAAGAGACACGCGAAGAGGGAAAACATATTCTTGATAAACTATTGCGGAATCACGTGATCAACGAGTTACAGCATAAGAAGATATTTGAGAATTATTTTGTAAATCCGATATCTTAGTAACCAAGACTTGAATTTCATAGCGCAATATTAGGAGTGATGGCAAACTGCACCAGAACCTCTAAATCTCATACTACTTGCCTTCTTTTATAAAAGTATCAAAAAAAGAAGCAAAGGCGCTTTTATCCTAGCTATGTTTTAATCCATTTTGAAACTTAAAATAGGAATTTTCCCAAAATATAATTAACTGAAAGAACGGCAGAGAAATGAGCAGTCAGACGAGTGCAAAGCAAACGAACGCTCGAACACAACGCAACTGAACAAACGGATGCTTGAATTTTTTTTGCCGACCGTCGCTTGCCGTCTAAACAATCAAAGTAAAACAACAACGAAACCAATGTCAAGAGCAACGTCGATTATAAAACGACTTTATATTCATCCTATGAATCTTGCAAGAATTTAGACTCATTCAGTTTGTACATCACAGTCACAGATATTTTAAACAGAATATGTAAGACAGCGTCAAAATTCGAAAGGAAATTTTTTAAAATTGTCCGTCTCATTTCAGAACGTTCATGCAGAAACGCAGAATGTGCTTATTCCTTGTAATTGTTTTATAATTACATGTTATAGTTACATGTTCAATTGTTTTACTAACAAAGACAGAATTATAACGCATGCGTACAGAATTATATATAGAATTATATTATAGAATTATAACGCATGCGTACAGAGCCATTTTAATCTTTGCCGTTTTGATTTTCTTATTTTTTAACTCCGTAAAACTAAATAACGAATGAACCGCTAAACGAGCACAAAGCAAACAAAAGCCCACTGAACAAAAAGGCGGCTGGGAGTTCAAAAAACATCTGTAGTATGAAAAGTCTTTGAGCATTTCCCATCATTTCGTGTCAGGTATTTGCGAGTAAGCCGCTTGGGCTGTCCAGGCGTAGCGCGAGTATCATCCTCGGAAGGAATGGGTTCCAGATCAAAAACATAAGTTAATTAAGAGGGATTACCTTGGATAGAAGGCCTATATATGAGATTCATTCTCTTACCTTGATAATCTCTTGATATGTGTTATTGCATAATTCATTAACTTAACTTTCATTAACTTAACTTAAGAAGAGTAAATAAAAAATTGGCAGGTCAAGAAAGATGAAAACAGCAAAAAACCCCTGTAAGAGGGCTGAATTATCTCCAGTCTTCTTCATACAACATGCGGC
>Ga0099815_1114374_pt1 | contig 9848 bp, 4 predicted proteins | sample DipTnscriptome_3_FD_81137 | JGI IMG/M metagenome (GOLD analysis project Ga0099815, IMG submission 81137) | Coral microbial communities from Puerto Morelos, Mexico - Diporia T C metatranscriptome (Eukaryote Community Metatranscriptome) | ecosystem: Host-associated > Invertebrates > Cnidaria >...
CCTGGCAAACTCTTTCGTTCGTTTCTTTTCCCTCTCTTTTCGTAAAGCAAACGAGTTATTCAAGCTGTTCTTGTGGTTGTTCAACGCTGAACAGTTCTCCTAACTCGGGAACCGTTTACAATTTCTAATCAAAGATTGAGACGACTCTGAACACGAAAATTAAATAGCAGGATTCATTAAGGCCAAGCAGATGTCGTTGTTCCTATAAACGGATGTTTGAAAGAGTTTCAAGGCCTTGAGGGTATGTTTTGATTAGTCCCCCGCGAATCGAGAGGTCGCTAATTGCAGCAGTCTGATTGGCCAGCAGTTGGCTCAGAGGGTTATCTGTAGAAACGAACACACTCGCATTTTCATTGTTGAAAACCAGCGATCTGGAAATCACGTTTTAACAGTCTTCTTAGCTCACATCTTGTTTAATCAACAGCAATCTCAATCTGAAGAACGTGACAACATCCCAGAAGCTATTGTTGACACTCACGGTTTATTTTTGAGTGGAGATGTCAAAGGAAACTTGCTCTTCTAATTATGATAATTAACTACAAATTACCACGTGACCGAAGTTGTTGTGATCATACGATGTCAAGGTCAGACTCAAGCAAAGCCTGATTACTGACTTTGCTTTTGCTACAGATTACTGCTTTCTGCAATTTTCTAAGAAAGAACTTAAGTATCTTCTGCGGCTTGCCGGTAAACCTAGGTCTTCAATGTTACTGACAACTTATATCAATGGTTTACTTTTTCTATTTAATGTTGTAGGTTGTGACTAACTGTCTATGAAATGCAAGACCATTTAGCGTTTCTGAACCGTGAACAAATCATGATTTTGCACTTAAAAAGGTCTTCTAATTTAATTTACTTAATGCACGTGCAGTATTGAACAAGATTTTACAATAAATCAGCGTGGCCACTCTTTACTCCGTTCACTCGGACGAACCAAGTCTTTTCCAGTCAATTCACTTGAGTTTTGATTTAAAAGACAAATTTCCAGCTGTTAGTTATTTTCTACATAACAAGGGATGGCAGTTGTGTTCATTCAAGTCAGTATAAAATGATATTGAATAGTGTCCCGCCTACATTTCTACCCGGCGTACCGTGGCCAAGAGAGTAAAAATACCAGACAACTTAAAGATGTAATTATTCAAGCGTTCGATGATTTGCTGGTTCGACTTAGGATGTATAGGGTATCATTAGAATTTCACCTTTACGCCTTTAAAATCTCTTTTCTTATTCAAGGTAAAAATTGGCTTTAGCTCAATCCCGGGGCGGGAGCTCAATCAGTAATGCAATACACAATTGAAGCTCTGATGATCAAGAAATTACACCAAGAAAGTTTTAATTGATTCATCCAAGCCCTAGCAGTACTTTTCATTGGGAACAAAACTTTGGCTGCTGGGTAACAAGTTGAAATTTATGTTTCTAGGGATTTTGGACAATTCTGGTATAACCACAGTATTCTAGTTCTCCTATTCAGAGGATTCACACCCTTAGTCCGATGTCAGTATGCAAATTCTCCTGACCTGTGTCCACCAGTATTGTTTCGTGTCCTATGATAGCATATCAAGACAATTTTCCTTGAGTGATACCTAATGTATACTTTGTATGCCTAATTCTGTGCTTACATCTTTGGGAGAAGGTCGATGCCAATCGCTGTATCCGCCTTTGGTATTATTTAAAGGAGACCTGTGATTTAAGGCATGTAGATGTGTATCTGATATTGACCCATGCGCAGTGCGACACATCCTAATCGCATACTTCATATTGGACTTCATTAAAGGTCGCAGGCTTTTGACATGAAATCCTATCTTGACTATCTTATGCGTACAGGTCACCGGCATTGTAAGGGGAGGGAGTGTGACATTCTCTTCCCAGTGGTCACAACCCACAACCTCCAAAAAAAAATACCGTATCTTTAGATTTCCACTCCCACCCCCGACAAAATCGCCGTCTATTAATGTTGGAAAGGCACCGACAAAGCTCCCTTCGCATCGTGGGAAACAGTAAAATGACAGTTCTTACTAAAGCGATAATAAACTTGAAAGTTAAAAAAGGTGATAGTCCAGACTGTAAACACTGACATTGATAAGGAACAACTAACGTGAGCGATAGCAATCAAGCCACTGAAACGAATGAACAGAATATTTCAAATTGAGCATGATTTACAAGCATCCCAAACCATTTTTGTATAACCGTTCTTGATGATAGAGGCAAATTCACTGAATTAAAGGCTTGATGACATTTAAATATGTGAAAAGTCGCAATTGATCATTTGTCCCCCTCCCTCCGCCCCCTGAGTTCCTGACTCATGATAATCCTTCTTAGCTCCCTGTAACGTCATTCATCCTAGATCACTTCTATCCCATCTCACCCATCCTCTCTAGTAAATATTTTTCTTAAAACGTCAGGAACGAAAAGAGACCAGTTTTTTGTCATACGTCCTCAACCGTGCGTTTGTGTTCATTTGCAAAAAGAAGTTAATATCTTTTTAAAACTACGTGAGACGAGAACGAAAGCAGTTCGTGTGCTAAGGAGTAGATCAATTAGATCACAGTGAGGTTTGTCACGCAATCGTAACAGTTGTCCCACAGAACTGATTGACTGAAGAAAGGATGTCAAACATCTGTTTAACACTTGAACCGTACTAACTGGTAGTAGAAAATAACATTGCAATTTGCAAAATGAAGATAAAAGCCATCTCGCCTTGTTATTATTGATTCAAACGTCCGTCGTAGGAAAAGAAATAAAGGAAAAATATGCTGAACAACTTTTAAGTGCCGGTGACTAGGCTTTGTTCTTATTTCCGGTTTACATATGAAAAAAACATCGACAGCAAGAGGCAAATAGTGCATTATTATTCTCTGTAAATGTGTGTGGTATGTCGGTTAAAAGCATAACGAAAAAAGAAACCGCAAATCAATTTGAAACCTCTCTTTATAAGTGCAGGTTTAAATTAAGAATAGAGAGATATTGATATTCGAATATCATCATCGTATATAAGCTATTGCATGAAGGGAAAAGTTATAACGAAAACTGGATTCCTGCTAAGAGGAAATTAACTTATTGACATTGGCATTTATGTTCACTTATGGAACAGTACTTGCAAAGTAAACTGAGCTTTCCAGAATTTGATAAAAAGGACTAAGTTTAAAATATCAATTCAATCATGTTTAAAACAATGTTTCTACCATCTAGTTCAAAATGCTACGGAGCTGTTAGAGGCAACGTAAATACAATTTTAACTCTTATTTAGCCTGAAGCGTTTTTGTTTAGAAATATGGCCCTTAAAGTGGAGTAATAAAACAACTTACCGAAAAATCAAGTATTGTGGTGCTGTCAAAGATCTTTTAAAAGCAGGTATGCTTCACCACAGCTTATGGTCAAGCCGACCAAGTTATTACTTTACTGTTTGTTCTCGTGCGAGCGATGATTTGATCGAAACTGAAATCGCCAAATCTCAAAATCCTTAATCTTGTAAGATCTTGTCAAACTACCGAAGTCTATTTTGATCTCATTTTGCGTGCGTCACTTGAATAGGCGACGATCGTTTCCGTTGCCCATGTGACGTCACTCAGTCGTCACGCACGGACAGGTGCACTCCATCAAGTGGCTTTATATTGTGTTTTTTTAAAGAATTATTCTTGGAGTGTCGAGCAAACTTAACTCGGTTTTGGTTTATTATTCTTTCCAATAAAGTGCAATCCGGAAAATTTAAGTCTCACGCGAATTTGTTTCTTCTTGTGTAAACGTGAGTTCAGTTTGTAATAACATTACAATAAATGATGATCAAAGAAAGAATTACGAATCTCAAATCACGTAGGAAAATCATATCAGCGATCTAGTCACGATTTTTTCAAAACTAACATTTTGATTCAGGGGCAAACCAAAATGCTTTTATCAATACCATAAATGTTAATGACAAACGAAGTGTTTCTGGGACCTTAAATAGAGTTAAAAAAAGGGGCTAACTGTAAACTCATGTAAAGTGATTTTTTTCCTAATGAGCCGGCATTCCGTGACCAAACTGGCTTCCTACTGTGGTATCTGCGGAACATTTTCATTCTTCGCAGCATGGCTTCTGATAGTATGTTTGTATGCTTTATCGATTTTTAATCCTTTCAATATGGCCTAGGAACTATCCAAAATCACGTAGTTGGTGATTTTAACCTAGCTTGAGAGCCATCGTGACATAGAGTGTGCGAGTCTTTTCTGGAATCGGAAGTGGGATTAAAAACTATTACGCAACAGCAGCTACTGTCATACATCAAAATGTACTGTGGTTTCTTTGGTTTTCTCGCCCTTATTTGTCAAAATTCACAATTCGAATATTATCAGTCATGAAATGTATTATCAGAATGAAAGTCAAATATTTGCAGTTCTGTGTCTTATAATGAGAACGCTATAGAGACAAAGATGCTCTCATCAATGAAAAGGGGTATTGAACGAGAACAAAAACGAAAGAAAAGCTATAGGTCACATTCCCTCTTGTGCTGGAACTATTAAAAATGGCTTGCATGTCCGCTCTGGCATGAGTAATCTTTAAACTGCGTGTAGTCATACTACAATTATTAGTTACCGTAGATTATGAAGCAAAAAATATCAGTCAAATTTAGTGTTGTTTTGGTGCGGAAAAAGCTTAATATTTTGAAATAATTTAGACGGGCAAACGTCTTAAGTAAGGGTGTGTACTTTAAGGAAACGTTGGCCACAGTCCTCCCTCCAGCAGACGTAATTGCAGTTGTACATGCATCAGGTCACCACCATTTAACATCAACATGTGTTTTTCAGATTTGATTAATCTGTTCGAAAAACATGCGGTAAATGATAAATCTGTTATTTTGATATTGACTGCGGAGCGGTCTTCCGGTAGATTTGTTTTGAATTTTTAAATATTCGGAGATTTTAGCGCAGCATACTATCAAAAGTCACGTTTCAACGGGGTTTTTTCTTTTGAGAAATCAACATCATCTAGAGTACCAGGGTCGAGTAGTTTCATTTTTCGTTATAGAATAATGAGGAAATTCCAGCGAACGAACGCCTAAATATCAACTGAACAACCTTGAAGTAAAACAACTTTACTAGACGTTTTTGAAATACACTGAAATCAGTGAAAAAGGGGATTCTATAGAAGGGTTATAAAAATGTGTATGACCTTTTAAGCTTGCATGCACTCTGGCATGCTTGACTTTTCATCGCGTTTTCATCTAAAAAATGCACAAAACAAACCTAAATGTGGTTGGACTCTTTAACGTATCGTTAAAAGGTGTTTCATTTAAATGGTTCAGTGAGAGTTTTTATCTCGTCAAGTTGCAATGGGCAATAAATTGTCAAGCGGATAGGAAATAAGAATGCAAAACTTATCATGTACTATCATATATTCTAACTATAAGCTCTCACGCTATGATCTTGCCTCTTGCCCATCAAAATACCCCAGATAAATGGTTCATTTTCCTCGTTTTAGTCATAGATATGTTTGGATAACGCTCAAGATACACAAGCTTATTTTTATTAATTCTAACGTTTTCAGCAGGGTGTTGGCTCTTACAGCAAAGTATAAGTTCTTTACAGTGTAGATCGACTGACAGAGTCTTGACAGTGAAGGTGGATACTGAACCGTAACTTCACTGAACAAAACACGAAAAAACAGACTTGACTTTCCAAAATGAACGATCTTCATTTGGCTATGAGATCTTTGCTTGATTGTATTTCAATTTTCCTAACAGACTAACATTATAAATGCATTACAATAGCCAGTCACACCTCTCAGATTCACTTATTAGATTTTTACGGTATTTGACTAAGAGGCTTCTCCAAGGGAAATATTCGAGTGCACTGCTAGCCAATTACAGCAGGTTGCCTATAGTTATGGAACATCCTCTAGCTGGTCGTGCTTTTTTCCAATCGGATTTGAGAATTGTGTTACTAATATCCTTAATGATATTTTAAAGGTCATGGAGAGAAGACGTGTAATTATGTAAATAGTAGATCGACCGAAACCGATCTGTCGATGTTCTCGCACTTCATTTTTTGTTAAGAGATCACTGAATTTAACAGTTGACCAGCATTATCGTTTTTGACCGTCATTAACGTGAGCTCGTAAATGAAGAGTGTGAAAGAGTTTATGAAACCTAAAATTTAAATAGCAAGGACTTAAATAGTGAAACAGCTTCCTGTAATTAATGCGTTTTTTAGTATTAGAGTTGTATTGTGAATTTAAATCGAAAGATTGTATATTGAACCTATAATTTGGTCTTGTGCTCTCCGTGAGACCGGCCCGACGCCTTTGCCAAGCGGAAAGGTCTCTGAAGAGTCCCTTGGCCAAGACGTAAGACTAGCCACGAACAATGAACTCACAAGCTACGAGTTAATATATTTTTATAAAAAAACAAGAATTATATTAATGGATAGTAAATAGTATGTAAGCTTTGTAGAATACAAACAAATTATTCAGAAAAGTAAAATGACCGGAAACGGACGACAATGTAACTGATCAGGCCAAAACTGCTCTCTTTCTGTTTGTAAAGGCCTTTTCATATTAAATTTCCCTTGCTTCTCTCAAAATATGGACAACAACAACTGTGTGGCTGAAAATGGGGAGGTGGGTGATAATGCTCAGTTAATATTTAAGCCCCATGAACCCCTGGAGTGTGAAAAAATTAAACCTACAGCCCAAGGAGATGAGGACAGTGGATGGAGAGAAGGGAGTAGGCCTTCACTCAGGGCCACTGTAAACATTCCTGGGTAGAGAGGAGGGAGTGGGCCTCCACTAACCTAACTCCAGAGAGTAAAATTGGAGGGAGTTGGCCTCCGAAACTCGAGTCTATGGGGGCAAGAGTGTGACGAGAGGAGCACTTCATCCCCCATTCACGTGTTTATTTGACCAACCTAAACAGAACTTGCAAAGAAGGATGATTAGCAAAGCACGTAGCTCAAAATAGAAACAAGAGTTGTTGATTAACTGAAATTTATTTCATATGTTCGATAAATTGTGATAAGGTCTTCATTGAATGGTTCGCATTTTGTTCCTCCGTCCGTCCGTTAGACCATCAATGTACCTTAATTTGCCTATAATAATATAATTCTGGAAATAAAAATAACAATGCTTATTGCCATGGAAACTGAGCTAGGTCAATATCTTGTTTTGAATGAACGTAGCTCAAGGACAGTGTTTTTTTTTTTCACCAAAACAAGGGCTCCACAATAAAAGAAAAACACAAGGTCTTTTCGCACCGATGATTTTCAATGCAGCGCTTTTAAATGCTCAATAAAAAGTTAATTTAAGGGCACACCGTTGATCTATGCAGAAATCTGCCCACATTAATAATCAATTCTTATACAAAACTTATCTGAAGCCAGAAGCACACACCTACACAATAGTACACAAGGATTTAGCCATTAATTAGCGACAGGTTCAGATTCAAAAATCACATCGAAGGTGTTGAAATGTTTAGTTAATGAAAGCTTTAAAGTGCGGACAACCCATCAAGGTTTAGACAGGATCCTTTACTATACCATCAATGGGGATGTCTCATGTTCGGCCTCTTTTTTACCCGGAAACGAAAAGTGTCTTGAAAATTGATAGCTTTGATCGGCCCCTCTATTGCCCTGTCAAAATCTGCCGGGCTTGTATATCATGCCGCCAAAATTTGTTCACAGTCACAAAGTTAATTTTAAAGATAACAGTTTTCTTCGCTGAACTAAAAAGTACTACTAATAACGTGCTTTTAATTTAACATTTGCCAATGTTGTGTGTTTCCAGAGCTACATAGTGTCCCGCTGAAATGGAATCCTCAAAATTAAAATGCTAGGCTATAAAAATTACTGACATTGTTGGCTATACCTTTAAAATGCCTTCTATTGGTACATGTATAAATATCGGATAGTGGAATTTTTTACTTCGCTCATGTTGAGTTCGTGTGAAAGAACCATTATTTACCATGGTACGTTTTGGCTGCTACTTTTACTTTGTGAAAGATTGCAATTTTGTTGCATGTACTTGCTATATGTATAAAATATCTTTTATAACGTTTATTCAATTCAGCGTGGTCAGTATTGTGGAATCGCATATATCAACTCCCGCAAATCCCGAAATCACCGATCAGCCATTCACGGCATAGGGTATCAGATAATATCAGATAGTGAATACACAATTTCTCGACAAAGCCGAGTAGCGGTTGTTACTTGACATCCAATTAGTTATAAAAACTGGTCTAGACTGGTCTAAAATTCCCGGAAATGTAACTGGACGCGCGTCCCTTATTTAAAGTATGTTTCAAAAGTGAAGTTCTGAAAATAAATGCATGATTAATTTGTTTTTTAAAAAGTAATAAAAGTATTATTGAGTTCATTGATATTCTTCAATGAAACTTTACAGCAAAAAGCTATTTACAAAACAATTCTAATAAAGTCATTTAAAGGGAAATAAAATGTAGTTTTACAGAAATGTTCCTTAGATAATTTTATAACACTAATAATAACTATAAAATAAAACACCTAAAAGATCCCTGGTGATATAAAAATCCATGAGCTGCCGAACATCGCACTGCTTGGAGCGTCCCACATTGTAAAAAAGGCACTATCTATCAAGTAGATTTGAACCTCGTCCTAACCCTAGGCCCAAGAATGGGCCCGGTTATTACCACCTATCATAGCATGGGGTAACAAGGCAGTAAACAATAATAATAATAATAGTAATAATAATAATAATAATAATAATAATAATAATATCCTAGTGCCCCAGGACCATGGTTTGGTCTCGGCCCTAGGGACTCTAAGCAAACATTACGTGAGGACAATAATAATAATATTAATAATAAAATAATAATAACAATAATAATAATAACAACGATAACTTTTTCTTAAAAAAATCATCATCATAGCATTAATTAACATATTCCATACAAATTGGTATATACAAGGTAAAAGTAAGTAAAAGAAATAAATTATTAAAACCTATTTCAACAATGTTTACATAATGGCTCCCTCCTGGGTTTCCATGTCAATATCGGTATATTACAAGGTAAAAGTAAATAAAAGAAATAAACTATTAAAACCTATTTCAATAGTGTTTACATAATGGCTCCCTCCTGGGTTTCAACGTCAATATATAACAACGATAACAATACCAATAACAACAATAATAATAATAATAATAATAATAATAATAATAATAATAATAAAACATAACATAAACCACGTGTAATATATTTTTCAACTATTTTAGGGTGATATACCCAAAACTTCAGGCTAAACTGAAGGTATGCTTTCATTTTATTATACTTTCGTTAAGTTGCTTTTTCTCCTTTTGAATACAAGTTGAACGGGTACAAATTAATCCTCGGCAGTGCAAAATGTTAATGTCCTTATTTCTTAGAAGGGCTTATTCAATTCCGAAAACCCGCAGCTATTTCAAATTAAATACAATTACAGTCAACCCTTTTATGAGCTCCCTCAAAAAGCCTTTGATTTAGTTTTTCTATGTTGTGTCTGCAATGCTTATAGCGAGTTAACATTACTCAAGTTTTTCTTGGCTCCTGTCGCGCTTTTAACTCCTAGGCAGATTACGACCGATTCCGCCCAAAGTTCGAGCAAAAAGTGCTAAAATTATTTACTAAAAACTCTCATAGCACGGTAACTCTTGGAATACTATTTAGAACAACTCACATTAGTTCATCTCTCTAAGTGACCCCGCAATTGAATTTTCAAGCATTCTCGGCTGTGAATGTAAAGCCTCGTAGAAATACTTAAGGTGGCCGAACACAGTTTTCGCGCGCGCTTTTGCTGATGTGATTCAGCGCGCGCACAAGGATTGCAAAAACAAAAATGTCGTCAATAGAGCGATCATTTTATTTATT
>Ga0099815_1090539_pt1 | contig 9797 bp, 5 predicted proteins | sample DipTnscriptome_3_FD_81137 | JGI IMG/M metagenome (GOLD analysis project Ga0099815, IMG submission 81137) | Coral microbial communities from Puerto Morelos, Mexico - Diporia T C metatranscriptome (Eukaryote Community Metatranscriptome) | ecosystem: Host-associated > Invertebrates > Cnidaria >...
TTCGCATTTCATACAACACACGAACACATATTTTTATTTAGTCACGCGCACTTGATTGGCTTTACAACAACACGTGACTGGCTGTAATTTTTACATGTAAGTATTTCAAATTTGGCTTAAATGCTACTGGTCTTAGCCAATCACATTTCAGAAATTTCTTAGTCTGTAGTATAATATATTGAACCAGTAGCCGGTTTGTCGAAAAGCAAAACCAGAAATGCATTAACACCTCATTTAGAAATCAGGTCAACGTGATGGGATTCCGTTATGAGATTGGTTGTTTTGTTTTGCTGTCTTATTCTCATTGGCTGAGAAAGAGATACGATTTAGATTTTAGTGTTTGATTCCATTTGACTCTGAGTGTTCCTCAACATTGTCATTAGACTTGCTATTCAACAGCTGTTTATCCTGCGAGCAGGCTGCCCTTTGGCGGGCACGCGAGCGGTCATGGCACGAGAAAAGTTTTACTTTCTTGGCGTTTACGCATCATCCTTCCTCGTCCCCGATGAATCTGCGGCTCTTCGCTCGCGCGTGACTCAAAGGAAAACCTGCTCGTAGCTATGTGAAATTACCATACCCACAATCGCATAGCCCTTTTCACGGTTAGCTTTTCTCATTTGCATTACAGTGTAATCCAACGTGGGCAGATACAAGCGAAGAAAAGTTAACCGCCTTGTATTCTGCCCTGATTTTCTGAGGCGATATCGCCGGATTTTGGTCGAAGTTAAGTACGGGAAATAACATCGCTTTTTGGGGTGGGCTTCGCCAGGCAGCAAAGCAGGTTTGCGTGGTTTCGCTATGACACGATCAAACTCTCCTCGTATGCCGCGAAAGTAAACTATAACCAGTCCACAGCACACGCGAGGATCTACTCTGAAGCGGAACTCGTCTTTCTTAGTAAAATTCGAAGCATTGAATGAGGACGAAGAAACTTAACGGGAAAGACTGTAACGTAGTAAAGGACGTACATGCTGCAGCTTCGTGTAAAGCCGACGTCACCATCGAGCGGTGGAGCTCCCTGGGATCAAGTTTGTATGTACTACATTAATTTCTCAGCACAGATCTGGTTTATCTTCGTCTTCAAACCGTATTTATGTATGTGAGCCTTAAATAATGAACACTGATTTTACATTAAATTTGGATTAACTGTTTCAGTCTCTGGTTTAATGTTAGCAACTGAGTAAGGCAGAAGTAGCTGGAAGTTCCAAGACTATTCCAAAGACCGTCTGCGTAGGACTAGGACTACTGAACTATTCTTGGCTTGTACGTGACGTCATCATTTTTAAAGCCCCCAATGTTTTTATCCTCATTAGACATGAGAGGGGGTAAGTTTATATCTGTGTACCCCTTTTCAACTGAGTAGCCTGCTTACTCTGGAAACCAGAGAGTTATGACGGTGCGTGACATAAAGCTGCGAAAGCGTTTGTCAAAAAAGCATGTTCTTATCTCGTGATATTTATCCATTATAGAAGTTTAAGTATTAGGAAAAGTGCGTATGTAAAAGCCTGTTTCTTCAGTACAGACAATCGGTCGCTTTGATAGCCAAAGTAAGTTTATGATGATCACACTATTTTGTGGCCGCCATGTTGGTGTACCACAAAGGTAAACCAATATGGCTGCTCCATACTGGGCTCTATAAGTTTGTGCAAAATATTTCGACGAATATCTGAAATAACGAAAAACGCACGGAAGTGTCTTCTTTATTGATCTCCTATAATATCACAAGTTCTTGACTTAATCTACCGAATGGTTCTCAAATTATTTTTTTTATTGCGTGACAGTGCAATTGGCCCGAAATATAACATTTGACAAAGTCGTTGTGCAGACAGACAAAAAATAAAAATTATCTGTACGTGTAAACAGAGTATCGTTTTGGCCGTTATATTTTTAACGTGACTGAGCGTTGCCAAACAAAAGATTTCAAAAATGGCTCTACATGAGCGTTAAAAGTCTTGGTACATTTCTTAGCCTACATGAACAAGACACAATTTTACACCCTTTAGTCGAGGGGCTCATTGCCTTCACATATTCAGGCGGACCTCGTTCTTCGCTCAGTTGAAGAAAAAAAAGTGACAGATGCCTCTCCCTGACACACAGTTGCTTTTACTGACTTTTGGCGTTGTAGCCCCGTTGGCCAGCATACTATGCTCATCCGTTTGAAACTGATTTGTCAGGTAGATAACTTTATACAACTTGGGCCATTAGCACTGTATTAGCCTCGTCCCTACCAGCGCATTGTAGTCTGGGGTCATTTTTTTCTCAGAAAATTTCCGCTTCTCGTCTGTAGACTTCGAAGGTGGGCGTTTTGTTTCAGGTATCTTGAGGACGAACTTTGGGGAAGAGAATTTTTGCACATCATTTATATTATTTTTAATTTATTACTGAACTCATACGTGATGTTATGTATATACCGCCAGGTTGCTTTGGCAAAGAAGGCGATTTGAAGCGGAAAATCTATCAGTCAAGATTAATCTGAGCAATAATCGCTTTGGACCGTCAAGCCCTTATAAACTATTCCAATAATGTTGCATTTGCGATTACTAATGCTACATGATTTAATCTGTAAAATAAATTAATAAAAGATGTTGAGTTGAATTTAAGTGTATTTCAGAAGGCCATTACCTTACAATTGGTTAATGGGTTCGAGGTTTACAGACTTGAGGTTTGTAGAAGTCTCTTGCTATCTTTTTTCTTGGCTTATCCACAGACTGATTTATTCTGATAGGATTAACTACCCGTAGATTTCTTCCTTCGCTTGTTCAGCTTTTAGGCGCACTTTTCCATTGTAGAGATACCTGACAGATATTTTGCGCTTCCCTGCATTCAACAAATTTCCTCCCTGTATGATAATATCTCTCTATGAGACCCGGTGATGCATTTTATAATATTGTTTTAGCAAAAATAATTTCCATATATATTGCACTGGGAAAAAAAACTGGTGTCGAAATTTTTCAACCAACTACAATTAACAGCATAGTAGAGCATTTTCCTAACAAGATTTCATTGTTCTCTTTGTCCTCGAGTCCATTAAAAGCGAGTTCTTCTTTCCTTATCGTCATGGTCTCTTTTCTTTGTTTCTCAAGTCCAGGGGGCGGAGAAAGCCTTTCCGAGACTGCATTGTGATGTACGTTGTCGCTTTTTTGGAACAACAGAGGGAAATTTGGAAGACAAAAGTTTTACTAACCATAATTATGGGCGCCTGTCTCGCTGTCACTGTGAAAGGCGTTAAAATCTTGTAAAGATGAAAACGTAAACAAGCAAAGGTTGAATTTACCATTGAAGCGAACCGCTTCTTCCCATCACAACAAATTTCGACCAATTTAGATTTACATAACGTAGTGAACTACTCAAAGGTACACAGCATCCTTGCCAAATGTCTGCCGCCACAAACTGACCGCATCCGACTTACTCTTCGTTGCTGCATTGTTGAAAGCCGCTGATGTAGAACTTAATATTTACCGTTTCATTGACTTTATTTGAGAGTTTACATTTCCAATCGTGTTGAATGATTTTGATGTTAGATCATGTCGACGACTCAGTCTGTCAAACTAGCTGAAATTACGAATACGTAGAGTTACTGAGATGCTTCCTCTCATACTGTGGCGGACCCGACGTGCACTCTCCATAAGGAATATGACTACTCTTACAACAATTCATTCTACTCAGGGTAGAGTTCAGAAATAAGGTGCGAATTTTCAACGCTGACAAGTGAAATACACTCGATATATCTTGGAGTGTCGGGAACATGTTGTTCCCGAGACTTTCAGGGCTTGATACTTCGTCTGCGCGAAGACGTTATTTTGACAAGGACTCCCTTTCATCCTTGCATTAAAAGATTTTACGTAAGGCTATATCGAAAGGCGTCTCAAAGGCCCGTTAAGTGTCTGCAAATGGCCTACACTTTTCATTAGCGTCACAAGCGTTGTCACTTTATAGAACATTACTTATCACGTATTTTCGGTTCCCTCCCAGTATATGACAGTTCCCTTGATAACAATCAAGGTTTCGTTTTGTGGTGAACATTGCACATCCAAAACCAAGTGTTTTCACCGCAAATTTGAATAAGAACTCCTTATTATCAGTTTCTTTGATCTCCATCAAGCAAAACGTTGTTTGTACTCAGCTTCAAAAAAATCCAAGACTTGCAATTATTTAATTTGGCGTGATATTGTGTTTGATGTGGAGGGCAAGTCCTTATCATTGCCTGTACCTCAACTCTTTTGTTCGCCTGTCAACGCTTTGCTATCGCGGTGTGTTAATGGCATAAGAGGCGTGATATATGGTACGTGTGAGAAAAGATATGCAGATCTCGAAACATCTAGCCAATAATCCGTGAGCAAATATTTGCTAAGCCTAAGTCTTGTAATATTTGCATTCTGTTTGGAGGGCAAACATCGTACAGGACACCAAGCAAAGCCAACGAAAAGCGGCTTACTTTAGATCAAAGGGCGCCTCAATACAATGCCAGACACAAGAAAGATCTTTTGTGCAAAATTTCACAACAAAGCGAGATGAACAGGGGAGAATGGACCTGATGAAGCGCTAATTTTCAAGGAATTGCGTTTCTTTTGCTAATGGCTTTGGCTTAAAAGTTCCATTCACTGATGTGCGAATTACATGCCACAATTCACTAATGAGAGAGCCTCGCTCGCTGATTGGTTGGTGTATGAATCTGTCAATATTGCTAATCTAATGACAAGGGTGACATGCAATCGACTAAACACTGACAAAACACCTCGCTAAAACCAGAATGAAATCACTCTCAAAATAGCCAGCACAATGGCTGTAACACACAACATCGTGTTTACAGTCTTGTTGTTTTTGAGCTTGTTCTACTACGCTTCTAGCAAGGAAAAGAAATGCGAAAAGATCAAGATACCCATGTGCCAAAGTATTGGCTACAACCTAACTTACATGCCAAACATGTTCAACCACGACACACAAGAAGAAGCGGCGCTTGAAGTTCATCAATTCTGGCCCCTAGTCGAGATCAAGTGTTCGCCAGACCTAAAGTTCTTTCTCTGCTCCATGTATGCTCCCATGTGCCAGCCAAACTTTAAAGACGAAGTGCCCCCATGCCGGTCGATTTGTGAACGGGCAAGAGAAGGCTGCGCGCCTCTAATGCGTCAGTACGGCTTTTCGTGGCCCGAGCGAATGAAATGCGAAAGCTTTCCTGAACTTGGGGGCGACAAGCTTTGTATGGGCCGTAACGCAACTGAATCTAATCATACGACAACAACAGCTCGACCAACCGAATTTATTGTTACAACGAAAATAAGCCTTCAGGGGAATCGGCACGGCAACTGCTGCTCATGCAGACCGCCGTTTGTGACGATCACCGATGAAAACGTTAAACCGAGTTTGCGGGACATTTCTACGGGGGGTGTCCCGTCCTGTGTTATGGCTTGCAATAGAACGTATTTCTCTCAGGATCAAGAAAACTTTGCATCGTTCTGGATTGGATTGTGGGCTGTACTGTGTTTTATCTCTACCCTTGTAACCTCGCTGACGTTTCTAATCGACATGCAACGGTTCAGATATCCCGAACGACCGATCATTTTTCTGTCTGTCTGCTACTGCTTTGTGGCTATAGGTTACATCATTCGGTTCATCGCCGGATACAAGACCGTGGCTTGTGATTCACAAGGCTTGATGAGATATGAAACATCAGGGCCAGCCGCCTGCACCATCGTTTTTCTACTGATTTACTTTTTTGGCATGGCATCTTCACTGTGGTGGGTCATTTTATCCTTCACCTGGTTTCTGTCTGCTGGGATGAAGTGGTCAACAGAAGCCATTACCAACTATTCACAATACTTTCACGTAGCAGCATGGCTTGTTCCTGCCATACAAACCATTGCTGTTCTAGCGATGTCTACGGTGGATGGCGACCCCGTCAGTGGAATCTGTTATGTCGGAAATCACAACCTTCAGAGCTTGATCGTGTTTGTTGTTGTGCCCCTGCTCGTGTACTTGGTGTTCGGAACGTCCTTCTTAATAGCCGGCTTCTATTCATTGGTTCGCATTCGGAAGGTTTTGCGTATGCAGACTGATAAACTGATTAAAACAGATAAACTTGAAAAGCTAATGATTCGCATTGGAGTATTCTCTGTTTTATATACTGTACCAGCCACTATTGTTGTGGCTTGTTACTTTTATGAATTTGTAAACAGGGAAACCTGGGAGAGATCCGTGGTGTGTGCGAATTGCAAGGAAACTGTTCAGGTACGGCCGGACCATTCAGTGTTTATTATCAAATATTTCATGGCGCTGGTTGTCGGCATCACCTCAGGATTTTGGATCTGGTCTGGTAAGACAATAGAATCTTGGAGAAAATTTAGCCATCGGATTTTCGGCGTCTCGCAAGCAAAGAGAGAAGAAGGGAAGAAAACTGTAACGGCCACTGTTTGAATAAGTGACTGGGTATTTGTTTTAATCAAAAATATTTAATACCTGCCAGTCCGCTCGCTTGAACAAGCGCACGGTAATAAAGGTCGTTTGAATGCACAATATCAGCTTATTCGGCCATGAAGTGCCGAGTATGCCAAACATCCACCACAAAACAGACCAAACTGCCAAACGAAACGACACGGAAAGTCTAATCCTTCCGGATTTATCGAAGTGTATAAAATGAAGGTATTGACTCAAAAAATAAACCACGCTGAAATATTACTTAAAACATTCATGACTTACAAAACAGGTAAAATTTGCATAGGCTAATGGATTAGTTTCTTTTAGAAGTTATCCATGAACGCTACGCGACGTATTTACGAAAAGCGACGCTTTTAAAGAAAAATTTTCTTAACCATAATTTTACAAGAAATCAAAATTCAAACAGCTGCTCTGTTCAGAAAACCAGTGTCTATCCTTGTAGACAGCTGACTGTAGAACTCATAAGGAAGAAAAATTGGTTTTGTAGGTACGCAATGGACGTTAGCAATCCTTTCAATAGTCTAATTATGGTGCTAATTAGTGGTCCTAAGAGTGCGCCCACCTCAAGGCTATTAACGCTTCATCATTCATCAATACGCTGGCGTCGAAGTTTCTCTGAGTTTGTAAACAGTGCTGCTCTACTATAAGGCTTATTCGGGAAAGGAAAGACCTTTTGGTATTAATGTATCATAACAAGGCGCTTGAACTGACTATTTTTGTTGAAAGTTTAAATTTAGCTAATTCATGTCCTAGTTTACATTAAATAACCAAGCGTTTCTTATAAAACAATGTGTTTGTCATTTTATTAGTAGCAGGGTGCCTTAACCTTTTAAATGATCGCTCCGTCGAAATTTGTTGAAAAAATAATAATTTGACAGCCTCAAATTTTAGGTACGCATGCGAGTGTAGAAGCAATTAGTTGTTGAAGTAGTTTCTTTTCATGTCTGCCTTTACACATGACAAAGCACTTAACGAACTAAGAAAACAAAAGGTTGAGTTGCGGTGGCAAATCCAGCCCACTAATTAGCAGTCAGTTCAGCATGTATCACAAACCACCCACACTTGTTAATCACCGTCTCGTTTCTCGTCACATTGAAGAACTGAAAGCTCGCTGTCTTTCTTAATTTTCATCAGCGTGCCACAGCTAAATTATTAAAAAATTAAAAGTCTGTCAGAGAGGTTATCGCTGAATAATATTTTTAGCCTTTCTTGACAGGACGTTACTTAACATACCTGAAATTCAATAAGGTTGATGACACATTGTTTTATTTATAACTAGAACTGTAGCAGCGCAACGAAGTTTGATCAGTAAATTGTTAGTACTGTATCATGCGAAATGATACTGCAAACATGTTTTCAGTGAAATTTGTAAAAAAGGTCTTTTTACCCCGCAACAGAAACTAGCAAGAATCTTTTTTCCACTGAAATGATGCTTAACTGAAATTATTGTAACTCGGATCTTATCAACCTTCAAACCATTCAGCTCTCTGAAAAGAATATCGAAAATAGAAGCAACTTTGGTCAGCTAGTGAGGTCTTGAAGTGGTGTGTTCGTCTGCCCCACCCCTCCCTCCAAGCATACACGGAGCACAACAAAGTCACTTAGCGGAGTGGAGACGGAGCTTATCATTGCTCTTTCCTTATTATTATTATTATTATTATTATTTTTTTTTTTTCGGCTTCTGACAGTACCGACCTGTAGAGTAAAACGTTTTGGACAGCTCACAGGCTGATATCCTTAGTTACAAGTCGGTAGCGATTTGTCACGTGCCACTGCAAATGTATAAATTTTTCTATATTATTTGTAAAGTTGCTTGATTTCTGTGAGTAGTCGGGAAGCATCGCTGCTCGCCAGCGTAGATTGAATTAACAAACATAATCTGTCGCGGCTCCTTGCTGAAGCTTTCAAATCCCCTTAAAATACCGGCCTAAGAAGCTTTCAGTCCTAACCTGACATGGCGCCATTGGGGAAACGACACGCAATCGAAAATGTATTCTACATGAAAATCAACCACAACTCAAAACTTAAATCTCGATGTAACATTTAGTAACCATAGGTTTTCTGTTAAGATTGAGAATATATCGTGCTTCTTTTAAAAATTGTTTCAAAAATGAATCGTGATGAAGTAAACAATCCATGTGATTATCTAAAAAAAGATAAGCAGGTTGAAGAGCAGATCGATCGGATTTGGAGTTGCGTCAGTCATTAAGTAGAGTTAATTCTGTCGGATGTCTGCAATATTGTGAGTCTGATATGTCGTGCATCTGTCGAAACAAAAACATTTCATTCATTACAAAGAGAAAAGAGGGATCTTATGATTAATTCGTACGCTAAGTCACTTAGGAAGTTCACTGAATGACGACCACTATTCACCACCATGGTCATGGAATATTATCCTTTTGCATTGTAATGAATGCTATCTGTTTTCCGGCCAGTGATATAGCTCGCTTAGATCTGGAAATTCTCATTATCAATTCTGTTGTTGTGAATCTTATTATTTGTGAATTTATTTGTACTACAACTCAACGTATTTCTGCAGGCTTTTGGTGAGATAAGTCCTGTTCGTATCAAAAGCTTTGTTAAACGATAGAAATAAGCCTTAAAGCAGAGTTGCTCAAACGAGTACTTTGAACGCCGTGATAATTTGCTTTGCATAATATTCCGAGCTAACTGCTTAACTGTTCAGGAAAAAGAGTTATGCAGAGATGATTGGAACTGAGGGATGGAATTACCCGGCCCAATAGGACGTCAAGGATGATCATGTCTAGTGAACAGTCTCCCGGCGTGCGTGCATACCGCTCATAGCAAGCTCCGCTCCCCCTGCCAATCGGAAGCCTGTTCACAGGCTACATCACGTCCGGCCAGTCCTTTGATTTCGGATCCATCACGGACATAACACCTTGTATCAAGTGTAACATAGCCCTGTTTCCCATGTAACATTTCTTGAGCACGTTTTGTAGAGTTAGAAGGTTACAAGTGAAAAAGCCAGTTGAAACACTAAGGACTGTCAGCTTTGATTAGCTCGAACTTTTGTTAATAAACAAACTCCCGAAAAAGCGTTAGATATTATTTATGATTTCATTTATACCCAGGCAAACAAATAATGATTATCAGAAGACAGATGCATAAGGTCATGTATCCGAGACGCTTCAAAGTAAAAAAAAGACGAATGAACTTGTATGAAGCTATAACGAGAGATCATCGAGAGAGACTGCTGTTCACTTGATTGCAAACGTTTGGTTCACCGGATTCAGGTCACACAAGTTGACCTGTTTTATGAGTATCATGATAATTTTAATAAACTTTAGTAGGAATGTAGTAAAACAAAAAGAAAAGAAAAGAAAAAAGAAAAGAAAAGAAAAAAG
>Ga0099815_1307860_pt1 | contig 9762 bp, 1 predicted proteins | sample DipTnscriptome_3_FD_81137 | JGI IMG/M metagenome (GOLD analysis project Ga0099815, IMG submission 81137) | Coral microbial communities from Puerto Morelos, Mexico - Diporia T C metatranscriptome (Eukaryote Community Metatranscriptome) | ecosystem: Host-associated > Invertebrates > Cnidaria >...
CCATGGCTTCTTCAACTTCTTCTCAGACATTCGTGCAATTGACGTCATCAGAGGAAGGAAACTGGCTTTCCCTGGGCCGTGCCTTAACGACAGTTCTTTGTCAAGGTCTTCGCCCGTTTATCAAGAAAGAAACAGAGGCGTTCTATAACAATTTAAGGGCAGCTATTCCTACTGGGCCCTGTACCTGTGTCTATGATTCGGGCAGGAAACCAAACCGGTACCATGACATGCACAGCTGCCACTGGGCAAATGCCCTTCAGGGTTATCACTTCGGGAGAGGGCCAAATTGGAAGCAAAGTGACACTTCCAAATGGATGGACCCAAATGTTGGTCCCTGGGAAATCGCTAAGCTTTTTCTCCCTGATGTGGGTGGTCACACGGTAATAGAGAACGTGGAAGACATGGAAATCTCTGCTATTCTCAATTTGATGTTCTGGTGTAGTCACTTTGCTGTTCAGCGACCACTGATCAAAGATGTTCGTGATACTCGAAACACAAAATGGGCGCACGTGCCAGAGTTGAAGCTGTCTGATGCGGAAAAGAAGGCTGCCTTTGAAACGATTGAGAAGTTACTCCAAGATCCAGCCTTGGCTAGCGATGTAGGCGCCCAGGAAACCTTGCGAGAAATTTTAATACTCAAGTCGTCTTCTGATGTGCACGTTTTCAAAGCGGAGGTCTTGTCTCATTTCAAGGAAGCGATTCAAAAAGATGTCATGAGCCTCAAACATGTCCTTGAGAAGTCGTTGAAAAAAGAATCCAAAAGAAACCAAAAGCAACGCAGTCGTGTAGAAGCACAACTACGAAACCATCAGAAAACCCTAAAGGATGTGGAAAACAAGCAAAAAGCTTCAATGTCTGTACCACATCTTGTCATCAGTCGTACGCTGTGCGTTGCTCATCTTGTCGTCAGTCATATCTTGTACGTTGTAAGTTACCTGCTCAAAAGTGCTCGAGGTATAAGTCGAAAATCCCTGGTCGCGTTGCTGCTGATTTTGTTTCTTTGTGGTCTTGTTGATGTCCTGGATCACAAATCATACAGAGATGGATGTCCTGTAGAAGATAATAGCGTTCCATTTGACAGCAAAGAGTTCAACTTGACAGACTACTTAACTACGGCTCGAGAAAACTTCATTGGTCGTCAATGGCTGTATCAAGAGATAGAAAATGTATTCTATCCCACCCGGGCGGCCTCTGGTGTATTGATTATCGGGGATCCGGGGGCTGGAAAGTCCGCCTTGTCTGCTCAGTTGGTCTGCTCACGAACATCAAGTCGGACGATTCATGACCATGTATTGGGGTATCACCTTTGTAAGCACTCAGACAAAAATACACAGATTGCAGGCAAGTTTGTTCGTAATTTAGCTGAGATGATAGCTCGAAGATTGCCTGAATATGGTTACATTGTCTCTAACAGTTCTTACATTCAGCGTTCGCTAAACACTGACTGTGTCACCATTCAAGATCCAGTAGGATGCTTTGAACAGACAATCCTGTTGCCCTTAAAAAGCCTGAAGAATGTACCTAAAGATAACTGGTATATTGTCATTGATGCCCTTGATGAATGCCTCACTCAAAGTGAAACAAGCCACAGTATCGTATATCTACTCAATAACAAGCTTCCGCGTTTTCCATCGTGGCTGAAGCTTGTATTGACTTCTCGTAACGAATCAAGCGTTTCCTTACATTCAGAAAAAATAACAAAACTTGTTATTGATCCTGAAGACCCTCGAAACATGGACGACATCGAGCTGTTTTTGTCAACAAAATTTTACCAAGACGGCCCGTTTCTCCATCGAGTGAAGTTTTGGTTTGGAGATAGTGGAATAGAAAAAACCGCAAAGTTGATTTCTGTTCTGTTGAGCAAAAGTCAAGGGAATTTTCTCTTTGTCAAGGAAATGCTTCATCACTGGGAAACCTCAAGGGTCGCGGGAAGTGATCCCTATGCACTGCCAGAAACCTTAGGAGAATTATATCACAGTTACTTCCAAAGATTGTACGATCGGCGAGAAAAGTTCAAACCTATTCGACAGGTGTTAGAATTAATCGTGTCGACGTTCCAGCCATTGACTCAAAAAGAAATTTTCGAGGTTCTCAGAATGAAAGAAACAAGCCTTGAAGAAGACTACGACTTTAAAGATAGAATGCAAGAGCTTGGACACTTCCTCAGATATGGTGAAAATGCCACAGTGACACTGTATCACCTGTCCTTGACTGAGTGGCTGACAAGCGACAACAACAGGAATGGTCAATTTTACGTCAGTAAAAAGAAAGGACACGAAGTATTTTGTGACTTTTACTTCAAGTTGATAGCTGATGGAGGTACGTCCGCACTGTCAAGATATATTCTTATTTTGGCGCAGCACATTGCTCATGGAGGGTGGAAGGAGGCATATGTTAAAGAATTTCTCAGGTTTCCTTCTCAAGTTGTCAATACATCGGATCCAGAAAGTAACAGGACGTTATTGCACCTTGCAGCTACGATAAACAGCACAGATGTGCTAAAGCTCTTATTGCAACATTTTAGCTGTATTGATTGCAGTGATAATCGTGGAATAACACCTGCATTTTTGGCGGCCGAGCATGGGCTTGTAGACAATCTAGCGTTAATGGTAAGAAGGGGAGCCAAGGTAAATCGCAAAACAAAGTCACTAACGTCCAGGTACAAATTGGAACACGAAGATACATCTGATGAACTGTCCACTGTAGTCCTTGAGTCAAAGTCGAAATTTTGGGGCTCCACAATGCTCCACGCTGCAGCTCATGCAGGCCACTTGGAAGTTGTTACTTTCCTTCTCGACAATAATGCTTTCATTTCGAAAGTTAACGACGCTCATTTGACGGCACTACAGATAGCTGCTGAGAATGGACACTTAAGGATTGTCCAAACGTTATACGAGGCAGGCGCACTTGCGGATCAAACTGCTCTTCATCACGCAGCAGCGAACAACAGGTTGGAAGTAGTAAGATACCTTTTGCAAGTCGGAGTCAAGGATAAATGTGCGAGGTGTGATGGGTCGTTCTACTGGCTGAGAAAAGAAAACTACCGATTACAGAGCAAAGCTATGATATCATTGATAAGGAGGCTGTGTCAAGTCAGTGGCGAAATAAATACACAAGCGGTTAGGGATGACTTATGTTATGAAGATGAAAATATTTCTGCAAATTTTAATGTTGTTGGCGGGCTATTTGACGACAGACATCTAATTTTCTGTGAAACTGCGGTCCACGCAGCAATATCTTCAGGCCACAAAGCCGTAGTCGAAGAACTAGTTTCAAGAGACAAATGGGCGTTAGCGTGCCTTGACTATACAGGGAGAACTCCATTGCACGAAGCTGTTCGAAAAAATAACACAGAAATAGTTAAATTACTGCTTGAAGCTGATCTATCAAAGGTCCATTCAGCGTGCAATCATTGGCAAAATCTCGAGGGGCAAGATAAAAGGAGCAAATATTTGATGCTAAGTCACGAGGAACATATTGAATACCACCGTGATATTTGTCATTGTGGATATACTCCTCTTCATCTGGCTGCACGCTATGGGTACTATGAAATCGCTTTTCTGCTTGTCAGAATAGGTGGAGCAGAGGTTGGAGCTCGAGACTGCTTTGGAGCGACGCCACTCCATGTTGCCGCATGTCATAATCATAGGGAAATGATATATTTCCTTTTAAAACGCGGTGCTGATATGGGTATCAATGCGTTTAATGGGTCGACACCACTTCATAGCGCTGCAGCATGTGGCGCTGTGGAGGTCATTGACGAGTTGTTTTATCATGGAGCAAACCTAAGCGCAGTTGATGACTGTGGTCGCACAGCGTTACATTATGCAATTCTTAACATAAACTCAAGCCATCTGGAACGAAACATTATTTTTAAAAGTGATACTAATTCTGGTGAGCAGTGGCAGCTGGTAACGTTTGACCGTACAGGCCATCTTAGTAAGTTTTTTACAGAGGAAAACTACATTAAGAACACAGATCATTATCGATGGCTAGATACACTGATCCATTTAATTGTTAGAGGTTCTGCTATCGATACAGTCGACAAGTACGGTCAATCAGCATTACATATTGCAGCTCGAAATGGCTTGGCGGATGCCGTCAACGTCCTTTTACAGAAAAAAGCGAAACTTGAATTATGTGATGAGTCTGGTAAGACACCGCTGGAAGTTGCAGTCGAAAATGGAATTATCATCCCCACGCACAAGAGAAAGGAATCAACTTTAATTTTAGGAAAGTCTTTGGATGGGCTTCGAGAAGCACTAAGTGATCACGAAATGGTCGTTTACCTTCTACTCAGCTATGGTGCTTCTATTAAGAAATGTATGCGTAACAGACAGAGCCTGTTACACTACGCTGTTACAAATAACCAACCATATATGGCTCAACTCTTGTTGTTAAGGGGCGCCAGTCGTACCTGTAAAGACAATCTCGGAAGGACACCACTTATAGCTTATCTTCACAATGGTGGGTATTTGATGGATGTCGTCCTTCTACACTTCAATGCTTCAGTTACTATCAAGTGTGGAAAGCCGTTCAATTTATCTGTATTTCACTTATTGTGTTATCGCCCCCCAAGCATAGCAGATCTTAACTTCTTTGAGCAAAGGACATGTGACGATCATAAATGCTCGTTACTGAAAGGTTCTGTTATTACAGCTATTGAAAGACATCGATTAAAATATAAAGTCGTTGATTCCTGTTTAGATGCCGAGGGATTTACACCCTTACACCGAGCAGCCCAGGGAGCTAATATGGTGGCTGTACGTAGCCTCATTGAACACGGTGCTGATGTATCCTTATTGAGTCCACAGGGACATGACGCCCTGACACTGGCCATACTCCATGCGGGAGGTAATATATGGAAAAATCTTGAAGGATATAAAGAAACGTCAAGAGATAATGCTTCTGACGTAGCCACTGAACTCCTCCAACACAAGATCAAGGGGCATAGTTTCCAAATTGTATGTGACTCCAGCAAGGCCGAACTGACTCTATACCATTTGGCAGCCTCTCGAGGCCTGGTGAAATTCATCAAAGAGATATTCAAAGATAAGAATCTCCATCGGTTAGATATTGATTGCCCTAACAAAGACGGAATTACTCCAATGTACTTGGCGAAGATATTCAGCAAACTGGTTGAAAGGGATACTTACAATCCATGGGCAGAAGTTGTTCAATTCATTGAAAATCATGGGGGTCAGATGCGGTATCCAAGCAGAGGTGCTGAATACAACGTAATCTATAACAGGTTGTATGGATGGATTCCCAAGGACTTTGAGTTGAAACTAAGGCCTGACATTCTTGGGTTTGTCGTTGGACTTTTATCCACATATAATTATTGGCAGACTAATTCAATGCGCTGTAAGCTGGACACGACAATCCGGGTGGAAATTGGTGAGCCGGGGTCAACAAGAGCCCTTTCCAGGGAGCTCAGGCGACAAATAAAACTTTTATCGCTTCATTACGGCCTTTGGACACCAGTCCCTCATGGTTTACAGGACCTTAAGATGTGTCTGCAACAACAAAAGCGGGGGATTTTTTTGTTTTCGATATATAAAAGATATATAAGGGTTCTACCTCGAAAGGCTCAAAACAAGATGAACGTGGAAAGAGTACAAAAAAGCCTTTTTTACTTAATGAGAATGTGGCACGAGAACGTATTCGGAGACTTCGCTTGTTTTAAGACGGTTTTTAATAAGTATCGGCCATTTTTTTTGCATAAAAAAAAAATGCAGGAGCTTATTGAACAGTACGAAGGCAGCACTCCACTATGGTACCTCAGCCACATCTGTTTTGCTTTTGAACGTGCAATTCATTTTCATTTACTACATTATTTACAGGACGCAAATTACACCATATTTGGAGTGCTTTATAATGAATATCCAAGCTTCTTAAGAGAACAAATGGGATGGATGGCTGGTCATTTACCTGGTTATCCTGGTTCTTGGTCATTAGATTTCCTGGTTAAGTTTTCATTAGGGTTCTACAGTCACTATGATTATTTAAAGGTCCTTAACCTTGGATTAGAACCTAAAACTCATATTCCGCTTTATTCAGACAAGACGAGGCAAGTGTTGCGCGAAGCCATGGCAATGGAAAGAAGGAACTTAAGCGTAAAAGCCGAAAACGTGACAAAACGTAACAGCTGACCGAGTTAAGTTTTTAAATTGCGAAGCTGAAACCGAGTTTAAATTAATGTCAGTGTTTCGAACAGTCATCTCAGACCAGTTGGAAAACTTAACGACTGAATGCTGGAGGTTAACGCACGATGAACTATGCACTTCTCGTTGCTACGAAAACCCAGATGTGCCTCAACGTCGTGGGTCTCTATGGACCAAGTGACAAATGTCCAACATTGCTGCTGATAAATTATGAAGTAGAATGGAAAGTTAAGATTTGCAAGAAAATGAGTACAAAAGGCAACCTTATACCTCATTCCCAGGCTCTCGCTTCTCTGTCTCTCTCCTGGTAGTACCTTTACAATGGTGGGAAATGGATAGATTTGATTCTTAAACACTTTAACACCTCAGTCGCTATCAAGTGTGGAGAGCCGTTTAACTTGTCAGTATTTCATCTGTTGTGTTATCGTTCTCCAACCCAGGAAGATCTTAACTTTTGTATCAATACAATATGTGACGGTCATAAATGTTCAACACAGAAAGGTCCCATCACTTCATGTATTAAAAAATTTATTTTAAGCGAGAACCTTCTCATCGATTCTTGCCTAGATGCTGAGGGACTCACACCCCTACACAGAGCTGCTCAAGGAGCAAACATAGTTGCTGTTCGAACCCTTATGAAACACGGAGCAAACGTGTCCTTACTGAGTCCACAGGGATATGACGCCTTGATGCTCGCTGTGCTCCATGCCGGAAATAATTTATGGTGGTTACCCAGAGCAAATGGATACCTTGCAATGGCCCAGGCTTCTATTGTAGCCATTGAAATCCTTCGCCATAAGATGAGGACAAATAACTTCCAAATTGTATGCAACTCTAGCAAAACCGAACTAACTCTTTACCATTTAGCGGCCTCACGCGGCCTGGTAAAATTTATCAAAGAAATATTCAAGAATAAGAATCTCCATCAGTTAGATATTAATTGCCCTAACAGAGACGGAATTACTCCAATGTACTTAGCAAAGATATTCAGCAATTTGTTGGAAAAAGATACTTACAACCCATGGGTAGAAGTTGTTCGATTTATTGAAAATCAGGGAGGTGAGATGCAGTATCCAAGCAGGGATGCTGAATACAACGTAATCTATAACAGGTTGTATGGTTGGATTCCCAAGAACTTTGAGCTGAAGGTAAGGCCTGACATTCGTGGGTTTGTCGTTGGACTTTTATCCACTTACAGTTATTGGCAAACTAATTCAATGCGCTGTAAACTGGACAGTTTAAACATGACAAATTGGACGGAAATTGGTACGGTGGGGTCAACAAGAGGCCTTTCTATGGAGCTCACGCGACAATTAAAAATCTTATTGCGTCACTGCTGCCTTTGGAAACTAGTCCCTTGTGCTTTAGAGGACATAGATCTGTGCAAGGAAAAAGGAAAACGGGAATCTTCTTTGTTTTCGACATATAATAGATACAGAAAGGTTCTACCTCGAAAGTCTCTAAAGATAAACGTGGAAAGAGCACATAAAAGACTTTTTTACTTGATGAGAATGTGGCATGAGAACGTATTCGAAAACTTCGCTTGTTTTAAGACGGTTTTTAATACGTATGGACCACACTTTGTGGATCAAAGAAGATGGAAGCAACTCATTGAACAGTATGAAGGCAGCACTCCACTATGGTACCTCAACCAAATCTGTTTCGCTTTTGAACATGCATTTCAACTTCATTTACTACATTATTTACAGGACGCAAATTATACCACATTTGGAATGCTTTATAATGAATATCCAAGGTTCTTAAGAGAACGAATGGGATGGATGGCTGATCGTTTACCTGGTTATTCTGGTTCTTGGCCATTAGATTTCCTGGTTAAGTTTTCATTAGGGTTCTACAGTCACTACGATTATTTAAAGGTTCTTAACGTTGGATTAGAACCGAACACTCATATTCCGCTTTATTCAGACAAGACGAGGCAAGTATTGCTCAGAGCAATGGAAAAAATGGAACTAAAGCGTAAAAGCCGAAAACGCGACAAAACGTAACAGCTGACCGAGTTAAGTATTAAATTGCGAGGCTAATAATAGTTTGATTAAAGTCACTGTTTCGAACAGTCATCTCAAACCTGTTGGAAAACTAAAAAAGTGAATGCTGAAGGTTAACACACGATTAACTATGACTTCGTTGCTACGGAAACAAGGATATGCTCCAACGTCATGGCTCTCTATGGGCCGAGTGCCAAATGTCTAACATTGCTGCTGATAAATTATGAAGTAGAATGAGAAAGTTAAATTTGCAAGAAAATGAGTACAAAAGTCAGCCTTGTACCTCATTCCCAGGCTCTCTCTTCTCTGCCTCCCTCCTCGTCGTACAAAAGGCACCATGACATACTAGCGGTCCGAAGATTATTGATATTTTCATATTAGTCAACTCTGAAAAGAGGGTGCCATCGGGACGTACAAGTGAAATTAGGGACAAGGGATCTAAGCAAGTCTGTCATGAGAGTTGTCCTCCTCATAGGTATCCGCTTAGGGAGAGAGGTCTGGCACTACACGAGTCCGCCCTTTAGTTTCAGGGCCATATTTTGTACCATAATCATAGGAGACCCTCTTGGAAATTAGGAAAAAATTAAAGATAACCTTACGTGATATCGATGCCTAATGATTTGCGGCGACCACTAACTAGAGTTGTTTCACTGTAGAGCAAAGTTCAACTCCTCAGCTAGGCTTCTAAATAACTGACTGGTTTGTCTCCTGCTAGAAGTAGGATTTTCAACCTTGTTAACTTTAATTTGCCGGAAATGTCAATCTCTAATGTTCAAATGGTCGGCCATTAGCATTTAACCACTTACAGAGAGTCAGCCAAAAAGGACCGAACCGGTTTTTACCTCTCTTGATTTTATTTGTTATTTTTTTCTTCCGTTTTTTTCTGGCGTGGGGGGGTGGCAGTGCCTTTCCCCTAGCATCCAGGAGCCAGAGTCTTCGGTAACTACTAAAATCCGCTAGTATATCTCTTAGTTTAAAATGAATTTAAACTTTCTAATGTTTAAGTTTCTGTTTAAGCACTGGAACAATAACACACATACTGCATTTCCTGAGTATGGTAACATTGTCTCGAATAGTTTCTACCTTAGCGTTTGCTAAATACAGACTGTGTCACCATTCGGGATTCAGTAGGATGTTTTGAACAGGCAATCTGTTGCCGGCTTAAAATCCCTGACGAATGTACCCAAAGAAAATTGGTATGAGTCACTTACCAAAAGTCCAAACAAGTCTTAGTATCGTTTATCTGCTTAGGTACAAGTCGTACAAGCTTATTTAGTTTCCAGCGTAGCTTAAGCTGGTGTTGAGAGTCAGATGTCTCGTAGGAGGGGTGACTCCCTTATAAAAAGATCGAGGATGCTCGTCGAAAATTTTGAATTAAAATCCTCAAGGAGACTACTTAAGGTGTGGTTCAAGCTCTATTTCACCCCTAAAAGATACCACTTGAAACGGAATAGAACCGCAGTTCAGGAGAGGAGCTAGCTTTGGCAGACCGGACCCAAAAGACCGGCTGCAACGAGCCTAACAACAGAGCTAAGAGCGTTTTCTTATTGTTATTTCTCCGAGTATACCCTGAAAGATACTTTGACAGCTAA
>Ga0099815_1225290_pt1 | contig 9706 bp, 5 predicted proteins | sample DipTnscriptome_3_FD_81137 | JGI IMG/M metagenome (GOLD analysis project Ga0099815, IMG submission 81137) | Coral microbial communities from Puerto Morelos, Mexico - Diporia T C metatranscriptome (Eukaryote Community Metatranscriptome) | ecosystem: Host-associated > Invertebrates > Cnidaria >...
CGAAGTTAAATTGTTGTAAGAACAATAAAGTAACCATTGAAAACCTAATAAGTCCTTATAATTTGGGTAAGGGATGGCAAAAGGATATGAAATAATGAGCGGAGTTCTTTGTCGGTGTTTACCGGATAACATTTTTAATTTCGCGTCGATAACATGGTTTTATGCTAGCTTTGAAATTATAATATGCAATATGATTTAATATGAAGACATGAACTGATAACCTTATGCATTTTCAGAATTCTCATTTTGCGGGTTTACAAGGATTAAGTACCGTTAGAACGGACTTGTCATAGCTGAGCTGCTAAATTGTTCCTAATGCATTTTTAGAATTCTCATTTTTCGGGTTTAAAGAGATTAAGTACCTTTAGAAGACGACTTTTCGAAACTAAGCTTCTAAATCGTTGATAGCTCAAGAAGATTAGCCTTGTCTCTTTTCATCAAGAAACATAGAAAGAGACCTCTTGACATGATGCGGCTGGAGGGAAGCTACGGCTTTTCTACCCAGTGAGTGCAATAAATAAAAGTAAACCAGGTACTTTAAGAAAATTCCAACTTTAAATGAAATGGAAAACTGACAAATTAAAAAAAAGGAACAAGCATTTTCACTAATTGAAACCGAGGGTTGCAGAAAACGAAGTCCCTGGAGCTATGAGGAAACCAGTACTGTAGTCTTAACAACAGTCATTAAACAAAAGATCTGAAAGATCAAAAGCTGAACTGGTCAATGCACGTGCGTTATAAATTTTGGAACAATTTTGACCATCCTCGTCGAATCAAAGAAGTGAAATGACCAAGATCTAGGTATTTAAGAGACCATTAAGCACTGTGGATATTTTTTCTTATTTCCGTTTGTAGTATTATATTATATTACAAAAACTTCCAGTTTTCAGCTCACGTGCCTAATATGTTATTATAGCAGCAAAGTAGGTTTACATGTATAAAGTCGTTATATCTAATTTTTTCTTACATCAAATGTCGTTTGGGCGACCACGAAAATACTGCTGTTTACTATTTCAATTTTCCATAAGTTTTCATCGTTTATTTGTTTGCATCTTGTGTCAATGGTTACAATCCCTTGTTTTGCATTTTGATCTCTACTCTTTCCGTGCACGTTTATGCTTTTAAGTGAGTACGTTCCAGATAAAAGTATCCTTTGAAAAAAAAACTGACGAAAAAGTAAGTAGGCTGGCTATGAGTGCTGATATTTTTTGAAGATTTCCTTGTATAATGCTTCTACAGGAACTGCGCCGATTTCAGTGAAGCCTTCAGAGAAACTGTGTGCTTGCGAGTCATTCATGCGAGTCATTCAGTTTTAACTCTTAGTCTAAGGAAGTGACAAGTATTGACGAAAAAAAATCAAATTACACTACAAAACAATTCGAATTAACAATTTTCCGTTTGGGCTGATTTCGAAGCATTTATCCATATATTTTGCTAGTATTTGAGGTTGTTGTTCCAGTACTTTTTTTCTTAACTTAGCCGTGAAAGTATCGTCGTGGGGTCTAGTTCCTTTTTTACGTGAAAACTGAAAACCACTTTGATATTCGAACGATATCCGGTACACTACGTCACCAGCAGACGCCTACGCTCCGCCTCCGTCTTGGCACTCGAGGTTTCAAACGGATTTACGTTGAAGAAAAAAACAACAAGAAAAAAAACCTCTGTGTCCTCCGCCCTTTACCCCTTTTGTACCATTATTGGTACAAAATCAATATAGTGCCGTCTTGACTCACAATTTCATGCCCATAAGTAGTACCCAAAACTTTCCCCACACTGAAGGTTTATTAAAACTACTAAACAAAATTGATAGTCTTAAATACGCGATTGTACAACCGATCATATTACTTCCATTCAATCATTTAATCGCTTTCCTTTTCGAATGAATCCAGATTCTTGTCAACGAATTTCTTTCTCTATTATTTTCCTAAGTGGTTGTCTTTTTATTTCTAGATGAAAACGTCACTGAATTCGTAGCGGGCAATATCACATTACTGCGGCCCCTCCACTGGGGGCAAAAAGGACTAATAATGATGAATATCAAATCAATACTGAAAACATTCCTATAGGAACCGGTAAGTCCATGTGATATTTTGTCATCAGGCTTTTAGAATAACTTTGTTTTTTGTTGTTACTGTTTCAATAGAAGTGCAACAACTTGCCCAGGCCATCGTCTTAGTGAAAATCATATCATTCTTTCTAAATATCAATGTGCAAATTCTCCTTATCGACTTACACATATTGCCTCTACTACTCGTGAGAGATTGTATTCACGCATCAAGAAAGTTGTCTCATTAGTGATCCGTTTTCTTGATCTCGTAACTCACACACCTCACGTGGTGGTTTTCAAGAATAACCTCGATCTTCTAACCGAAATTTAATTTTTCTGTGTGTGCCTGGCTTGTCCTGTTAAACATCGCAAGAGGTTTTCTTGCGCATTGTTTGCTCCGGCTTCTTTGCGCGAAATTAATTTATCCTCAGCGAAATGAAACGCACTAGGGTCATTCCTTAATCCAGGCTGATTAATCCTTACCTATTCTTCATCTCCTTGCACCAAATTCACAAGGGAAATTTAAGAAAACGAATGACTTGATTAATAAAACTCATTACTGAATACCAAGGTTTTCGAGCAGAATGTTTTAAGAGGCTTCGAGGGTATGGATGTTGATTTTGGATTATTATGTGATGTGAACTTCAGAATTTGCCCTGTTATGTTAATATGAGACCTTTAATGATATTGACTCAGTTTGAGCGGCGGAACATGCTGCATTCTTCACACTTTGATTTTATTGAACTCTACACGCAGGATTTGTGTTGTTTTGAAGCAGTTCGGTTTTAAGCTCCTTTTGTGAAGATAACATTGTACCTTTACTCTGCGTTCGACACGCTGATGTAGAAATCTCTACAGTTAGAGCATAGAGGCGGGAAGTTATATGCGATTGTGTTGATTGTGTAGCTATTATTTAATTCAGAACCTTCTTTCATCTTGTACAATGCTATAGGCAAATGATGAAACGTAATCTTCAAGAATCACATGAGAAATAAAGAGTGTTTTAATTGAGGCCCATACCGAAACTAACTCCTAAACGAAATAAGGTCGATTAAAACAGATTGCCCCGGATTCGCTCGGAGTAGTAAAACAAGCAAGCTCGATATCAGCATACAAAGACCGAAACGTTCTGCAAATGAAGCGTTAAGCAACGGATTTGAAATAGGTACAAAAGCTTTAAGTGTCATTCCACAGACTAACTAAGAAAGAAATTAAGCAAATAGGTACCACTAGAAAATCCGAAACTATCACGTGACATGACTATCACACTTGCCTTAGCGCCAGATTCTTTAGAATCCAAGAACAATACTCTTCTCTTTTGCATTTGCGGAAAAATCTGCTGAACTTGATTCCTCGATTCTGTGCTTGACTTGCCGTTTGCTTGTATTTTTAAGGGCGCTATGCAGTGTAAACATATGTTTTCTCCGTCCGGTGCTAAGTAAAATATCATGATGTGATTTGCATACTCTTGGTGTGTAATATCGAGGTAGATTTTAATGACTGCATTTACCTGACACAAGGTTCAATACATGTCAGCCTTTGTCTAAAGATAAAGGTAAACGATCCAGAACGTTCACGTCAATGGGACAACATCTGTTAGTTTGCTTGAACAATATAAAAGATGAAGTACCGGCATTTCAGACATTTTAGGTCAATACTTTATTAAATTTAAACTTGCATATTACAGATTTTTTGGGTAGGCATAGAAAGATTCATTTAAGAAAAATTCACTGTAGCAAAGGGTCACGGTAAGCAGTTAGTATTTGGATGGAAATGATGTAAAAAAAGTGCAGTTACCTTTTTTATAAAAATAGTTTCCTTTGTTCTATTAAAAACTGCAGTGCTTTAGGAATGGCTATCAGGTTTAATACATGTAGTATTTTGAATGGTTTGAAAAGTTGGCGATCACTCAAATACAGTTTAGTGGCGCAATAAATCAGGATAAACATGATATTTTAACGAACGTTCCTATCATGTCTTTGAATGTAAAAATAGCGCGAAAAGAATTTTTCTCTCTTTTTCCGAGCTGAACCGTAAAGAATTTCAACTGAACGGCCTTGTCGCCTCTCCAATACGAAAGACTATATGGTAGGGTTTACTAGTTGGAACGCAGTAAGCCCTGAAGCTGAACTGAAGTCCACTTATGAGGAACTTTCAATCTTAAACGAACACAATGACGTACATTTTGCCGCTTTTTAGGTACAAACAGTACTAAAACCATGACTTAAAACCTTAGCTCGTACAAGAAATGTATATAGAACATGAACATGCAGATTTTACGCAAATTATTCACTAGAGGATAAGGTAAAAGTGTTTACTAGATACTGGAGATTTTTCCACGACAAGAGTGCGCGCTATGAAATATGCTGCCGGACTTATCCAATTTGAAAAAACCGTCATCATACTTAACCCATGATAACATTACTTCTATAATGTCTGCACTGGTATAGTTATTGAAGCAATCCCTACCTAACCCATAATAATTCTCGTTCGCTATTTTCCGCATTGGCTCGGTTATCGTAACTAAGTATACTTTCACAATTAGGTCTCCATTAATGTGGCTGTATCTTCGAAAGTGATACTAACTATACTGCCTCTTCATGATTTCAAAGGCCATGTCACGATGTACAGTGTTAAAAACAAAACTACATTTTGAAACCAGGGAGAACTGCAAATCATAGTTTACGGAAATAGAAAACAAAAAAAGGTTTTGCAAAATGCACCCCAAACAAGGATACTTGTAGAATTGGGGGATATTGCACAAGGTCACGAACCGGCGACGAACGTGGAAAAGTGGCGCTAAATTTTGAATATACGCCGTTCCGTGACATGTAGTGAAGTTGTTACATCCTAACGGCGAAATATAATATACAGCTCGAGGTCACTAATACATAGGATTTTGGAAAGTTTAATCTTTTTGCATAGTTTTGCATTCTTCTATAATGGAACTACCCTAGACCATCTACAACAATCGAGCTTTCGTAACCCTTTGCCATGAACTAACAAATCTGTTTTGTAGTTGATTTATAAATACCTTTTTGTCTATTCTATAACAATTGATAGTTTTTCACGAGTGCGAGCAAATTCTTTTAGATCGTACATGGTCTTTTAAAATATGCCAAGAGATGGAAAACATTTTTTCGGAAACTTATAGAGCAATACAACGTCACTAAAACCAAATTTTATCTTTTTCTCCTTCGAGTTTCACTAACATAAAGGTGGATAAAAGGTATCGAGTCATTTTGTTCAATTTTAACTTAGAGACAATTTTATCCTGATAAACTTTGTTGTCAGCGTTTTTTTCAGGCGAGAGCCACGCTATTTATTCCATAGTGCTTGTAAAAGTATTAATATCTTCTCTCTCTGTATCACCCCACCTTTATATTTGAACTATGTTGTCGTGTGATGTCAATGATGCAAATCAATTGTCGCAAGAAAAACATCAACAAAACCTGTTGCCTTGGAGAATGAAAGTATATGTGTCTAAAAATAATATGCCAGTACGAAGAATCTGCAGAAATGTTCCTAAAATCCAAGATTGGACAAGAATTCGCGAAACCTAGTCAAACCTTTTCATCAAAACAACCCTTCAAACTCATTTGCCGTGACGAAAACTGACGAGTTCTTTTTATGAGGGATGATTCAGCGATTTCAACCGCCCACATCTAAGTGTTATTAACTTTCTTGAAGGATTGTTTTGAGGTTTAAATGATCTATTATTTTTGTCATGTCGATGGAAAACCGCCAAGTGGATGTACTTATAAAAGAAGTCCAACAAAACATATTAATGAAGGCATGGGGCATTCTTCAGCGTAACGGATGGATACAAGAAATACTTCCCTTGAATTGCACTTTAAGGAAAGCTTCTTGTATTCTATTCTTATGCCTACTTCTTTCTGAAAAAACTGAATTAAATTGCCTAATCACTCGATTTGCTTCATTTGCAATGTATGTATCGTATCGTAAGTGAATTTACAAATTAGAAACACGCCTTTCTGTGCAAACTCATGTATGTATGTCATAATATCGACTTCCATAACACTAATAACCTGTTGAATTCTCAATAATGATAAATAAATTTTTGTGGTGTTATTGATAATTTTAGTCATGGTTCAGTTCTAGCACGAAGACGCCGATTTTGCATAATAACACATCACTGCTGGCTCTTTGTTTCCATTTGTTTTTGTCGAGTTTCCAGCCTTTTGTCCGAACAACTCCTACACGGAAGAGTTTCGAACATATAAATGACCCTATGGTTGTAGGGAGCATTACTCAGCACAATTCAAAATAAACGAGGCGATTAGCGGTTTTTTTTTAGATGACATAGAATCAGCTACAGCTGGTATTGGTTCTTTTCCGCTTCGGTTCCTTCGCCGCTCACAGCTACTTGTAACTCTCAAGACAACAGCCAAAAGTAGTGAAAGATGCAAACATTCGTGGTATGAATTTTTCTTCGAAAGATACTTGAAGGAGACTTCACTTAAGTCACACTTTACAGGCACTCCATTGTAAACATACACTTCTTTCAATGACTGCGGTTTACTTAGTCCCTTAGAGACCAAACATCAGATGAACTCTATCCTTACTGATATTGTAGAGGTCCTTTTAAGCACCAGAACAGCACCTTCAAGGGCAAAGTGCTAATACCTGCACCGATAGTGTATCTCTTATAAGGCGTTTTCCGTACATATTAGAGTCTTCTTTAAAAAAGCGGGTTGCATGATTCACGAATACATAAAAGCAACAAGACGAATTTACCATTTGACTCATTCGGCAACTTAGAAAGTGTCCGGTTTCGATCGACGTTGAATGCGAAGGTTTCGATTGATGATCGCGAAAAGAATAGAACAATTTTTATTGGAGTCTTCTTTTGCCATACAACATGCACCTTGAAATTTCTAAGTGCATTCAAATCTTTAAAGCTTGACTATAAATAAATGTATTTACAACGTATAATATAATGTACTCTTGAACTTGCATGCTTAGGAAAGTTTACAAGATTTACATGTTTAATCCAGAAAGCTCTGAAATCGTCATGCAAATTAAAGGCAATTAAAGCCACCAAAACTTATAACAGAAATGTCGAACGGTTTCTTTTCTGGAAAGAGTGAATATTAAAACGTGGTATAATTTCCTTCGTTTATAAACAAGACTCTATTAGGCAGATTTTCCATGGCATCGTGCTATCTTTGGTGGAGTTTAATCATGAAAGCTTTTTTGTGCAACGCTGTAAATCGCGATTGTAGTGTACTGTTAACTTTATTAACTTAAAGGGGGATTAAAACATTAAACTTAAATAAACATGATCAGCCACTTTGATGGATTGAATCGCAATTAAAGAGCAATGACAAGAAATTAATTAGGAAAGCTATGTTATGCGTAAATATTGGCTTATGCGGCAGTTACTACAAGTGTTTGAGACTATTCTGATCGAGTATAGTACTGATTGTCTTTTTCATTTCTGTTGTGAAGATGAGGAGAATATAGTGGGGCGACCAGGGATGTTTTAGTTCATCATCTAACTGTAGTTTGTATTTCTGTTACGATTTCATGACGAACTGCATGCATACAGATTTTTTTCAATCTGATAACTGTGCTGTTGAATATAACGTTTAGGCTATCTTACGATGAGCACTGAGAATTCCTTGTTCAATACTTGATTAAAGTTATTGAGATATAGCATAGGGAAAACATATGCTGGTGTGCAGAATAACAAAGCGATATTTCAAGAAATTATATGGACCGTCGTTTATAAGATGTTGTGAGTCAATAATGCACGTATAGACCTGATGTCTTCACCCATTGATCGCCGAAATTATAACACATAACATTTGTATACTTCATAAGAAGATACGTTTTGTAGCCAGTCTCAAAAGGATAAACGTGAAATAACTATATTATTTCCAAATAAGAGAGCTGTTTCTACTGATAACAGCTAAGCCAAGGTTATAGAACAAGAGGCTTAGAAGTGTTAATACGTCAGTTGTCATCTTAATTTATTTGTTCTTAACCTTAACAGTAAGGGCCTTAAACATTCGATACTGTTAAGTAGCCGTGATAAAGTTATTAGCTTTTCTCATTCCTTTCTGTAAATAATTACAAAGCATGCTTAATTGTAATCGAAAAACCAATTTAGAGATCTTTATTTGACTAACTGAAGTTGAGGAAAATCAGCTCAGCAAAACCTTCAGTAACAATTTTCATCCGTGTTTTGCTAAATAACTTCAAATTATCATTATCATCCACCCATGCAATAATAAAGAATTACCTTACAGTGGACGGTATAGTTGCTAACGCTGACCTTGGCGTTTTGTCTCTTTCGTTTAATCGTTTTGTGATCGAAATTGGGTATTTAAGGCCGCAAGGAAACCGAAAATATGAATCGATTTTAGATGGCCGTAGTGTTATCCGCCTTTTGTGGAAGACAATGAAATAACTTGTTGTTGACCAGTATATATCGTTGGATGCCTGCACAATCAAGCGCCGGAACGTGCACTGAGCAATGCTCTCGTGGTCAATACGAAATAAATGATTGAATTTTTGCAAGAACGATTCTATTTGAGGACTGAGGGAACACCAAATTATGATACATACGTTTAGAAGTTCTCTTTGGCTTTGCCCTCGATGACGCTGTTAGTTGGTCAATGTACGGTCGTGAAGTTTGTCCGACTCCAAATCAAATAAAAATGTCCAGCCAAGTGGTGCAGTCATTCAAGGAATCCCTATACGGCAAACGACCTCATTGAAATTGCTTTACTCGCTCAGATGATTATAAATTGTTCGGCTGTTCATTTAACTCGCCACTGTGTCTACGAATTTGTTTGTTTTATTATTGGTGCCTAACTCGTTAACAATAAGCTCGGCTGAGCGTAAACTGTGCATTGGCAACTTGCTAATTTCTTTGCAGTCTAAATTGTCCCTTAATCGCTTAAATGGTTAGCTGTTTTTTGATCACACCGAAACCTACTGTGTTTTCCCCATGCAAATTGTGCCGTGAGCAAGGTAAAGAGGCGATTAAGTAGATGGGCTGCGTCTCCGGAAATATTTTGTTGAGAGAGACTTAGACTTGTATTGAAAATGCAAACGAGCAATTTTCATGAAGTTCAAATGAGTTTTAGTTTCCACTCCATTACACCGGAAAGTTTGATGGAGCTGGAGCGCTGTTTGGCTTGCTACTTGTTTTTGTTTCGATCAGTTCTTCGCTGAGAAAATTCATAAAGTTTCGCGAGATACTCTGCAACAGAGAAGTTTTCGTCAATACTGAATTAAGTGAAATAAAACGGTGTTTACCACCTTATTCGTGTTATGCTCCGATAAACAATTACTTGCCACAAAGTTTTTTTTGTCTGGTTGCTTTTTGCGAATGAATCCGTGCCACAACGACTTACAGACTGCACAGTCGTTGAAAATGCGGGTGTTTAAAGCATACTCACATTGACTTCTAATTACTTCTGTGCTTTTCGAACGTACAAAGCACAATACCCAGAACTTGCTGTGAGTTATTGGCTAACAAAGAGCGGATTAACATAACAACCTACCTGGCAAACTCTTTCGTTCGTTTCTTTTCCCTCTCTTTTCGTAAAGCAAACGAGTTATTCAAGCTGTTCTTGTGGTTGTTCAACGCTGAACAGTTCTCCTAACTCGGGAACCGTTTACAAT
>Ga0099815_1003054_pt1 | contig 9680 bp, 1 predicted proteins | sample DipTnscriptome_3_FD_81137 | JGI IMG/M metagenome (GOLD analysis project Ga0099815, IMG submission 81137) | Coral microbial communities from Puerto Morelos, Mexico - Diporia T C metatranscriptome (Eukaryote Community Metatranscriptome) | ecosystem: Host-associated > Invertebrates > Cnidaria >...
CCAGCTGTCATTTTTATTGTTATTCCGGGAAATTTCGGCTTCGATGTGCGCCGGCCTGCCTCGAAAAGAAGTGATGTTTTTGAGCGAGGGGAGCTTAAAGCTCTTTAAGAAAAATATATAAGTGGACACTGATATTTGGACTCTCGGCCATGATGGATGTAGACTTTGATGACGATGATGATGATGGATTTAACTTGATTCAACCAACACTCTTCCAACAAATAAGGAACATCTTAGATCAGTATCCAGATGATGGCCAGATACTGAAGGAGCTTATTCAAAATGCTGAAGATGCACGTGCAAGCCAAGTTAAATTCCTTCATGACAAACACAGCTACAGAGCAGAGAAACTACACAGCGGAGAGCTTGCTAAGTTTCAGGGGCCCGCTCTTTATGCATACAATGATGCTCAGTTTACTAAAGAAGACTGGACAGGCATACGAATGCTGTGCGACAGTGTGAAAATCAAAGATCCAATGAAAGTGGGCCGGTTTGGCCTGGGTTTCAAGTCTGTTTTTCATGTGACAGATTTACCGAGCATTCTCAGTAAAACAAAAATTGGTGTCATTGACCCACTCGAACAGTGCTTTAGTGAGGGACGACTTGACCGGAGAACAGGGTACCGCTGGCGATTAAACAGAGATCGTGAAATTATGAACAGCATACCTGATCAGTTTCTTCCTTACAAAGGGATATTTGACTGTACAGAGGAAGTCTTTTCTGAGGGAAGGTACAATGGAACGCTGTTCCGTTTTCCATTGCGTACCATCCCTTCCGAACTCTCCCAGACACTGTATTCTGATGACAAGGTGGAGATTTTGTTTGGTAGTATTGTCGCTGATGCTCATCTACTGCTCTTGTTTCTGCAACATCTGGAGTCCATCGAGCTTTACATCCGAGAGGAATCCGAGTCTGAACCAAGAAAAATATTTCAAGTCAAAATCAGCGATGAATGCCGTGAATTTGTTCGTTGTAAAAGAAGAGAGTTCTACAACGCAATCAAACCTGGCCAACATATGCCGATGCCTGTCTCGGTTACGTATCCGATCACTATTGAGATAGCAAATTTTTCCGGGGAGATTATAGAGGGCAGCGATGAACGACATACGTTTCTTGTTACCAGTTACTGCTGTGGTGGCGAGGTCTCGTCCCAGTTTGAAAGTCTTTTGACAGACAAAGAACTCAGTTATTTACCATCAGTTGGTGTTGCTATGGCAATGCCATCAAGTATAGGCCTACCAACACCTGACATTCAAGGCCATGTGTTTTGTGTTCTTCCTTTGCCAGTTCAAAAGAAGAGTATAACTGGTCTGCCAGTACATGTGAATGGATTTTTTTCATTGAGTCAGAACAGACGTCATATAAAGACACCTAACGCAGATCAGGAGGATCAGAGTAAGCTGGAGGACAAATCCTTGTTATGGAACATTTGTCTGTTGGAAGAAGCTGTACCAAAGGCGTATGCATCGATGATAATAGATGCCATCAATGACAGAACCTTAAATGTGCAACCAGAAACTGTCTACAAGGCATGGCCAAACATCGATAACACTGACCACACCTGGAGAAGACTCTTGAGTCCCTTGCTTCGTCTGCTGTGTACTGAGAAAATAATGTACACCCCAGCCTATCATGGCAAATGGCTGCACGTTCAGGACGCCATATTTGTCCGAATTCATGAGAACGAAACTAAGGAGCTGATTGTTGAAGTCTTGCGCCGGGCAAACCAACCTGTCGCCCGTTTGCCCGACCACGTGTTAAACGCGATTACCGAGTTAACCGAGCTCACAGAGATCACTCCCTCGTTGGTGCGGCAAGTGATCAAGGAAACTCCTTCCTGTTATGAATGTCTTAGTCCCGCGGAGAAATTGTCCCTTCTCAGATATGTGCTTGAAGATGACAACTTTCTAGAGCTGCTTGGGTTAGTACTTCTTCCTGTGTCTGACGGGACCTTTACAACCTTTACAAATTCGGCGGAGGCGGTTTACATCACCTCCCCTGAGCATCCGCGAGAGTTAGTACCTGGTATGCGGGAGAGATTCCTAGATCAGGACATCGATGAATGCATTTTGGGAAAGCTTAGGACCATTGCAGAGAAAGGATGTACCCAGGTAAGGTTTCTTTCCGAAAACAACGTCCCTGCTCTTCTGGAGAAGGCGTTACCTCCGCAATGGCTAGAAGGCAACGTGGCCCAGTGGTACCCAGGTGATGTAAACTATAACCACCCGTCAAAAGCTTGGCTTAACGGTGTGTGGCATTACCTGAGAGAAAAGTTTCCAACAGCAGATGATCTCATTAGGCTTGAAAATCTTCCCTTGATTCCGCTTGATCTTTCTGAAGTCCCAGTCATTTTAACAAAGCTAAAGAAGCCATCAAGGGTTGTTGTTGCAAAACTGGATAGTCGTCTTGAGAAACCAGTGGTTGACGTTTTGAAGGTGCTCGGTGTAATGATCATGCAGGAATGTCCGCTAAGCCTCCATCCTGCCCTGTTGCCTACATTTGTCCACCCACCATCTGTCCAAGGTGTGCTACATTCTATGGCAGCTTACACCACCTCAAGTTCCATAATGAGTGTCGGAATGCTCTCTGCCATTTTGTTAGAAAAGGTGGATGATGATGGTAAACGAGCCTTGAGGAATTTTGTTTCTAAAGCACCATTCTTTTGTAAGGAAGAGAAGAAACTTCTTCTTTACCTTCCCCTTTTCGAAACTCTGTCAGAAAAGTTTGTTTCAAAGAAAGAGGGATTGTGTACAGCAACGGTGGAGAGGCTTCCAGTGACACCCCGACGAGAACACATTGACATCAAAGAGGCCAGCTCCAGACGGTTGGTACATATGCTAGATATAAGAATACCAGAGACAACAGAACATTTGTGCGAAGAAGTATTTCCAGATGTCATTGGTGGGCACTATACAGAAGAAGAGATTGACAGCCTCATGGCCTTTGTGCTGAAGCGGTATCATGTTTACGCAACAAGCCCTGAAGTCGATGCCAAATTTGAAGGGATGATGAAGGAGGTGCCGTTTGTGTCAACCAACAGTGGACGGATGAGGGCATTAGACCTGTTTGATCCCAGAGAAAACCTGTTAAAGACACTGCTTGCTGGTGAAGATGTCTTTCCTGTTGGAGCGCAGTATACTGACCCTGCAGTCCTCGCAGTTCTTGAGAGACTTGGCATGAAAAACGAGCAAATGATCGCCGCCCAAGACCTCTACCAGATTGCCAAAAGCATTACTGAAAATCCCAGTACTTTGACAACAAGGCCGAAGTCTGTGGCGCTCATGGAGTATTTAACGCGAAATCCAACGAAACTTGAAGATGACATTTCTGGGAGATCTTTAAGATTGCTGCTTAACGACATTGCTTGGGTACCCATTTTAAAGCATAAGCCCCGTGGTTTTCCTGAGAGCCTTCATTTTTTTGGTGAAACGGAAACAGAAAGGTACTTCTACAAGCCCACAGAAGTTAAGAGTATAGATATTGCTAGCTTAATTGGATCCGTACAGCCGATCATTGACGTAAGTTCAAGTGAACTAGTCCATTGTATTAGCGGGAACATAAATCCTTGTGTGTCAGACGTTGTTGAACATTTGAGAACTGTGATTGTGGACTATAAAAGAGATGAAAAACCACGATACGTTTTGATGGTGAAAGACATCTACTATTTTCTACGTACTGTGGATCACGTAGGTGTTGTGGAAGCTTTGCAGAGAATTGAGGTTCCTAGTTGGATTTGGAATGGTGATGGATTTTCCTCTCCTGAAGTTGTGCTGTCGGAAAAACCTTCCATAGACCTGTCGCCTTATATTTGTACCCTTCCCCCGGAGATGATTCAGTTCTCTGAATGGTTCTTTACGTTTGGCATGCAGAAACGATGTGACGACAGTCTTTTGCTTGATGTCCTTGCCATGATTAAGGAGAAATATGACCGTACCCAATGTGAAGGTGCAGATGTCAAAAAGGACCTGAAGCTATCCATTGACATCCTGAATGAGGTGAAACCAAACGTTGGTAAACTGCTTGAGCTTCAAAAGAAGATTCTTGTTCCAACCTATGTGGAAGGGGACGCGTATGTCAAGCTTGCACCAGTTGAAAGTTGCATGTATTGTGAAGACGGGTGGCTTGGTACTGATAATGATGATGAAGAAATGCAGTACTTGTTGGTACATCCGAACGTCCCTAACAGCACAGCCGAACAGTTGAATGTTCGAAACTTCAGTAACTGCATGCTAGATCCTGATGAGTTAGCAGTAGGCGAAGAGTTTGGACAGGAGGAGAAGCTCACTCGAAGACTCAGTAGACTTTTGGAAGATTATACAGACGGATTTGCGGTGCCAAAGGAGCTTATTCAAAACGCAGACGATGCTGGTGCGACGGAAGTTTATTTTCTGTACGATGAAAGAGCAAACGAGGATGCCATGACCTGTCTGATTGATGAAGGGATGAAACACTGCCAGGGTCCTGCACTGTGGGTTTACAACAATGCCAAGTTTCGAGACGAGGATTTTGAGAACATAACAAAATTGAGTGGTGCAACTAAAGAGCATGACACGGAGACAATTGGAAAATTTGGACTTGGATTTAATGCAGTTTACAACCTGACAGATGTACCCATGTTCGTGAGCAGAAATCATTTTGTCATTTTTGATCCCAACACCTTTTATCTCGGGAAAGCAATCAGGAACAAGGCCAAACCAGGAATGAAGATCAACTTAAACAAAAACGCAAAGAAACTGCGACAATTTCGAAATCAATTCAAGCCTTTTAATGGGATTTTTGGCTGTGATCTTCGTCTAGAAAAAGAAGACAACTCTTTCAATGGGACGCTATTTCGCTTTCCTTTACGAACCAAAGAGCAAGCAATGAAAAGTGAAATCAGGCAAAGCGAGTACGACTTTAAGCAAATGAAAGAACTGTTGCAACGTTTTATTTGTGGAGCCGGAACCTTGCTTCTCTTTACACAGAATGTCCGTCGTGTCAGCATCTTTCATTTGACCAGTGATTCTACCGAACATCCAAAGCCTAAGAAGATCTATGAAGTTGCTAAATCGTTATCCGGAACTGGAATTAGAAGAGAATTGTCTTACCCAGTCATCCTCCCACCCGCTGCTGACAGGCTAAGTGATGAGGAAAAGTTCCTTTTGAAACAGTGCAACTTTCTTCGAGCATCATCTGAAGTTGCGAAGCATAAAGGAGGTGCTGTCAGCTCCAATACTGGTCTGCTAAGGTCTGCACTTACAATCAACATCAGTAGCACGATTATGGAGTACGGGCATCGCTTCTTTGGAAACAAACTTCATGTACCTAGTGATTGTGAAACGTGGCTTGTCGTTTCTTCAATGGGCAAGGGTCAAGCAATGCAGTTTTCAGAGAAAGACAAAAGTCTCATTCCGTCAGCAGGAGTTGCTGTTAAACTGTCACGCCATGATTCCCTCTTGCCTGTACCTGTTTGTGATGAGTCTAGGGGATTGGATCACACAGGAAATGTATTTTGCTACCTTCCACTTCCAATCCATAGTGGTCTACCCGTACATGTGAATGGAGCCTTTGCGGTAACGTCCAATAGACGAAATTTAAAGGAAAAAACAGAGGATGACAAAGCCAGTAATGGTGTAGAGTGGAACAATGTTTTATTGCAAGATTCTGTTTGTGCAGCATACTTAGACCTTCTTGAAGACTTGAAGTCAGCTACAGCAACGTCTAGAAAATACCAGTTCTTTTCATTGTGGCCTAAGTCTAGTGAAGTACACTCAAGCTGTGAGCCCCTTGCACGATCATTTTATAACTGCCTTGCTAATTGGGGTAATTCCCTTTTTTTCAGATGGAAGCAGATGGGTGCCCATTGGTGAAGTTGTTTTTCTTCATCCACAGTTTCGTAAGGATACCCAGGTGGGAGACATTTCGTTTGAAGTTCTAAAGCTGTTAGCCAAAGGCAATCAAACTGTAATTGATCTTCCTGGCGATGTGTACCAGTCGTTTGAAGACTATGACCTTGGAAAAGATATCCAGGCCAAAAGCTATCAAAAGGAGACGTTTTTCCGAGATCTGTTCTTCCCAAATATTGCTTCCGTTCCCGCTCACTTGAGAGACAACTTGGTCTTGTATGCTCTCAATGATGTCAGTGGAAACTTTCAGGATATGATTATGAACAATGCCTGTGTCCCTGCCTCACCCCATGGTCAGAAACTCAAACGCCCAAGTCAACTTGTCCATCCAAGAAGACGTGCTGCATTGCTATTTTGCGATGAGGACGGACGATTTCCTTTTGGCACCGAAAAAACATTTCAGAATCCTCTTCAGCTCTTCAGACTCGAACAACTTGGAATGGCGACAGATGATCTCTCATGGGGCGAGGTTGTAGAGAGGGCGGAAAGTATTCAACACTTGAACAAAAGTTGTAGCGACGCAGCATTAGAGAGGGCGAAGAATTTGATAGATTTTCTGGAGGGAAAGCTGAAGGATGGCAATATACACCCTCGCGCAGATCTTCAAAGACGTCTTTTGGAAGCAGAATTTCTCCCAGTCCTGATGAAGCCGCAGACGTTTCCTCTAAAATGGAAAGGTAGTCAGTTTCACAATGGGACCGACGTCACCTTTGTATCGCCAGACAAGGGATTTTTACGCGATAAAATGTATCTAGTGTGTTGCACTGAGCCAATTGTAGACTTGCGTATCCCACAAAAGGTGAAAATGTTGTTGAAGTTCGACGACCGCCAGGCTACATTAGTGCATGCGATGTCCCAACTAAATGAAGCCATATCTACAAGAGTTGAAATGTCAGAAATGAGAGAAGTCAGAAACGTGTGCAATGAATCTTACAGTTTTCTCCAAGACGCTCTTCAAGATGAAGAAATCCAAATAGCCGATTTCCTTCGAGGGAAAAATTTCATTCTTGTGAGAAATGCTTTTTTGAGTGCAAATCAAGTGGCGTTTTCACTACCCGTTGAGTGTTCTCCCTATTTGTTCAAAGTTCCTGAAGAGTTGGCTGGGCGTTTTTCAAGACTAATGAAAGTAGCGTCCGTAAGAGATAGGTTTGATGCACAAGATTTCATATCTGGTTTGCGACAACTACATGAAGAGCATGGAAAACGACAGCTGGACAGACCGACACGTCTTGTTGCTGTGAACCTGGCAAACGAATTAGCGAAAGCGTTGAAAGCTCCTGGAGTTGAGCTCACAACAGACGAGAAGAAGACATTAATTCATCTTCCTAACTATAAAGGCGTAATGCTACCTGTTAGCGAGCTTTGCATAAAAGATTGTCCTTGGATTCCGGGTAGTCCTGATGTTCAGTTTGTCAGTCCAGATATTCCTGGCACCACAAGTGTCGAATTGGGTGTGAAAACACGTAGAGAAGAGGTGTTACGTCATCACTCATGGGGAATTTCTTTTGGACAAAAAGAGAAACTAACAAATCGCTTGAAACGAATTCTAACTGGCTATCCATGTGGAAAAGAGCTCTTGAAAGAACTACTCCAGAATGCTGATGATGCGCAGGCAACTGAAATTGTTTTCATAAAGGATCCCCGCAGCCATCCAACGGAGCGAATCTTCGAAGAAAGCTGGGTTCCATTGCAAGGTCCTGCGTTATGTGTGTACAACAACAAACCATTCACTAAGGCCGATATTGAAGGTATACAAAACCTCGGGGAAGGTAGCAAAGGAAATGATCCAAACAAAACAGGCCAGTATGGCGTCGGTTTCAATGCTGTCTATCACTTGACTGACGTCCCTTCGTTTATGTCCAATGGTGAAGAAATAGGAGAGGTTTTGTGTGTATTTGATCCACATTGCCAATATGTTCCTGATGCCAAACCTCAAGAACCAGGCAGAATGTATGAAGAAGTCACAAAGTTAAAGGAGCTGTTTCCGGATGTTTTTAATTGTTACCTGGAAGAATGTTTTCCTTCAAAAAATTCGACTATGTTTCGATTTCCTCTTAGAACTAGAGAAATGGCATGTGATTCTAAGATATCCTCCAATCCAGTTACACTGGAAGATTTGAACGAAATGATGGATGCGCTGAAGAAAGAGTTGTTTGAAGTTCTAATTTTTGTAAACAACGTGAATAGGATCAGTTTGTGTGACATCGACAAAAGCGGTCAATTGGTGAATTGTTATTCAGTTGAAGCAGTTATGACCGAAGAAGACGCAGTCAAAAGGCAGAAATTTGCCACCTACATTAAACAGATTGGGAAGTCAGAAGAACAGAGAAATGACTTTCATCGCAACAATATCAACGTGGAAAAATGTAGCTATGTTCTTAACTTAAGGGATAGCCTTGGCAAGGAAGAAAAGTGGTTTATTGTCCAGCAAATTGGCTGTGAGAATGAAGTGCAACCAAGCATTCTCCATGCCTACCGAAATGGCGACCTAGGGATGCTTCCTCGAGGTGGTGTTGCCTGCCTCCTGGAAAATAAATCAATAGACAAGGAGCCAGAGAGAAGAAGAAAAGCCTACTGTTTCCTTCCGCTTCCTTTAGAAACGTGTCTTCCAGTTCACATCAATGGTCACTTCGCATTAGACCATGAGGCCAGGAGAAGTCTATGGAAAGATGAAATTGGTGGTTATCGGTCTGATTGGAACAGCACTTTGCTGAAAGATGTGATAACGTCGTGCTATCTTACACTGTTGGACGAAGTGAGGAGTTTGCTGCAACTGCCGATCTTGCCCATAGCGAAGCTGAGTTGCAGCAAAGCATTTTTGATTAAAAGGCTTGAGAGTTATGAGAAGCTTTTTCCATGCTGCAGTAGCTTAAGTGATCCTTACTGGCAGATGCTAGCAGTATCTGTTTATCGTGAAATGAATAATAAGCAACTGAGATTTCTTCCAGTGGTGCGAGAAGTATGTACGTATGATTCTGTGGATGGCGTTGAGCTGATGTGGCTTCCTCCAACTGGCACTGGAAAGAACCAGGCATTCTTCAACAATCTTGAAATTAGTGGCTGTTTTGGTCGTGGAAGGAAATATGACAGTGTGGATAATCGGCAGTCTTTCGAGAGAATTCTGCTCCAAACAGGTTTCAACCTTGTGCAATTTTCTATGGCGGTATTTAACGCTTTCTACCATTCCAAAGTGTGTTGCTGTTGCATAACACCACATGATGTCATTAAGTTCTACAAGACTTTCAACCGTCAAGATTCACTTTGCAACATTGGATCTTTCCCTATTGACGTTGAAAAGACTCCATTTAAAGACAGAAGTGGTGTTATATTGGTACTGCGTTACTGCAGGGATTATCCGCTCTTCTTGGATAACCTGTCAGGCCTCCCCTTGCTTGTAACGCAAGACAATTGGCTCCGTGCGTTCAGTGAAAGTGATCAAAAGTTTCTTTCTCCCTATCACGACATCTTGCCAAAATCTAAGAAAATGTTCGTCCATGAGCAAGTTATGGTGAATATATTTCATGATGAAAGAAGTCGTCAGGCCCCTGTGTTTGAGCATTTTGACGCCCACGCTTTGGCTCTTCACTTAAGTGACACACTAGACACACTAACCCCTGGGTATCTTGAAGAGTGGTGCCCAAGCAATACTGAATTACCAAACGGCCTTTGGATTTCCAGAGTTTGGAGCTTTTTGGCTACAATCTGGCAAGGTGTTGTGAATGATGCCAATAGAAGACATAAAAGTACCTTGACCTGTATTCCTTCCATGCTCAAACCACTGTCCAACTGGAGCAT
>Ga0099815_1181983_pt1 | contig 9663 bp, 5 predicted proteins | sample DipTnscriptome_3_FD_81137 | JGI IMG/M metagenome (GOLD analysis project Ga0099815, IMG submission 81137) | Coral microbial communities from Puerto Morelos, Mexico - Diporia T C metatranscriptome (Eukaryote Community Metatranscriptome) | ecosystem: Host-associated > Invertebrates > Cnidaria >...
TTCGTGCCAAAAGCCGACAGTGTGACCAATCTCGTGCACAACAATCCCGAATTTGTCGCAGTTCTTTCCTATAGAAATCCCCTGGCGCCCATTCCCCTTCCGCCCAACGTAGGAACAGCAGCTACAAGAAGCGTAAATAGGAAATATATAACTCAATCGATATTAGTGTCACAATCATCATCATTTATTAACCAAGGAAAGGAGCAGCTAAACAGGGTGAGGAGACCTCCAGAAAACCATCAGACTCAAAGAGAAGGCGCCTAAATTGCCACCATAGTTTTAGTTCCTAGCTGTGTACCGGTGCATATGTGTATATGCATGTTTAATGTTATTGATTATCCAATGAATTCAGTATCATTTCATTAAAAATTAAATAATCTTCTTAAAGCTGTGAAAACGTCATGAGCCAGTGATAGAAAGTTTTCCATTTTTTTGCGATGACGTGAATCAACAAGGAAAACGCCCACTTTTCTTGGATAAGTTCGTTATTCCATCACGGATTGACTAAGGTTATTTACCTGACCTACACAGGCACTAAAATAGTTCACCTACCCACAACGTCCCTTGTGAAAGTAAATGTAGTCCTTCTCTGTCGTACGCTCAACGAATGACAAACATGTCATGTTTTCCCAGTGACGCATGGCTTGAATAATGGTGGCTTTCTGATCGCCTGCAAAGTTAAAAGAAATAAATCTTTTGATCCCGGCATAGTCAATCGAGTCCATTCGAACTCAATCCATGGATTGCGTTCGATTGAATTCGACAATCGAACCAAATCGAAATCGCTCTCAGTAGTACTTTTAACTTCCGAACTCGTGGTTTTCGTAAAACTGTTTTGAAAATTCGAGGCAGCAGCCACCCCAGTAAGTACAACACATGTTTTTCGAGTTTTTGAAACCACATAACACCAGTCAATCAATCAATCACCTTTATTTAACCACGATTTGTTTTAAAGCAAATACATGCTTGAGGGGTCGTGTGCACGTGTGACTAACTACCTACCTAAGAAAAATTAATATTACATTGTAATAAACTAAAATAAACGATATTATGTTTTAATAAGATTAAAATTGAAAATCACACATGTGTTTCGGAGTTGTTTGGATCGACAAACTCCCAAAATTAAGTTTTTTAAATATGGGGTCCATTCTCGCTTTTTTGCAAAACTGCTTGTGGTTGGAAGCGTTATTAAAATAGCTTGACACAAAATTCCATAAGACTGCACCTCTGTACCGGATTGAGGTCTTTAGAAACGACGTTGAAAATCGTGGGACAACCGCTTTTAGGTGTCCTCTTAGGTTGTAGGGTCCGTGCCTCCACGTTACCAAATCTGAGATCGTTTTAGGAATCTTTTCGATTACAATATTGTAAAACAGCATAATAAGACTGAGTTTGTATAAATCGAGTATTGAGTCCCACTTAGCTAGTGATTTCCATCATCGTATCCGAAGGTGTGTCCCATGACAAATTGAAGATAATTCTCGCTGCCCTGCGATGCAATGTTTCGAGTGCTTGTATGTGGTCAGAGTTGTTGCAACCCCCCCAGACAATGATGCCATACGTAACAGACGGCAGTATGACTTTGAAATAAAAGTCAAGAAGAGCTCTTCTTTTCAAAAATGAACATTTTTTTTCAGCAGGTTTAACTTCTTGGAGAAATTTGTTCGGGGGACTTTTTTCTCCGAATACAATCGAACATAATCCAATGTTGAGTAACTTCAGCAGCTAAACTCAATCGACTATAATGTAATGGTTGAGTTCGATTGGGTCCGATTTGTTTGACTAAGATCGATTGGTTCGGAAATCGAACTCACACAAAGTTCGGTGTTCGATTTGGTTCGATTGCCGAACTCAATCGAACTCCAATTTGAGTTCGATTTCCGAACCTTCGAGTAACTATGCCGGGATTAATATAAGGCTAGCGGCTGACAAGTCCAGAACACGTCTCCCTTGTTTCGATACTGATCCATTACAGGTTACCCAAATTCTGCTAGGGTTTCCAACAATTCCTACCCATTTATCAGACGGGCACTGCGAGAGCAGCTAGCCGTTAGGTGCCTTCCCAAGAGGGGCCTACGGATAGCCACTTTGTCATGATGATGATGTCATGATGTCAAGAAATAATATTATGGTACTGCGTACGTGATTGTAGCGTGAATTGTGTGCTCAATTATGTCGACCGACTGTTAAAAAAAAGAATGTGAAATTTAATTGTACTACTGTCTCAATTCGAAGCCTAACCTTTCTGAGTCTAAACATAATTAGTGACCGAAAACTCCCTGGGATCAGAGTTGGTGTCTGGGGAAATACAAAACTTAAAGTAGATTGTCGTGAAGGATAGATTTGGGGGTCGATAAGTATTAAATTAGAATACTGCTGCCGTTTATTTCTTGGGATCAGCTCAAACTCTTAAATACGTATACAATTTATTGAATTTGTGGGATAGGACCAGCTGAGGTTTACTTAGTATCATGTTTTGGCTTAAGATACGCACCCGAAGGAAATCCGTCACAGGTGAGAACCTTGCCTTTTGGTTTTGAAAGAATACTGTGATCAAGACGGTATTCCACAAACTAATAATTCTCATTTGCATCCAGAGAGGAAACCTTAAACAGAAACGTTCCTGCCGCGTTCGATTCGCCTTGTTTTTGTTGGCATGCGCAAGAAGAGAACATAACTTAACAAGATGGCTACAGAAACGTAAATGTATAATTCCCCCGTGACGAGAGTCACATGATGACAAATTGCCATTAACTAGACGCCATTAATAGATCAGTGGAAATAACTTACATAACTAGTGATTAAATGAAGACATATAAGTATTTTCAGCCCCTTGAATCCACTGAATGGATTAGACGGACCATTGTTCACATGAATTACGCTATCAAACTGTAAAAACATACTTGCTTTCTCTTGGCGGCGTCGAGTCAGTGACATGAGTCTGTCGTAAAGAAATCGCTGAAGCTACTGGAAATATTCCCCTTTTGTTTGTTTCAGTTAAGTTTAATGTAAAAATGAGTGTCATAATTGCATTGCTCACGCTCAAAATGAGATGATTCTTTAATTATCCAGCCTTTTCTTAGAGCTATTTAGACCAAAAAGGCACGGTTTTCTCCAGCGTTGTGGAAATGATTGAGAAACATATTAATTTTTAAATATTATTAATTTGTAAAAGACCTATGCGTGGCATACATTTGCATCTATCTGGTATATTTTTTGGAAACACAGAAATCCACCGATTGTCATCCCTTTTGCTACAACTGGGTGAATGTCATCACACCCTAGGGAGATTTCCTGGGAGATCTAATTACGTTGCAATCTGTTAGCCGCTACAACGGATCAGCGTTACTTAATTAAATATCCTGAGAACTCCTTTTTCAGGAAACAGCTTTCTTTCGAAAAAAATTAATTAATTTAATTAGACATTTTTTTTTTTTTGGCAATGGAACGACGAAATGGAACGACGAAATCAATCAGTGCTCTCTGTTAATGGACTGATAGGGTTAAAGCTTGAAAATCTGGGTTGGATTTCATTTTTGATCCTGTTATTCTAAAAGGGGAAGTCGAATTACGCTTTTAAAAGATATAAATTTGAATTTCTACGCCAAAGCAAATATGGTCGATGTCAAGAAATGCCTGCCACATGACTGAATTTGTTTTGACTGTGGAATACGTGTGGCAATCGTGGTCATCTTGTTCTGGAAGGAATTTGCATTGGGAGAAGCCATCCGCCTTGATCCATCATCAGCGATTATACTTAGCTTAAAGGTTACAGAAAAAATAAAATACTCGAACGGACAAAATTCCCACTGTTCCTGTTAAGATGACTCTCGTGTGTAGCCGATATAACGTGTGATCTGATTGGCCAATTCTAGGGAATCATTCTCTCGCAACTGCAAAACCGAGGCAAAAAGCCATATAATTAACGACTTATTAGCCTCGAACGTTCGTTCTTCACGGTGAAATTCCACTCGCTATACTCGGCAAGGTGTCGGTTTGAGATTTTCCCGAAAAACCGAAAAACTGTCCCGAAAAACTGTCGGTTAGTAAAAAGCTAGTATAGAATTCATCACACAACGGCTAACTGACTACTTGAGAGAATTTGATTCTATTGGCCTAACTTGAACCTAGTGTAAACGTATTCTTCCAATCTTCCCTGGCATTTATCCGAGGCTAAAGCAAGCTATCAAAGGGTATTATGACGGCAAGTTGATAGACTGTTCAGATGTTGATCGTTGAGTTCAGTCGACAGGCAACCATCTTGGTCAGTTTGTGGAATTACTTCCCACAAACTGATTAATTCTTGACCTTCACAATTTTTTTCATATTCCTTTGGAATTGATATCCTGACAAATTTGCGCGTCGCGAGAGGTAAATATTACTTTTGGTAGAAATGTTTCACAAAGGTTCCCATGAATTGAAATGAGCGATCATTAGTTTGCAATAGACATTCCTGTATCGAATTATTACGGATCCACCCACAAGGCTTTCTCGCTCGTGCCACAAAAAGGAAAAAACACGATTTATTATAATGACATCGATATAACACACAATCATTATACAGCTAGAAATTCTCGCTTAATTCACTATCGGCGAAATCATTTTTATGTTAAGGCAATTATCCCTTTTTCCTTCTATTGGATTAACACATAACTTCAAGCCTCCCGTAAAGTTTCCGCAAATAGAGCGTAATTCAACAGTGAGTTCCGCTCATCCTTCACAAGTTTTATATTAGGCCTCAGTCAAAAATACCGTAAATAACGAAAATAACGACCACCCGAAAGCGGCGACCTCCCGAAAGTAACTTCAAGAAATTGTGGCCGCTAATAAGTCCCGAAAGTAGCGACCCTCCGAAAGGAGCGAGCCTCCACCAACTTCCACGAAAATAGTACATATTTTTTACATTTAATAGCCAAGCGAACGTTAGGTCCCCTTAACTTGATTAAGGGCAGCTACAACAAGAAAGTCGCTTACGCCACGAAGCGTTGTGAAATGTCAATTCGTGCTTTATCAGATAATGTTGGGCAAAGTTAAAACAAAACCCGTAAAATATTCTTCAAGTAACGGAAAGTAGTATAGGAGAATTTTTCAAAAATAATATTTTTTATAAATAATATTTTTTTTTCAAACTGAGGCATATCAGAAGAAACGTTTCTTTATATCTAAATTGAAAACGCAATACTAGCGCACTAAGGTATTGTTACAGCAGACTGACGTGCATGTAGTAGGGCGTGATGAAGTAGAAACAGTTTACGATATCTGACAAGCTTTCCTGCCCATATGGTACCAACCCACATGGTACAAGCATAGATTCAAACTGGAATGAAGAATTGTATGCCGTGTTTTAAGATATGCTTTTTTATTAATTTCTGGTTTGTTACTGGGTAAAGAAGCTCATTCGTATCAACGTTATAAAACGTCTTTTGCTTCCCTTAAGTGACGAGCCCCCGAAAGCAACGAGCCGCAAAGTAACAGGGGGCGTTACTTTCTTAAGTTCACGGTATGTTAAGGCCAAGACGTCAGGGGAATAAATATGTGGCTATTCTTCTTAACACTAACTGTTCACCTATGAAACTTGATAACTTAGATGCAAAGGAGTCAAGTCTATTGACAGTTGAGTACAACGCTTTTTCCAAGCTGTCAGTTATCATCTTTGGTAGAGACTTAGTAGCCTAATGAACGACTTCTCACATGTGCTGACCGGCGTAGACGACGAAGAATTTAATTAACAAGCTATAATATGAAATACAAATAGCCGTCGGTACCGGAAAGAACACTTTCGAGATTTAACAAAATTCCGGCGGCTTTATTGCTTCAGTATACCGCTTAACATACCACAAGTTTCCTTTCTTAGTATGTGATAAATTACGAAAGGACCCTTTTTGTTGATCACCGTTATTTCGTTGGCCTTAAAGCCACATGGTGAGAATTTTTGAAACATTTGCCAGTGCAAGCGTTACCTATTATCTTACTCTTTTGATAGCTTCAGTGCAATTGTGTTGTAATTCCTAACAAAACCTGAACATTATTATATTTAGGTTTCAATCACTACAAATATGTTTCAGCGTTTTAACTTTATTTCGAAGTCTTGCTCAGGATAATTTCCACGATATAGTGTGTACACTTGAAAAGAAAAGCTTACCTGATTCTGATTTGCCGAGAGCAGTGCAATAAGTGTAACACGAGTGCAAATTTGTAATATTCTAGCGCAATTACAACGATTTCTTAAGTTAGTACAAAGATCATGCGAGGATTTTCAAAGGTGTGTTTGAAATTCGCCCACAGTCTCTCGAAGACGGCCGAAGACGATTATACGTTTTTCGAACACTTTCAAAAACCGAATATCACCCGAACATTTTAAGACAACTCCGTTGATCCCTCGAATCCTTCCGAAGAATTCCACAGAGCTTTAAACATCATCCGAATATTTTTCCAGATCATCCGAAGACCACAAATTGCATTCGCCCTACGGGATCGTAAAACATGTACGTTCGGTAATTGACTTTTAGTGAATATCTTTTAAATTTTAGAATCGGTTTACTCGGCCTCACCATATGCAAGCGGCGATGGACGAGAATCTTCATCCCTTCATGCATACTAATCAAGTAAGATTGCTGCTCACTCCGACCCAGCCATGCATGATGAAGATTAACTTGAGCTCATAATTCGATGGACTACTAATAGACTACTAAAATATTTGTTTTGACGTCAGAGACTAGAACCAGATAAAGACTTGCAAGATTGAAATACCGCACACGTTGGTAGTTCAAATGATCATAATTCCTCGTACATCTGTGAAAGATATCGTTTTAGAATAAATTATGTCTAAGATTTCTACAAAGAAGCACAAAGCAGGGTGTCAGATATTTTGGAATAGCTGGGTGAGAAAGAAACACAGATTACGAGACTAAAAGAAGATAACAATTTCTTGCAAAATCTTCTCCCCATTTTTACCTTATAAAAAGATTTAGTGATTACTGGCGGACGGCCAAAATATTAACGAATGTTTCATCATCATAACTCAGATATTGTGTCCAGCAGCTAATCGTCTTGATATTTCACCCAAAAAAATAATATCTTAATCCCCTCTTCTTTCCCCTTTCGACTTTCCATGCTTTCTCACCCCGCTCCAGATTCAGAGCTCTAAGGTTAAACTAAGCATGGAAATTGACAATGTCGTTAAGTTGTGGGAAACAAGCCGCTATAGCAGTGCTCCTCTCGAAAAAGCACTGAGTCATCGTAAGAAACAAAAGTCTGGTTTTGAGAATCGCTCGACATATATGCAAAAAGTGGCAAAAAGAGGAATTTCTAACACACGGATAAGCTTAAACCTAACAGCTTGAGGGGTCATGTCATATCAATGTGCACAGATGCATGCAACTAGTTTTTCAGATCGAGACAATAAAACATTCAATGTTATCATTAAGAGCGTTATCAAGAATAGAACTGTTCAAACACCAGGGGAGGGTTGACATGGAAAAACAATCAACCTTCAAAACAAGCATCGATCAACTTGCTAAAAAAATAATAGGGAGCAGAACATTTGCAAACGGGAATGTTGAAGTAATTCCTTTCTTTTTTGTCTCAGATCGCGCTAGTCTTTTCAATTTAAGAAACAGAGACGCAGAAATCTTCTTTAACTTTTGAGCCGATAACAAGCTTAAACCCGTTTCAAAGGTAGTGACGTCTCTGACTCTTGATTGCAAGGTCTCTGATGGTCTTTTTTTGTGTGGCGTTAATGTAATGTACCTGAAGCCAGGAAATCCTTTATCTTAACGTTTATCATAGAATCGAATTCGAATGATTTCGTGATTATGATATACCGACAGATATACATTGCGTAATTAAAGTCTTGCTCCATATCGTATTATAAATAAAGTATGTATGGGATATGCAAACAAAAGGAGTCAAATTAATTAAGGATTAGTAACCCATAGAGATAGCTTTACTGGCTCTTAGGTGTTGATTGGACTCGACGTATCCCGCAAAGAATGGCGAGTTACTGTAGCTATTGTTCTTTGTTATAGTTGTAGTATTAATTTAACAACTTTCCTTTTTAAGCTTTAAAATATTAAAACAAATAGACCAATTTCGATGAATCAAAATTCCGCCTAACACACTAGACCTCAGAGCGAGGCTATGTTATTCCCTAGAGCCTCATGCTGACATCGATTGTTTTAGGCTGGATTTTAATACATCAAAATTGGTCTACTCTATCTTTAAAAAAGGTCAACAGAGGTAATTTTTGTAAGTGGAGGGGGTGGGAAAAGCCGAGGACCTGAGAAATTTAACTTGACCAGGAGCCCCTGACTTGACCCATGCCGCGAGATGATAATTTTTATTTATTAATTTATTTATTTATTTATTTTTATTATTATTTTTTTTTGTTTATTTATTTTTTTTATATATCCACAGCTGCAAAGATTCTGCTGCGAGAATTCGAAGCAAATGTCGATGCCACTGGCGAGGAGTCTCTGCTTATTTGACCGTGACAAGACTGAGAAAAATGTGTGCAGTGGCCAAGGAATTTAACTCGTGGATGACCAACATGGAAGACCAATCTGAGCTTCAGTTGAGATTTATGATTGCCAACTTGCAACGTTAGGTTTCACATTTTATCGCAATTCCCAACTGTGTATTGGCGTGGTTTAAGCTCAGTTTTTCATGTCTTTCCCTTGCGTGTATCTTCTTTTGCGTGTTAACTGCCTTTAGGGCTTAAGTAAAATTGAACGAAGGTCAATAAGTGTTGACTTTTGAAAAGGTCTGGAATGGAGATCTCTCTGCGTGGTAAATCGTAAACAGAAAGTATCCCCTCGCTCACGACTTGTCAAATAAATAACATGCAGTTTTCATAATTAGATCACTTTGAAATGAACATACTTGTCACAGTAATAGTAATACTAGGATCTACCGTACCAAAAAAAAGCCGAATTTTTCATTTAGTGCTGTTACAGTAGTGAAAGAACGTTTAGTTGTTTATTAAAGGATAAAAGGTGACAAAATTGATGGATTAATCTTTCAAGATAAACTATTTAAATTGATAGGCCTTTCACAGTGTTGTTTATGCTCAGGGCTTTATACGCTGAAAGAAGATCCCGAAAAAAATTAATTTGAAGATACTATCTCGATTACAGGTACCAATTTCACAAAAGATTTGGGGATGTTTACTTATAACAATTTAGCATCTTTCATTTGACTGGCCAACACTAAAGTGTTAATGATTAAGGAGAATAACAGTCTCGATGTAATCAATAGAGCTGTGATTTATGATTTGGAAGACTTTCTACAAGCTGTTTGCCTGAATAGACTTTGGCTAATAAATACCATAAGGGGAATGAAACGCAATAGATAGCCCTCTTTTGAATTCAACAGATCTGTTTCTGTTGTTGAGATCATTCATATGTTTAAGATCAAAACACATCAGTTGACTAAACTTGAACTTGTGCCCTGTATTTCAATCGATCAATCGGTGTTTGATGTTAGTGTTAACAAGAAAGGGTTTGATCAGGTTTCCAGAGATTTTTGAATGGTTCAAGGCTAACCTGTGTAAGTCCCGTCGGCAATCACGAAAGGAATGACCCCGTCTCGCCATAACCTCTTGCTGTAAGCTGTAGCTGCTCTTTTCGGTCGACGGTGCCTCAACTCTTTCAACGAGATTGCAAT
>Ga0099815_1037486_pt1 | contig 9638 bp, 1 predicted proteins | sample DipTnscriptome_3_FD_81137 | JGI IMG/M metagenome (GOLD analysis project Ga0099815, IMG submission 81137) | Coral microbial communities from Puerto Morelos, Mexico - Diporia T C metatranscriptome (Eukaryote Community Metatranscriptome) | ecosystem: Host-associated > Invertebrates > Cnidaria >...
ACCAGTTACAAAATGTACCCGCACTTCTTGTACTACACTTCTTGCGGCTATTAAAAAAAACAACAAAATTAGCAAGAATTAAGAGGCAGTTAATCTATAAAGGCCCTGCGGTTTTTTTCACCCTACTATTGTGTAATGTGGCCATATTTTAAAATTATCAGGAAAAATTAAGGTTAAAACTCAAGAGACTATGCAGGTTAGGTTGAACACACACAAAGCGTAGCCAGTATTAACAACAACAAAGTTGTGCCAAAACTTGCAGCCACTCCAGAAACTGTATTTCTTGCTTTGGGGGGTTTTCTTGGTTTGTCTGTTGATTCTTGAGCTCTAGGCACATTGCAGAGTCTACCTTGACAGCAGTCAAGCAAACAGTCAGTCACCATACCAGTGACATTCATCAAGGCACAGCTATTTAACAGGTTTTTCTGGTCACACAAAGCGCTGTTAGAGCACCTCCTGCGCTCGACAGAGACTGGGTCGGCCTGTTTAACAGACATTGTGTACTTCATTGTCATGCATCTGTCGTAGGATTTAGGACACGTGATCAATCTGTCGCTGTCACACTCATCTCCTTTAGAAACGTCGGGCAGACTGGTACACTCGTAGCATTCCATAGCAAAATCTTTTGTTGATGCAGTGGTAGAAAGCGCTATGGATTCTGTTAAAACGGTAGTAGTAGTGTCTTGTTCTTTCTCATTACATTTGCTTGTCATACAGCACACAGAGCTACAAGACGTGATCGGTCTAGAGTCGCTTGCTAGTCTCGCCGTAACGTCTGAGCACACTTGCTTTTCAATTTGTGAGCAGTTTGCCCCAGAAGCGTCAGACAATATAGTGTCCGCACAACCCAAGGCATAAACCGGTTTGTTGGTAGACATCATTACTGTAGTAGTAAAACATGGCGCGTTTTGCGAGCAGGTCACTGTAGTATAATCTACTGGGTTGTCACACAACACTGGTGGGTTCATACGCATGCTCGGTACACAGTGGTAACACGACCGAACAGTTGTTGTGCAGACAAAGGGATACAGACTGGTGCACGAAACAACTTTTTGAACTCTGTCCAGTGTTACTACGGTGCAGTGTTCAACACTCTTTCCCGCTACCATTTCTACCCCGGTTGTTATCCATATAGGAACAACTGGTTTTCCATCTGGTCTTGATCCCGGTATCGCCTTGTTGATAAATTCCATATCTTCGGGTATATACGTCGATGCCAAGTGTCCTCCATGGTACTGGCAGTAATCATGGGCTTCCTTGAATGTTTTACTTCCACCTCTAAACACGAAGCACGTTGATTTTACGTTCAGCCAGCCGACGGGACAACCATCTGAAAAAAAGGTTCCTTGTGGAAACTTGTGAAATGGTATATATTCTACAACAGCCCATCTCCAATCGTCTTTTTCGGCGTAAATGCGTGAAGCAACGGAAGTACTTTCTTCAACGCCCCACCAGTTTAGGGTCGCATCAATAGGGTCAGATTGTCTGTCTAAACCATACCAGTAACGATATATCGTTTGAATTTGTCTCGTTGAACTAAACTCGTAAGTATTGGACGGATTCTTGAAGTTGTTGCTGTGGTATTCCATTGGTCCGTTGGACACGATAGTTGCACCGTTATTCTGGTCAAGACCTTTGTTGAGATAGAAAGTGTTTGACTCACACTTCTGTCCTCTGGGCCACCTGTTGGAAAAGTTATATTGTATCGTGTGTATTCCTGTGTTGTTGTAGAAAAAGTTGTTAAAGATCTCGCTCTGCACCTCAGAAAGTTTTATGGTGCTGCCATTGCCCAAGTTACTTTCTAAGATGTTGTCCATGACGTAAACAGCGCTGAAATTAGTTTTACCATCAGTTCTTTTTTGTACGAGTATTGTCCCATTTGCATTCCCAATAAACGTATTGCCATATATGAGGCTTCTTTGAACGCTTATTCCGTCGCTTCGTCCTAACCGCGCTTCAATTCCACCCAAGAGGTTTCCAGAGATGAAGTTGTTGGCGAGGGTGAAACTATTATCCTGAATATTTATGGAAATGGCGCTCTTTTGAGACACATTTGAGGCAAAGGTCGCCGTGTCGATGATTTTATTCCTTTCAATGGCGAAACTAGGTCTTACGTTGCTTTCATCGGTCACAGAGGTGTAACTTATGGCTTGGTGGACGTTGTTGCGGAATGCACTGTCGACAATACGGTGTTCTCCTTTTACAAAACACCGTCTTAGTTCTAGGTTATCGATAGTCACATGGTTTCTCGGGTAACTTGGAGGAGGTTGAAATGACTCGTATTCGCCTTCCAACAACAGTCTATACTCGTCCAAATCATTGGGAAGTTCAACAACAGCCTTCCTCCATCCCCATCCCTCTTCATATTTGGTGCTCCAGATTAACTTCTGTTCAATTGTTGGAAATGTTTCTGTTTGTATGTAGAGTGACAGTCCAGCTTTGTCTTTGTTGCCCACTCGGTAAAAGAACACAATGGAGCATACCTTGGACTGTTTTGTGATTGGCGGGCTGACCATGGCTGCGCGACCGCCAACATATGGCTTTTTGTCATTACCAATGTATAGCCATTTTCCTTTCAACGAGTAGTAAGAGTAATCAGATATGTCATCAATCGAGAAACCAACATAGGTGGTTATTTTCCATGTGCGCGTAACATTGTTTCCATTTATTGACATATTGGTGAATGTCTGCCAGCCGCACAAGTCCAGCTCGTAGGTGCATGGAGCATCATTAATATTTATGGATTCTACTAAAATAGTAATTTCAGAATTGATATCTCCTCTCCACTGTACCAGAATAGCGTCACGTGTTATAACCAACTCTTTATGAACAAGATCGGCTATGTTGTGATTCCACTCGTCCACGATTGCTCTAGTAGTGTTAATAGAGTCGTAAATAACCAACCATTGCTCTCCCGAAAAGTATAACACAGTTAATTTCATTCCTTGACCTCTTGCCACCTTCAGCACTTTCTGACAACCTATCGATGTGCTCTTAGGCCTTCTAATATCAAAATAAAGATGGACTTGATTCTTTACAAAAACAGCTTTCTTCTCACTGCATAGAGCTACGCTTCCAAAGTGGACTCGAGGCACATTTTGAGCACTTGCTTCCTCAAAGGCAATAGCTATATGGTTTCTTGATGACTCCGAACTATCTACAAAAATGCTGCGTTTTGTTTGTACAAAGCTTATACCGACTCCTCCAGTGTCAATAAAAGTGCTGTTTTTCAGTTGCACGTCCGTTCTTGGAGAGGAAATTTGTAGCCCACCAGATGAACAGTTTCGCACAATGATGGAGTCAAGCATGGGTACATTTGTAACCACCTCTAATGCTGGGACAGCCATTCCATGGCGGGTGCCACAGTACCAAAACTGAACATGATTCAAGACGGACTGGACCTCTTGAGACTTGTTGTCGTCCTTGGAAGATACAAAACGTAGATTTCCCCATGGTGTTCCCCGACACTTGGCCACAACGTCTATCATACTGCTGGAATCGAGCGTCGATGACTTTGTTGGGCAATCATGTAAAAATGTTTCGTCTCCATGACAGAGAAATTCTACTGGCTGCGACCTGTTGGCATTCTGGCTGAATGCATCAGAGCTTACCACGGTAGCAACTGGTGGACCATATCCAAGCTGTCTACATACTACTTCAGCGATGTTCCTCATGTACATGCTCGTGGAAGCAGAAATTGGTGTCCAAGACCTGTTGTAAAACACCTCTGCCTTCCCCTCCCAAGGAAAATGCCCGTGCACAAGTCTTACAGAGAGAAGCGAATCTTTATTACTGCTTGCAGGCTCCTTTATTGTAAACATAACTGGCTTTGTGGGAGTTCCGTGAGCTTTGAGTGCTCCAGCAACAAGTATGCTCATCCCTGAGCTTACCTTGATCGTGACACCTGCTTCTATAGTTAGCGTGACGTTATCAAGAACGGTGAAATCTGAAGTCACACTGTACGGGCTTTGAGAGGCTTTTAGCGTAATAGAGTCAAACAATCGTCCCGAAAGAATGTTTCCATGTTGTTTGAAATCGTGTTGTTTGATGGTGTCTGAAGCTGGGTTATCATCATTTAGAAGAAAAGGCCAATCATTAGCGATAGCAAAATCGTAATTATCATCAAAATCCGAAATCCTGTTCCGCACCTCACTTCCAATATCTGTACCCCACCAGTTATGTGTCACATTCACAATGTCACTCCAGGAAGTAGCGGGAAACCTGACACAGAGTTCGCTCTGATAGCTGGGATTATTAAATTTGTTAAAGCTAAAATCGGACTCTTTGTAAATGCCAGAAAGAACAAGTGCACAAGAGTCGTCTGCATCAGACAAATGTGGTGAGATGTAAGCAATATTATTGGATAAAGTGTTGTTATTGAAAGCAGCCTTTTCTGACTTTTCCCCCTGAATCACGATGTTATGGGTCACTTGAAGAAAGACAACGTTCTCTGCCCTGTTTTGTGTGAAAATATTGTTTGCCAAAGTTGTGTTTTCGACTAAGTAAAGGATCTCTACGACACTGTTATTTTCGCAATAATTCTTATTAAACAGGTTACCTGTGATGGAAATTGGAAGTTGGGCGAGTACTAATGTGACAGTCCCTTCAAAGAAGAGACAGCGTCCTAAATTGGACGTGAAGTTGTTGTTTGTAATAATGACATTATTACGTGTCACGCTCCTTCCAATGTTAATCACTGCTTTATCTGGGCACTCGTTAGCCAGGAACAAATTACTCTGGAAAACTAAAGGCGATGTCCATTCGTCTGAGTAGATTCGTTCAAACTTGTGAAATGAGATGACAGACATACCTTGATTTTCCTCAAAAGTATTATTCAAAAATACCCAAGAACCCTTGGTTCTGACGACAACAGCGAGTCTTTGGTTACGAAAGAAATAATTGGACTTAAACAGTACGACTGGAAAATCGCCTTTGACGGAAAACATAAGCGAGCGACTGAAATAAATGGCTCCATACTTGTTCCAAGAAAATACACTACCGCTGACGAACAACGTTAAGGTCTTGCGATCAAAGATGCCGACACCAATGAAACCACTGTACGTAATACTTGAGTTTAAAATGCGGATGGCACTGTTACCTTCGTTTTCAATTTCCAACCCCTGCAACACGGAGCCATTGATAGCACAGTTCTCGATCGTTAATTCTGTAGAAGCCATTTCCGGAATCTTAATCCCCTTTAAGTTCTGTTGAAGGTTTGTTGATACAATTTTAACAATGTCGATGTCCCACGGTGTAATCAATATTCCATTGTCTTTGGTGTTTGTAATGTCTGTTGTTGTAATGCTGAGAGATTTTAACACATTTCCTCTTATAAGGACACCATGCTGAAGGCTGTTGCTGATGTTAACTCGATCTATGTTGATCTGTCCGCTGCTGTAACGGAGTTGCTCGTTCTCTTTAACTGTATACACAATGAAACTGGAGGCAAGATGTACCCAGTTGCGCTTGTTGAGATCAAACACAACACGTGATTTGGTGGAGTTGAATAAAAACTGGATGATTTGTTTGTAGACATAACGATTCTTCCACGGTAAAGCTTCCATCTTCCATGGTGAACCAATTGATGCATTCGCACCATCATATACGTGCAAGAAATCACGTTCTGAGTTACGATACGAGGAGGTAAAGTATATACTCTGAATAACGAGTTTATAACCGGGCTCTGTTTCCATGACATGCTGACACCTGAGATGCGAGCTCCGTTTAAGTACCTCTAAAGTAAAATAGAACACTTTGTTGGTTCGTAGAAATGTTTTGTTTTCCGAACAAACATGTAGAATCTTGTTCACATCTGCACTAGCCATTTCAGCGGCAAAAGTGTTTATGTTATCCCAGTAACTTTCATAAACAAAACCGCTACCGTTATTTCTTGTCATCTTCACGTCGGTAAGTGACAGGGAAGGGGACTTCGACAGAACACCGTGAGATTTTGTGTTTGATATTGTAGAATTTGGCATCAAGGACTGATTGTAAAACAAGCTATGGTATGCCAATTGCACTCCGATACCCGCTGAATTGTTTATGAAAACATTGCTCATATTGTGGTGAAACAGATCAACTTTGAGAGCTGCACCAGGAATCTGGATATCACTGCGATACGCGTAGCCAGCATCGTGGATCTCCAGGTGTTCCAATGAACTTCGATGGTTTGACATTGCCAGATGAAGCCCCGCCCAGTTGTAAAGCTGACAGGAGACTTGCACAGTATTTCCAAAACATGTATTTCCATAACTCCAGGTATTGGCCCTGCAGCCCATTGTATCACCAGTAGCATTCTCGTCACAGACAATGTTGTGGACGAAACCAATTCTCTGGCCTTGAGGAGAATGTATAGCGTGGGTTTCATAGTAAAGATCGAGATGTTGGCAAATGCTTTTCGCTTCGGTATTGAAAGAGCTGTTGGGAGGCAAACACAATGGCCACCAGGTATCATTGACCAAAAATTCCACTTTTCCCTCCCACGGTCCAGCCCCTCCACTTAAACGGAATCCTCCTTGGTGTTGTTTTTTAACAAATCGTACTTTTTCGTTTTCTGTTCCATCGACAAGAAGCGTTCCTTGTACAATCATAGCTGACCTGGAAGGAAACTGTAGCGTCACGTTTTTTGGTATGGACAACGATCCATTGGTTAGGATGATGATGTCATCTTGAACTTCGTAAGGCGAATCTTCACTCAATAAAGTCAGCGGTCTATCCACGATTCCACCAATCCTTGTACCTTTAAGAAAGCAGGATGGTCTTGGTATGCTTGAATTAATGACTCTTGTCCTGTTTGAGGACAGAAGGAAAGGGAAGAACTCCACTGGAGACAACTGCGCTCTGTGTTGGAAGTCAAATATTCTGTCCACGATCTCGCATTCCTCTGCCGTTCCCCACCAGTTCAATTTAGCGTCAATACTCTGTTGATAATTAGGACGTAAGGTTGAGAGCTGGTATGCAAACTGGCGATTTTCCAAAATGTTTTCGCGCAAGATGAAATTACCTTCTTTAAGAACGATCACTGCCCGAGTTGTTGAACGACGATAAAAATTTGGAAAAACGTCTTTCGTTGCGGCTTCGTTGTCTTCAAATGTATTATTTCTGACGACAGCTGTAACCGTTTCAGGGGACGAACTGTAGTCGATAAATAAAACGTTTTCAGCGCGGTTCTTCATGAATCTGTTATTCTTTATTTCTACCTTAACAGGATTAAGCAGATCGCGTTCCTTGTTTGAGCGACAGCGGTTGTTGTTCATCAAGGTCATTACTTTATCCATGTTGTTTATAAATCTGTTCGATTCAATAACCACTTCCAAGTAAACACAGAAAACATGGAATGCGTTTACTTTGTGCTGTTCAAAATGATTTTCTGTAACGCTAGCCTGTACTCTTCTTGGTTTTGTCCACCAGTATTTAGCTGGAGATATAAAGATGCCTCCCCTACTGTTACGCATGAATTGGTTATTGGTAATTACCATGGTAAGGTTAGCTAAGTTACCGGCATATAGACCTTCGGGAGCAAGATTGAATCCATATTGTGTGTTGTCGTTGATGGTGTTACCTATAAGACTTATTTGCTTGAAAAAGTGTCTTGGTGCAGACGAAGAGGCTTGATGAGAGTCGTAGAAGCTAAAACCATGCCTCACATTGGAATTTGTCGTGCAGTTGAAGAACTGGTGAGCTCCGGCCTGGTTTGATATGCAACAACCGTCTTCTCTGTTGTTCGACAAATCACAAGATTCGAAACTAGACGAGACTTGGCCATCATGATTTCGAACGCCGCTGTACTTATTGAAAACTGCGGCGACGTTCCTAAATGTAATTTGACTGGCGCTATTAGCGATTGCAATTCCATTGTGGGCATTTCCAACAAATACTGAGTGAGAAACATTACTGTTAAGAGAAGCAACGTAATGGAAATATGAGCCATTGCCTTCATTTTCTTTGCTCGAAAGCCCGTACAGATTACATGACAGAAAGCTACTATCGAAAATCTCCAAACCATTAGCACTGTTGTTGATAAAATGGCTGTTGGTAGCTGTAAGCGTTGCAGAACCTCGTTCAGTAGTAATGCCTCCTGCCCTATTGCGAATTACAGTAGTTGAGTCAATGGTCGTATTTCCCCAGAAGCCTATTAAAGAAACGCCTTTTCTGTGGTTGTCATGGAATGTGCACTTTGATATGACGAGAGAAGGAGCATCTCGATCGTCCGTGATTAAGAATTTTACTTTGACTTCTTCCCTATATCCCACTCTGTATCGAAACCTTATGTAGAGTTCGTGACCAGAGCTTGAGGATGGCAGGACAGCCTGATTGGCACCTGTCGACTCGTTGACAAGCTTGAGTTGTGTGGCGTTTCTGTTGTTGCCGTCGCGTACATCTAGTTCGAAGTCTTTTCCAATCATTGATTGATAATACACGGTCAAGAGCTGTCCGGGATGAGCTTTAATAGTCTTGGCGCAGTCGCCAGTGGTCAAAGGTTTCCCCAACGCTTCGAAATAAATTGGAAATGAAGTGATATTTTCCACATCTTCAGAGCAAAAATTAACTGTATCAGCATCTCCGTTATAACTTAACCCGTGGCCGTTAATTGTGTTACCCACTACAGTGTTTTCAATGGTAAGTCCCTTTGATCTGTCTTTAATCTGGATGCCTACGAACACGTTATTGTTGACAATGCTATTCCTGATGTTCAGCGGAAAACTTGCATTGGTAGACCTCACTCCATATATAGAACTTTTAACTGTCACGTGGTCAAGATCTGGAGCTCGCTCGCTAACTTTTATCGCTTCGTGTGCTAGGGACACGTCCGCATATTGAAGAGAGGAGAGCTTTTCGAAACTAGAAAACTCAATTCCTTTCCAGTTTGCCAGGCTGTAGCATTCTAATCCAATATTTCTGTCCTGATCACAGTGGAAATATGTAGTTCTATGTTTGCACTCCAGCAAACTCATCTCAGTCCCCTGGCAGTTGACGTCGTTCAACCAAATATACCCAGTCTCCCCACCATGTCTGTAGTACCTTTTGGCGCCTAGAAACCCAAGTTGTCTACAAGCAACCTCAGCGTTTCTCATATCCCAGCGATTATCGCACGCAGGTATCCATTGATGTCCAACGAAAATTTCCAGCCGCCCCTCTGTTGAGCTGTTCCCATCGCTTAGGCGTATTCCATCGTTATAAGGCTTATAAGTATTATTAATTGGTGATTTGGTGAAGAGTATTCTTTGACGTGGATTTCCTTTCGCTTGCAGAGAACCTTTAACTTGTAATGCCACTCCAGTCTCAAAGTATAACTGAACCCCTGGGTGAATAGTCAGAGTCGCGTTTTCAGCAACAACGAGGTCTTGCGATACGAAGTAAGGTGATTCATTCAGCCTTAGATTTGTATCCACAGTGATATCACCGCCAAGACTCGTGCTTGAGGCGTGATCTTGTTCCATAAGTAACAGCAGAAAAATAATTCTCCGTATCATTGTTGAAATTCTCGCCATTTTCGAGAAATGAGGTTTTTCCCTTTCGTCTTGTCAGGATTTCAAGTTACAGTCGACAGTTGATAACCGTTCTAACGTGCACTCCGAGTAGCTTCCCTTACTTGACAGCGGAACTACAGACCATAAACTGTTATATGTCTGTCTATG
>Ga0099815_1192517_pt1 | contig 9381 bp, 1 predicted proteins | sample DipTnscriptome_3_FD_81137 | JGI IMG/M metagenome (GOLD analysis project Ga0099815, IMG submission 81137) | Coral microbial communities from Puerto Morelos, Mexico - Diporia T C metatranscriptome (Eukaryote Community Metatranscriptome) | ecosystem: Host-associated > Invertebrates > Cnidaria >...
CACGGCTTCACTCGGTGTGCTACTGTCTTCGGAAGGCTTCGGCAACTCACCCGAGCCCGACCACAGTTCCGAACCCGAACCGGAAAAGTCGTCATTGTCACTGTCACTATCCTCGAGGTTGAGTTTTGTTAGACTTGTTGCACTTGGATCGTTAAAGATCTCGCCGAGAAGAGCATCAGGAGCGCTTCGACGGTCAACAGCAGACGCCGGAGTTCGCAGGTCTGAAAGTTAGTTTAGCAGCGCTTTTGTTAGTAACACTGATGAGCGTTAATCAGTAATGGCTTTGTTAAGGTAATGGGGCGAAAAGACAATTCTGGGGTTAGGGTTGCTTTCGGTTATACAGTAAACAGCATTATCAAGCACATGCAGTCAATTTGAATGTCATTTAGGAAAGAGGGAAAGGAATTATAATTACGGCAGTAATGGGTTTCTTGTAGCTTTTCTCTTAGATATTTTCTGCGGGTAATTTTACCGCTAGTTCATAAACGTTTAAGTCACTTGGTATGAACGAAAACTGTCCATTGCCTTGTAGATACCAACAAGAATACTTGAGAAGGTCTGCTGGAGTTTGATCTTAATCCAACCTCGTTGGTATAGATGCAATTAAACTGAATGAAATATGTCTTATACCTATATGTCTTGCACCATCTAGTTGGAACAGATTATTTTCTGTGCTTGAAAACGTAAGCGAGCACGTAAACTGGCATTCAAGTTTTTTCTTCAACGCTGCAGATACGCAGATAGCTTCCATTTTCTTGCCATTTCGTGCTGTAAGAACTCATAGAGAACTTATCAGTTTCTGCAAGCTTAAGTACTCAGAGCCTACAGCACGATTTATTATCTCGGATTTAGTTTGCATCATGAACGTAATGAAAACTTATATATAATTACTTGACAGACCAGGACAAGCTTTCAGAGAATGGCTTTAATTGGCTACTTTCTAAATATGGTTATTTGTTTATTCGTAATGTCCCATTTAAGGTCGGGCATCAGTAGTAGATTAATCTTTCTCATGCAGTTATAATGTAAATAGATAAAACATACGTTACTGTCAGTTTTCACTTACCTTTCGCTCTTGATAGTGGTACTAATGATATTATTAAAATTAAAAAACCAAAACCCATAATTGAGCTGGTGGTAGCCTAAGGAGTAAACAAAGAGAATTAGTTGTAAGCAATCATTTACGCTAAAGAAAGGCAGCCATTACGACTGAAGACGACGAAATATAGTTTAAAAAGGTTTTCTGACAAACAGGGGGAAATATCGAAGGTTTTCGTTTAGAGTCGAGAATCGTGTTAGAAACTACTCTAAAGAAAATGGAGAATTATTATCACATCGTTTTGAGACATCATTGGATTGTTCACGTTTCACGTGGATTATATGGTATGTTTCATTCAATTATTGCCAGTGAGATTCCGTTTTTACCTGTAGCAAGGCGACTAAGCTATTACAGAACACTATTTTATGGCCTTATGATCGGTAGAAACGAAGAAGGCTAAGATATTTCTTAAGGATTCGAGGAAGATTTTAATAAAACGAGGACTCTTACGTTTTGTTGCATGTCTTGTGAGCAAAAACGTAAAAATATCATCCAATTATGTAACGCAGTGATCTACTACCAGTTCTGTCGTCACGTGCGTAAAAGGAAAGTACCCTCAAAATCAATCCAAAAAGGTGATAAGAAATCCAATTGTCAAAATGTGATCTCAATTTGTTTTTTCGCCGGGCTAATTTCTAGAAAACTGTCAACGTCGCTGAGCGTCTCGAATTGAAAAAGAAAAATTCACAACTTTAAAAAAGAAAGTAAGAGTGGCAAATGACAAAATTCTTCAGGAAAAAATGAAAGCAATAAAATATATTTTCTGTTTATGATATAACAGGAAATCGCAACTTCTAAAGACGAGGACGATTCAAAGAGTCCACCATGACATTGACAATTTAAAGAGTCTTTACGTAATTGCTTCACACATAACAGAACTCCAATTCCAATTTCTTTTTATGGGTGTGACAAAGTTTAACAAAATAGCATGGGGCAGAACTTTCACGCAATTATGTAAACATTAATATAACGTTGGTAATGCAGTTATAAGATAGACTTGGCATAGCTTTTTTTGTGCACTAATTAACATTGCAAAGTTTGAAAATGATATTCTTTAGTTTTCACGCAGATTCCTTTTTACACAGCAATGAGACTGGCTTTGCACGTGTATAATCTAATACAGAATTTCTTAGCGTTGATATTAGCGAGGACATTAGCTCCTTTGGCTAAGTTCTACCCTACTGGTGAGGTGGGCTGTATATTGCCGAAACCGTCAAGAAGCACAATCAAGTATTGACATCAAGTGGAATATATCAATAAAAACATATTAACGTTCTTAATCGCGATCTTGTTCTAAGCTTTATAATTAGAACAAAATCAAAATACTCGGTGGGTATCGTCACTAACAACTAAACAAGATAAATCAACTATACTTTAAAAGTGCGTTGATAGAGTACACCAAATATATATATATTCAAGTCTTATCTTGTTTCTAAATCTTAAAAACTGAAATTTAATACTTTTACCCGCTAAGTTGCAAGGCCAAGTTCACAACAAACTAAGTTGACCTTACCACACTTACGAAAAGTATTTTTGCATACTCCAGCAAAGGTTAAAAACAAATGCAAAATCGACCAACTTTACGAGCAGGAAGTGTTAAATGGTGTATTCAACTTATCTATGTAGAGTTATATGATATCAACCTTCCATGAGATACGGCGTACCAAGAAGTAAAATATAGGAAAAGTCCTGACACTTACCCGTTTGACAATTCAAGCTTGATACGGGTTTTCAATCCTGATGCACAGCTCTCGTGCTAAAAATACATGTGGTTTTTCCCTTTTTACCACATGAGCAAATTTTATCTTTTCGCTTTTCTAGGGAAATTCGGCAAGTAATTCGACTTAGTTTTGTAATCGCAAGCGATTCCGGAACAGATTGCAGATTTCCTAGGTCAGTCGTCATTACAACATCGCATTTGCATTTGATTATGTCATTTTGTTTCCCGAAATCACAGGTCCTGTGAATAATTTACCGAGCGTGAAAGTTCGATTGTGTTCTTGACACCTCATAGGGGTATACCATCAAGATCAACTTTCCCGGGACCAAGCAATTAACATTCGAAAAAAGAAGTAAAGAAAAAAAATATCCTCACTCAAGATAGCTGTAAAAGAACATTGTTGACCAGCTTTCTTTTTTCAGTTCACTGCCATTTTTTCAATTTGGTAAAGAAACAAAAATGCATTGCGAGCTTAGCTCAAAACGTATAGAGTTTTTCTAACTATGCTGTACTTTACACAAATTTGCAAACTTCTTGTCCGCTACTAACCTCAAGCCGCAGTTAAATTCACATTTATCCCTTGCAAAAATCGTCCCTCTCTCTCCAAATTTTGTTTCCAGTCCACGTAAATAATTTAAAGGTTACCTAAACAGCACAGAATGTCCCAACAAACGACCACAAGCTGGTGTTTAAACAACACAAACACAGCGGAAAAACGGCGGGAAAACGCCAGCCTATCGCTCGCGCCAAACATGACGGCCCCCTGGGGAGGAATGAGTGCTGATTGGTAGCCCTATTTGGTGTGTGTTTATCGGGTGTAAAGCAAACAAACACAAGATTTGTCAACATGCTACTGTCGCCAAATTTCTCAGTGGGCTTAAAAGGACTGATCTCAAAACGAGATTTGAATTAAGTTTTCGGTGTTTGGTGTTTTTAGTAACGTACATTAACACATGTATTTATCCTCTCTTGCATAGTGAATGTGTATATCAACTTCACAAGGTATGTATATAACAGTTCCTAAGTTGACCTGAAAACGATTTTTTTTTCATTTGGTATATTTAGGAGTAAATCCAAAACAATAAAACAATTTTCCGACTCTTAATTTTACCGGTAAACTATGTGAAAATAAACAATTTATCCGGTGTGTGGAAAAAAACGACTAAAAATATAGAAGATCAGTTTAACGGATTTGCTCAATTTAAGATCAACGGATGGTTCTGTCAATTTGATTTTTAGTGTGTTGAATTAACTGAACTTGTTTTGTTATACAGTTGTTGATTTGTGCCAACATCTACCAGTTAAAACAGGTCTCCCTATTGTTGTGAGAACTTTTACACACAAGACTGCTTCAACAAATGATGTCATTTTGTAAACAAACTGAACATGTTAGGCAAACAGCACTTAAACATCTGATAAAAAAAAATTGTTGTATTCAGAAAATCAACTGAAACCCTTTCTTCAGTTGATGACGAACGCAAGACTGAATAATGCCACTTGATTTTCTTTGTAATTACAAAATTCCTAAAGATGATTTTGGTGAAAACTTCTTGCAATTTGATCTTATCCAGTAGAATGATTAATTTTCACATCTCAAGTTTTGGGTTTGATTTTTCTTTCATTTTGAAATTTTCACTAAGAGCCAAGTATCTTCAATGCTGTCTTACTTACTTACTTACTCCTTTCCACTGATTGACTGCTTCGAAGTTTGTTTGTTTGTTTGCCGGTTAATAAGTTAATTGTTTGATGCTACGCCCTGTTAACCCGAGGCCTTCCGCAATATTGTCGATGTTTTTGGACTAGCTGAATTGCACCAACAAAATCAAAAATAGTGTAAAATAGATTGTTATTTTACTGCAAATCACAAAATTTTCATCTTGGTTAGTCTGTAACGGAAGGCTTGGTAACCTCTGAAGACACAACAAAAACGATCATAGACACAATAGTAACAACACTCACTCATCGGGCACTGATTAGACAGTGCATAACAACCTGTTAACTAACCAAGATAGCGACGCCATGAAAAACCTCTTTTAAAAAAATAAATTTATAGTTTACCAATGAATCTCGCGATACTCTCAGTTCACTTTTTCTCGAAGCTATCACGAAACTGAATCTGGAACTGAATTTGAAAAAGAAACTTAAAAAAACTAGCTGTCGTCGTTCACGTTTCCCAGTCAACGCAGAATTTGGTCATTTCAAGTTGTTGTTTTCCTGAGAAGGGCAAACAAATGTATCCAGAATTACAGTGCACTACACAGCCATTTTTTCTTTCGTGATTTCGTAAACTCCTTAATGAGCAGAACAATGGCTGTGCACGTGCATAATAATTCTTGGTACATTTCCTTGCTGCTTTATAAACTGACCAAATTTTGTGACGCTTGGAGAACGTGAACCACAACAAATAATTGATATAATTAAATTTATACTGTAACTTTGACAACGTGAAACAAAGAGCATCCCGAAATTCGTAGGCCGTCGTAGCTTCTTAAACTTCCTAAACGTCCAAGGAACACAACGAGTAATATGTTTCTTCCTTTTCAGTTAAGCTTCGCTTTGTGCTGCGACAACTTTGCTGAACTTCTCTCTTTTCGCGCAGAATTAGTCACAACATTAAATTTGAGACTGGATATAGTGACCATACCTTTCATGGTGACTGAATCATTGAAGTCCTTCCTTTCTTGAACGTTTCTCTGTGCTCGCTCGTTTCCATTGAAAGCCATCAAATAATGTCCTATGCATTTTTGTTCAGAGTGAAGGCGACGCAATGAAGCTGTCCCTCTGTTTCTCGCCCTTGAGATTGACGTTCAAAACATCCGTATACAAGACAGCTTCTCCACTGGGAACGGTCGGTAGTGTGAAGATGCAAACTACCAAGCTGAGCACGTGTCCGACCTTAGCGCACGTGCTAATCTCTGTAATCTCAGAATAGCAGTTCTATCGTATGTTTTAGGTATTTAAACAAAGCTATTTCCTATAGGACTGGTTGAAAACTTGGCTAACCGAGACTTGAATTTGATGTTGATGTTTACACCCTGGTATCTTTCGTTGTGCCATGCGTTTTATTCATTCTACCATTAGACTTTTCCAATTGTTGTTTGCTTATAAAGTCGTAACTGGCTTAGAGGTGACTGCCAATTTCGGGTAACATTTTATATTTGTTAAAACTGACATCTGTTTCAATGTTGTTCAGCTCAACTCCCCTTCGTACCTTCAGATTGAGTTTGACCAGGACCAGGACATGCCCCTTAAGGTGGTGCCACTCAGACCAGTTAACAGAGGAAAATGCATGGTTATGAAAGCTAGCCAACATCAAAGGAGCCAGCAAAGATAGCTAGATTCAGGCAACATCGCTTGTTTTACGCTCATACACTATGTATGAATTGGTTAGTACCTCTGTCAGTAGTAAACAGCTATTGTGTCTCGTGCCGGGTCAAAAACAAAAAGACAAAAAAAAGTACAACAAAGAACTATTTCATAACCATTTTTCTCTAATAGGTATGCTCAGGGTGTATTGTCTAAACGCATCTTCCGAGATATAACCCAACAGAGGCGGCGAAAAAATCCTTTTCTTCTACTTGTACTTTTATTTTTATTTTTTTAGTCATCATTTTCTCATTTCAAGGTGTTCAAAATGGTTTATGACATGAGCTTTACATTCTTTGAACCTGATTCTGCCCTTTGTAAACCACACTCACATTTCTACGAGTCTTAAAGGAAAGCCAGAGCATATTTTATTCTTAATACTGAATATACTTTACTTCCTTTTCCTTTTTTAAGTAAAATGATTTTAGCTAAAGGATAAACCTTCTCGAAGATAACTGTACATTAGTTATTGCCGTTTCCAAAAATGGCGATAACTGATCACTGGACTCAAGAGTAGGTAAATATGGTTAGTAATCGGGACTTGAGGTAATTAGACTCAGTTGTTACAACTTCGTTACTGAACTTGCGAGTGGGGGCTCCCACATAAAAAGGACGAGGGTGCCTGTCATATATTTCAAGGGGTAAAACAGGCGTTTTCGTACCTCTTCAGGTGTTCAGCCTTAAAAGGTCCACAGCGGGAGTTTTGCGGTACCTTTTAGTGTATCGAGCCAAAATCAATAGACAGTTGACAATCAACTGGTGTTGAGTTTTGTCTCGTTTACATCAGGAATTTACAACTCATCAATAAGAGTGCACATTCAGGTAATCTGTTGTTTTAGAATTGGTACCTCTTAGGGTGAAAAAAATTTCAAGACACACCCACAAAACTTTCAAACAAGCACCCTCGCCGCTTTTTTTTAGATGGGTGTAAACGAACGGATAACGGTTCATGCCTTATTTTAGTTTACTTTTTGTATTAAATTCTTTTGATGTTACGCTAGCTTGGTAAATTTAAAATGTTAATTATCTTCATCCACGTCCAAATACTGCTAACTTTAAAAAGCCTTCATACTATATTTGATGAGGTAGATAGAGTAGATGTGTCTCATCTGTATATTGTTTTACAAAACAGAAGTCATATAGAATTCAAGATTCCGCTAAGTGTCCGTTAGATCCACAAATTAAGACCTCGTTAAGAGTCAATCCACTTAAAATGTTGATCGGTAAGTTCAATCAGATTCCTTAACGTCACTTGATAGGTTGTAATTCAAGAAGTCTTTTTCTGGCCTTGGCCTGCTCGCTTGCAGCTTGCTTCAGGTTTCGTTTCATCTTGAAGTATGGTGAAATCTTGTGTAACATAAGTGGAAAAGAACTTTTATACGGAACGGTATTGCGTTGAGGTACAATTGATTTTTTACTGTTAGCTGCAGAAGGGGCGCGTGGAATGTTATATCTTCGATAGCTGTTAAAACTAGATTGTCCATTTTGAGGAAGATTTACATTATAACGGAAAGCCGGGAAAGTGGGTGTCATGTTGTCGGCTTGTCCCTGAGATAACTGTTGCTGCTTTTGAAAGGCATTAGAAGCAGTTCCATACACTTGATTGCTTGCTGCAGCTGGCGGCGGAAACAGGATGTTTTTCAAAGCCAGCTCCTTGTCTAGTTGGGTTTGGACACGATTCACATTTCCAGGTACGTTAATTCTTGAAACGGACACAGCATTTGAAGTTGAGGGCTGCGCTAACACTGTCGCCTGCGGCCTTGATGCTGATGTAGATGCCAATCCAGCATTGAGCGTTTGGGCAGTGGTTTTATCAATATTAGTAGCATCTAAAGTCACAGCATTAGCAGGTCGCATAGTTTTTGTTACAGATGCCATTGACGATATTTGTGTTCCTTTAGTGATACTGTTTGATAGGTCAGCCTTCGTTTGTGATGGTGGCTCTAGTACTGCCGATAAGTTTGGAGCTGCATTAGCCTGCATATTATAAGTAGCCGTGGTATCCGGGGGGTGCTGATTAGGATGACCAGGAGAACCTTTATTTACAATGTCTCCAGGATTCAGAGAACCAAAGCTCTGAATGGAATCAGCCTTTGGTTGAGCATTGGTATTGGCTTGTTTTACTTCACTCGATCGTCCCGGAGCATTCCTAAGAGCTCCAACCTGAACAGCTTGTTGCGCAATGGTCGGCTGCAGTAGCGAATGAGCGTTTGGTCCCAAAGCTGCACCACCCAAATTGTCACTCAAAATTGCTTCATTCATTTTTGGTATTTTCGTTGATCCCTTGTCAAGGAAAGAAGCTCGTGCTTGAGTTTGAAGATTCCTATTTATATCTCCAATCACATTCCCTCCCAAATGCGACTGAGTGGGGGACGCTGCACTGGTCTTGGCGTTCAAGGACCCACTTATCTGAGGTTGTCCGGGATTGCGTTTGGGAACCAAAGCTGTGTCAGTGGGTGGTCTGCTGTCCATGGCTACTGTGGAAACTGGACTTTGTTGCATGGTTCGTGATGATCCCAGAAACTCGACATTAGGAATTTTACCATCGACGTTTTCCTGCGAGGGTTTATTTCTTAACAAGTCTTGGTTTTGGAGGCCATTCGGTTTCTGGATTTTGCCGTGATCAATCCACTGTTCCACGACGTTCTCATTACGATTTACACCGGTAACAAACAACTTGATTCCTGCACTTGATGGATCGGACTGCTGTTTTCTAAGGAGTTCTTTTTTTCTGATATCTTGGACTTTTCGTGCATACGCACTCGCCTCAACAAGCTTTCGAGACCAATCCCTATAGTGTGTCCGATGTGGATAGTAATAAGATGTGTATCGCCTTTGGGCCTGTGCATTAAATATCTTCGGCGAACCTGTATACGCTGATTGGAACTGTTTGGTTGGTCGGATTGGTGCAGTATTCCTGAAGGCTGAACTGTATTGATATCTTGGAGGCGGGAAATATGTTCTTGTTATTGGACGTCCATTCTGAAATCTACTTTGAGGAAGTTGATAATACAACGGGGGAGAAATTTGGCGCTTATCGTTATCCTTTTTCTTTATCTTGGCAGCGTCCGAATTTGTTGCTAGCAGAACAAGTGATCCCAGGAGGATTCCAACTGACATGCTGAACTTGACTTTCTGAACAAGGATCATTCCTTTGCCATGTGTGCCTTCTTCAATCAAATTCAAACACTGTTAA
>Ga0099815_1114181_pt1 | contig 9243 bp, 10 predicted proteins | sample DipTnscriptome_3_FD_81137 | JGI IMG/M metagenome (GOLD analysis project Ga0099815, IMG submission 81137) | Coral microbial communities from Puerto Morelos, Mexico - Diporia T C metatranscriptome (Eukaryote Community Metatranscriptome) | ecosystem: Host-associated > Invertebrates > Cnidaria >...
CAGATAATTTATATTTTTTATTCAGTATTTTGCCATTTTTGGTTGCAGATCTTATGACATCATCACTGATCTGATTTGCATAATAGAGAAATTTCGATATCTCTGAGGCGAAGGGGGATATTTCGGGGAGAGAAATGCCACTCTTTTGTATTTCGGAATGCCTTTCAAATATGCAGAGGGAATTTTTCATGTCCTATACACTTTAAAAAGTTATGGTATGCCTATTTTTCGCAGGCAGTTCTCTATTCTTTTCCCTTTTCTAACTCTATCTTCTTGTAAAAAAATAACGAAGACGTGCCAAACATCTGAGACACAGTTTTTGAGGTCAACCTTGCATTTTTGTGTTTTGCTGAGAAGAAAAATAATCCAATTGACATTTTTTTTGGCAACCAAATTTAATTCCGGGTTCACACTTGGTAGATGTTTTTATTAAGAGATTTAGTTGGTAAGAAAGAAGTGGTGTTTTGATATGTGCAAGTTCTAATTGATTAACAGGTAGACAGTCTTTATTTCCATCATCCCAAGTCAAGAATAGATATATCTCAGGAGTCCAGGCTGAAACTCACATCACAAGAAGTTGCAGAATGGAAGCAGGATTTAGGTACTTCATGCAAATTTTTTAAGTCACATTGTGTCCTAGTACAAGGACAACAGCTGGGTTTGAGCCTGTGTGTTAACTATTATTGTAGATGAGGCTGATAACCTTAATTAAGCACTTTGCCTCTCATAAGGTCCATTTACACAGGAAATTACTGGTGCCATTTATTTACACAGAAATTATTGGTGCCATTTTCATTGCAAATTATTCCCACTAAACTTTTTGCCATCCTTGGGCTTAAGCTACCTGGTAAGTGCAGCTAAATTTAAATTAGATATCACTAGAATTCTTATGACACAATAAATCAAATATCACAAGAATTTATGACATGATAATATGGCAAGTGGTTTTGTATCACAATATGTGCAAATAGGCTTTAATTTCACAACTGCTCAAGTTGTGTGTGTAACTGCGATGATCAATCATAAAATCAGATCTTTCTCCGCAGTTCAAATATATGATCTTTCATATATTCATTTGCATCATTCGCATTCAGGCTTTGATTTCACAACTGCTCAAGTTGTGTGTGTAACTGTGATGATCAATCATAAAATCATATCTTTCTCCGCAGATCAAATAATTATATGATCTTTCATATATTCATTTGCATCATTCAAATTCTATGGGTATATTACAAATTCACAAAGTGACCAGCTCCCAGATGGCTGATAGCTCAGTCGGTAGAGCACTGCACCAGTATCGCAGAGGTCATGGGTTCAAATCCCGTTTGGGCCTGAATTTTTTTTTCAGGCTTTAATTTCACAACTGCTCAAGTTGTGTGTGTAACTGCAATGATCAATCATAAAATCATATCTTTCTTTGCAGTTCAAATATATGATCTTTCATTATATTCATTTGCATCATTCACAGTCTACGGGTATATTACGAATTCACGAAGTGACCAGCTCCCAGATGGCTTGATAGTTCAGTCGGTAGAGCACTGCACCGGTATCGCAGAGGACATGGGTTCGAGTCCCGTTTGGGCCTGAATTTTTTTTCAGGCTTTAATTTCACAACTGCTCAAGTTGTGTGTGTAACTGCGATGATCAATCATAAAATCGTATCTTTTTTTCTTTTTTCTCAATAGGAAAAAAATTATTTGGATATGTATCGTCTACTAAAAGGACAATAAACAACAGCCTCACCTTGGTTCGGCATGATCGCGTGACGTCATTTTGTTATTACATATGAACCCAGAAGATCCTGGGATCGTTGTCTTGTGCATAGTCCCCCAACTGTGCCAAAAATGGTGTCTGTATGGGATGGTAACTCTGTTTGCATCATATTATCACATCCGCGTTCTAGATTACTGGCTAGCTTTTTAATTTAGTTGCAGTGGAAAGAGAAGTGCCGATTATCGAGGTAAGTATCTTTTCATTCAAATAGCGAGTGACATCTCGTTGATTATCTAATGAACTCGAACTTGTAGATATTAAAGGAGCAGTGTCACATATTTAACATTTTCTTGAAAAGCTGAAAAATATTCCTAGCTCTTATACAGCAGGTAATAGGATGTAAATAGATTCAACGTACACTTACCATTCCACTCCGACGCCATTTTTGCCAACTCCAACAGACAAACGGTTGGGGGACTGTGCACAAATATCCAATGATCCCAGGTTCTCCTGGGTAATAACAAAATGGTACTGTGCAATCAAACCGGATCAAGCTGAGTCTGTTGTTTAATTTTTTTTAGGTGACAAGACACATTCATATATTTTTTTTTCCTACAATATCTTTTTTTCCCTATCAAAAAAAAATTGACTTGTGCAACGCTACAACTCGTACAAATATATTGGAGACAAGGATGATGTTGGTTTTGTCATGTGGTCTAAACCTGTGGTTATGTATCATACTGAAATCAAGACTGAATCATGATAAACCCTAGACTTAGTTTGAAATTGTAACCCCAGTATGACAAAAAATCTTAGTGGAAATTCCATCGAAAATTACAGAAAAACATTCCTGTGGCTTTTGAAAATCATGATTTATTAAATACATGGATGTGTTTACTCCTATGTAAAAGCCCAGGGGTGTGGGAGGGCGACATATAAAAAAGATGGGGTGCTCCCATATAAAAAGATGTGATACTCATCAAAACTTATTGAAAAGAACCCCCAAGCAGTACCAACATCCTGTTTGTGGGAATGACTTAAAATTCTTTCCCCTCTAAGAGGTAACACATTGTCTCCTGTCATATTTTTTCTACTTAATGCCCTAAAAGGAAAGTTTGGATGAACAAATGTCCCATCAAAGGAAAGAACGGAAGTGTCTTGATGGGTGTGGTTAAGCAACTAAGTAGATGGGCAGAACACTATGAAGAGCTTGTTAACAAACCTGCTTGGCTTTGAATCCTGTTCAGTCCTGAATTTAGTTTCAGGCTTTAATTTCACAACTGCTTAAGTTGTGTGTATAACTGCAATGATCAATCATGAATTCATATCTTTCTCTGCAGAATTTTTTTCCAGGCTTTAATTTTACAACTGCTTAAGTTGTGTGTATAACTGCTATGATCAATGACGAATTTGTATCTTTCTCTGCAGTTCAAATATAATTATGATCTTTCATTTATTTATTTGCATTCTTCACCTTCTAAGGGTATGTTATGACCAGCTCCCAGTTGGCTTGATAGCTCAGTTGGTAGAACACTGCACCAGTATTGCATAGGTCAAGGGTTGGAATTCTGTTCAAGCCTGAATTATTTCAGGCTTTAGTTTCATGAACACCTACTTTTGGCAAATGTCATGGTTGCTAATCTTCTTATACTGTGAAAAGATGAAGGTAAATGGCCATCCTCAATCTTGTGGTCCTGCTTGGTTTTCTCTGGAAATGGACTGGGATTTAGGTTGAGTGTGTGCTTCAGTTCAAATAAATTATATTGTTGCCCTATTCTGACCATCATATTCAGGGGATGAGTAGGTTTCTTGCAAAAAAAGATTGTGGCTTTTAAATAGGAAAATAATTACTTTGCCAGTGTTCTCCAGAAGCGCCAGCGGCCGGCATTTTCGCCGGCAGGCATTTTCGCCGGCAACTCGTGTTTCTAACGCTGGCTACTTTTGTTAGACAAAACCACAGAAAATTATGTTTGTGTTGCCGTAAAATAGTTTTGAAAGTAGCGTGATTTGCGCTGCCAGGGTAAATTCCGACAAGCTTGTACGAGGTTCGAATTATTGACGTCACCATCCTTTACGAAAATGCACAGCATTTTGTTTTTGGCGAAATGACAGGACCCGCGAAAGTTTCCCGCGTCCTTTGCCCTGCCGTCCTGGCCTTCCCGTCCTCGTATCTTAAGGTCCCTGTTACACGATCGAGTGAGGACGAAAAAACTTTCATTAAGTCAGAAGATGCCAAAGCGAAAATCCATGGAAAATGAAAAAGATGGAAAAAGAGGAAAAATAACAAGCTTCTTTTTTTCAAAGGAAAGAACAGAAATCGGTAAGTTTATATTTATTGTGCATATATTACCGCGTGATTATCAGCTGTTCAATCGCACGATGTTAAATTTGCTGGTTTGTTCAAGCTAACTTCATCCCGTGGTAATTTTCAAGTCTGTGACAGCCTTTATAGTTTTGGAAAGGCAACATTCTCATAAAAGGAAGGTAGATTTTCATCAGTTTGTATTTTATTGCTCGTCGCTAAACAGTAAACACTGTAAACACAGGACCAAGAAAACGACGGCCATGTTGAAAGGCAAGCCCAGACCTTCTGCATCTTTTTGAGTCTTTTCCTGTTCTACACCATACCATACAGAATGATGAAAGTGTATTCAAAAATTTCCGAATGTGACCATCCACACGTATAAGTATTCGTATCGGATAAAAAGATTTCCACTCTGGAGAGCGTTTTCAAAAATTTCCGGATACAGCCAGAAAATACGCTGGATAAATGTGGACACGAGCTGTATTCGTAAAAAAAAATTGCGTTTTCACAAATTCCCGGATACATGTGGGAAATTTAACATTTTGCATTTATTGTGGATAATGGACCATCTGAGGCCTCGTCGGGCCCTTTGGTGCGAATGTGGTTGGTCCGTTTGGCAGGGATACTGAAATTGAAATCAGTAACTCAAAAGTCTTTTGCCGAGTACCACAGCAAAAGGTATCCGGTGGAACGAGTCCATGCTGCACAAAACCACGCCCTGTCCAACGAAAAATTCTCAAGCAAGGGAATTCATCCAGAGTATGGTATAGGAGATGACAAACACAAGGCAAACATGGAACACATGGCAGAGGAAGTTAGGAAGTGTTTAGTCAATACACAGTATGGTGGTAGCCCATGTGTTGCGATGCATGGAATTGGTGGGCAGGAAAATTTCGTATTTAATGATGAAGAGCACCTTGTCTCGTTTCTTGGAAAAAATGAAACATCCTGCAGTACCATCCCATCAAAATCGAATTGTGGAGGGAGGTTGCAACCGTATGGGACTTGGACGAAGATTACACAGGAAGCTACAGGGAAGACTACCAAATTCTGCAGAGCACGTTTCACGAAGAAGGACAGAGGACCTGCTGGATTGATAAATATTCCACTATAATATTCAACCCAAATATTGAGTGCGAGTTGGCAACAACATTCACTGTGCAACCTGTGCCTGACTATGTCAGATGGATGGATGGCCACTGGTGGTGAAATGCATTACCTACCCTTAGAGAAGGTCCAAAAATTAAACATGGAAATTGTTTCAGACACACCTGGAGCATTTCTTCCTTCAAAAATTTTGGAAATGGCGTACAAAGTGTTTCCTCATGGTGTTGAAAACATCTTGCCATCCATATCGTTTCTAACCTGGTGCACTGAAACAGATGTGACAACATTCTGTCAGGAGTACAAAGAAAAGCTGGACAAATCATTTGCACATGACAAAGAAAGAGAGTACTGGTTCCAGGACCCGCTTTATCAGGAGAATGATAAAGAACACCTTCAGCAGTTGTGTCGTAAAGAGGGACTATCAATTGAAGGCAAAAAACATGTGTGTAAAGCGTCTATCAGACAAGAGAGACTCCCCTAAACCACTCCCTCTTGTAGAGTACAATGGTGATATCCTCTGCATTCCAGATTCTGTAACGGAAATTGCCAAAATGCCCATGTATAGGCTGAGAGAAATCTTACGAGTCCACAATGTTTTGGATAGTGGCAACAAAGACAAATTGGTTGTTCAAGTTGGCATGGTTAGAGGAGGAAGAAGCTATTTGGCCTTCCATAGGGAACTTGAAGCTGAAAGGACGTCATTAATGCAACAAGAACCCTCATAATCGCAGAGAAAAGCCTTTACTTGGAAGATCCCAAAGTAATCCACAAGAGGAGAAATTTTGCCACACCATCTGGTACCTACATAATTTTGATGCAACCAAGAGATAGGGCATCCACTCCTCATCAAAAGCAAAATGCATCCATGCCAGTGATGGATGGTCTATCACTGGACAATCTTGAGGAAGCCCTGACTCCTCTAAGTGATGGACTTTCTATTTACCAGAAATTGCAGCACGAAAAGAACCACCTTTGCAAAAACTTCCCTGTGATGTTGGAAGCCATGAGATCAGTGGGTGCTAGGGTTTTAGTATCATGGAGCAAGGATGAAGTTGGAACATCTGGATGGAAATCGGGTAAGGGAATTTATAACTCATTCAAAAACAAGTCGCAGGGGTATATGACAACGGTGTTTGATAATAGTCAATAAATCAGAACTCGAAAAACGATTTAATGCTTATTTGAATGAGGCATCAGTAATTGACATTTCAGAGTGTTTTAGTCCCTTGCGTAATGTTTGCAACCACTTTGCACCACACAGAGAGTGGGAAGAGTATAATATAAATACCAATTCCATTTCCCTCAACCCACCAAACAATCAGAGAGTGTTTTTTTGTTCTATGGTGGTATGTTGGAACTGTCAAACAATACATAAAGGACAGTGATACAATGGTGGTGGAATTTGACACAGAAGTAGGTGTCACTTACAAGTACTGCATAGAGAAAGAGGCCACGGCAGGAAAGGTCAATCTTCCACTATCCACAGAGAAAAAGCTTGGCAGCTATGAGGAAATATGTCAGATTGGGGCTGTTGTTGAAGTCAAATGGACAAAAGATGACCTAGCGAACACAGAGTGGCCAGCTGGTATGTGTGTTTGTTTTGTTTCATAAGATCTATATTTAACAAATGAATGATCATCAACTTGAACTTAACTTGAGCTGTTTAGAAAAGAACGCCGGAAAAAATTTCAGGCTTGAACAGGATTCAAATCCATGACCTCTGTGATACCGATACAGTGCTCAACCAGCTGATGAGCTGGGAGCTGGTCACTTTGCGAGTTTGTAATATACTCATACCCTATACCCTATCACCCACAGTACACATATAGTGATTTTCATGTATTCACTATCAAGAATACATCATATTGTCATGTCCAGGCTGATTATTGAGTGAACTTCCCCAGTAATTCTGTTATCATGACGCCACATACAAAAGAAATTCAAGAACCACATAAACAGAGAACTTATGTGACTTGGTGCTTCTTTTCACTAATTCCTTCTGTATTTACAAAGCTATTAATTTTTTTTTCAAGGTTGGTATGAAGCAGAGGTGCAGTCATTTGGCTATGATGACGATGAAATCGAGCTGATTTTTTCGGATGAACCTGGACATGTGTACAGCATTCCAGTAATATTTTATACAACTGATTCATTAAATTTAACCTCTTTCATATCTCTTCTTTCCTTTTTTATTTTTTCAGTGCTGCCACATTTACAGTTCCATGGCAGCAAAGCGAAAAGGTTTGTATTCTGATTGTTGTTTTGCCACTTTACAAAAAAAATTAATTTTCTGCTTGTAATGTTTCAATTCCACTTACTTATGCCTGTTTGTGTATTTGTTTTTGCAGACACTCCTCTGGGTTTTGTGCACTCAGTGTCACCAATGAAAAAGGCAGAGATTACTACACATTCACCTTCTAAATGTCACCGAATAAGTTTACTAAAGTATTGGCTTCGACCAGAAATCACACCAGCAAGCCATCCACTTTGAGAAAACAAAGTCACCTTCAAAAATATTGAGTGCCAGGGAAGATGATGGCCAAATCTTCATTAACCAGTATCCCTCACTCATAAAAGCTAATTCGAGTAACATTAAATTTGATCCCTGCAAAGAGCCAGCTTCTGCAGGCACTGCATCATCATCCAACCTTCCCGAGACATCTGCCACAGATATTACTTTACAACAGCTCAATAAGCTTAGCAGAAACCAAAAAGTAAACGTCAAGGCCACGTTGACCATGGGTTCTTTGGACCCAAAAGAACTTTCCAAAAGGAATGGTTCCAAAAGAAGAGTCAAGGAAGACTGTGTGCTAGAAGACAAAACTGGCCATGCAATTATCCATCTTTGGGATGATACCATTACAGCATTGACCAGTGGACAGAGCTATGAAATCAAGAACCTCAGTGTTAAAAACTTTAATGGCAAGACACATCTGGGAACAACGATAGCAACCACATTCACGCCCATTGACGCAGTAATGCACGAGCTAAAAGGAGACAAGTTGTTATCTAACATTAAGAAAATAACAGTTAATGAATTTAAATTCACTGAAAAGTGAACACTTTCATGCTTTGCCAAATTGCTAACTGCAAAAAGAAAATGCCGTATGCCGTGGATTGTAAGTGATCACTTGTACTGCATGTGGCACCTGCCAAAAAGTGAAAGCAGCAGAAAGGGGAATGTCAGCTCGGCTCTGTGCTGAAATTGACAGAAAGGATGTCTGGCTGACTGCCTTTACAGATGTCATGAACATTCTTATCAAAAAAGTCAATCTCTCTTCAGACAACACCACAGATGAACTCAAAGCAGGACTCCTTGAATTGGAAAATGTAAACATCGTCATTGACGCTACATCCAACTTCATCTTAGAAGTTTTGGATTAGATCTGTTTTGCTACATGTCAATATCTCTTGCAGTTTAAATGAGAGTAAAACTTGTATTCATGTTTTTTTAGAACATTCACCTGTAAAATACTTGACAATTTTTTTAGAATGTTTTGCACTTGTAGTTCTTAAAACTTATAATTGCAGTGACACTTAACAGACATTGTAGAGTATTCAAGTTATATAAAGAATCATTTTTTCACACGTTCAAGTTGTCTTAAGAGAGACATTTTTCACATGCTCAACTCATATTGACAGAAACCTGTTTTTGCATGTTCATGTTATCTTAGTGAGACATTTTCCATATAAATTACGGTATTTAAATCTTCTTAACACAAACATTTCTCACTTGTTCAAGTTCAATTTAAGACAATCATTTTGTTACATATTCAAGTTATCTTAAGGACATTTTTCACATTTCATGTTATCTAAGAGAGACATTTTTCACCTATCAAAGTCAAAGTTAAAGTAACACTTAAAATTTTCCAATTTTATTAGTGACATTTTCACCTATAGAAAATGCTTGAAAAGTGTATTAATTTATACTCTTGAGTTACATCTACCAGTAGGTTATCTTTGTTATGTTCATTTCTACAACTTCGTACTTTTCAATAAATCTTGTCGTCTTCTCACAAACAATTATTCCTTATTCACCAGAAACACAAATATCTAGGAAAGAATACATAGGCACAAATAGATATGGAATTTCTCTTTGAGTATTCAACTTGATATGC
>Ga0099815_1255301_pt1 | contig 9211 bp, 5 predicted proteins | sample DipTnscriptome_3_FD_81137 | JGI IMG/M metagenome (GOLD analysis project Ga0099815, IMG submission 81137) | Coral microbial communities from Puerto Morelos, Mexico - Diporia T C metatranscriptome (Eukaryote Community Metatranscriptome) | ecosystem: Host-associated > Invertebrates > Cnidaria >...
GTACATTACATTTGTCCGTAGCCGCGCAAGACGTTCTCTCTTGCCTGACCTTAGCGATCGACATGAAGTCGTTGAAAGAAAGCGCTGAAAGGGCGATCCATCTGCTTCTACCGCGAGTGGTAAGTTAATAACACGCATACCGCTTTCTAGCTACCCGCAATAAGTAGTTTGTTTACGTTTTGGAAGAATTCACTGCACTTGCAAATTCATCAAATTTTCGTTCATATGTACCTTTTTTAGAAAATTTAGTCCCGCGAAACCATTTCGTTTCCCAAAATTTTATTTCTTCTTGAAACGCGCTTCCATCACTGCTTTCATTAGTGGTCGAGGAAAAATTACTGCTTGACCTATAGGCGAAATGCACCTCACTGTTGAGGGCTTTCTCTTATTCAAACAATCGCTGAGCAAATTTTCTTTCTTCGTTATTCGTGACCCGTCCTATGAAAGTAAAGAAAATAAGAAAATCAATGAAACGTCGAATTTGTAAACCATTCGCCAGACACTTCACAACAATGTGAGCCGTCACGTCAACCACCAAGCGCGCCTCGCTAAAATGCATCTTGAATATTGCGATTGTGTAATTTATTGTATCTCAGTTTACGCCCCAAGGCCGCCGCAGAAATTTCATTATTTTGACTCTGGTTAAGCAAAATAAATGGCGTTATTCTGCGTTATTTCCATGTACACGGGAACATGTCCGGCTTTGCGGGGTTGTAATTTGAGATAGTAGTATTTGTGTTTTTACACGGATCATGCACGCGAACTTTGAATTTCCATGTTTAAGGCGTCAAAACAACTTACGTTCAAATTAAGAAAGAGCAAGAAAATCTTTGAGTCTCGTTAGCCTCCGGTTAAATGCATATTTGCATTTTTGACGGTTTGAAATTAAAATTAGTTTTATTACTTTTAAAAGCGTTTTTTGTCGCGAACATTTCTTTGAAGTGATCCTGCAGGACCTACAAGTCACACTGAAATTCACGAAAATAAATAATTAGTTGTGTTCCTGAGGGGTCTTTTGACTACGGTTGGCAAGTCACGTTGCTTTTTTTAATTATGATTTTCAAACGTCGACCAAAACACAGACAATTTTCGTTTGAAGGCGCCCGAACACGAATGGTGTTTTGATATTTTTTGATAGATCATCCCAATGAGTAGCTTAGATTGTGATCTGGCCAATTTAACGGAATATCCTGCGCCACACTATTCTGTACACTTTGCACATCTGTGATGCTGTGAGACGATAATTATTTCGCGAAATCTATGCGGTTAACGGACAGTTCATTTTCTACCTTTCATTTGTTCTAACATTTGGGAATCGGGGGATTAGCACTGTCTTCTGTAGTTGTGTATCGTAGCAATTAAATGGCTTTGTACAATTAAAAGCGCTTGAGAAAACGGATTAAAGACTTGTTAAATCAGAAAAGGTCTTTGTTATTCGGCATGTGCCACAAAAAACAGCGATATCGTTAATATTCCCATGAGTTGGAGTATTACATAATTAATGCTGTTTAGATCAAAATATGCATTTTTGTATTCTTGTTTTAGGAGCTTCGAAAATATGACTTCTGGAGATCTATAATTTTATGAAGGTCTTTGCAAATTGATATGGGTCATTTATGAATGCAAATTCCTTTAAAATTAACTTTTTTGTAAGCTGTAAAGTGCAGATTTTAATCTAGGACTTTTCTACTTGCAAATTATCCAATAGTCAAGTACATGTTTTTCATTTATTAAGTGGTGAATAAAATATGTTGTTTTTGATATCATATGTCAATTTGTGCAAGAGTTTGATTTTGTCGATGGTTTGTTTGTATACAATTTCATTCCCTTGTTAGGGGAGTAGTTTGCAGGGGGAAGCTCAGGGCATACATGTAGGTAGGGTAATTACTTATCTGAGAGGTACTGGTAGTGGTTAGGATTTTCTGTGCTTACTTTTCATTCGATTTCCTCTGTTTGTCTCTAAGCAGTGATTGGCTGGATTGCAGCACGGAACATAATTATGTACCAGTGTTGATTGATACCCTTGATGAATCCCCTTGATCAACATCTCGATTGGTAGTCAATTAACATCGCGATTGCTTGTTGGTCAAAACTTGATGAACAGTTGATCCATAGTCGGTTGAGTGTCAACTGAGTCATATGCATCAGTCACAAATGAATTAGTAAACATTCCACTGACTGTTGACCGTGATGTTGATGGAGTGTCAACTGAGGTGTCGATGGAGTATCAATCAAGGATATTGATCGAGGGTATTGACTGACACTTGACTGCAGATGCCTTTGGTGCAGATGAGCCGGCTGTACTGTAAAACCGAGTCATGTACAAATTATAGAAAATTATTCCTTTTTTACAAAATTTTTTTTGATACACCTACAGTACATCTGTCAGTTAACGACTAAATGATGTGCTGCGATTGTCTTTAATTTTTATAAACACCACTACAGCTGTGGTTTAATCTTTCATTTGTTAATGCTTTAGACCTTTATAAAACTATGTACGGTGTATGTACACTGTACATACTACATGTAATTATGCAACGCTCTTGAGTGGCATACATGTACCATAGAATATCCAATGCATCACTCATATTTTCTCAGTATACACATGAGCATTTAGGCTAAATACAAGTGACAAGTGGGATATACCATGGTATACCAAGAGAAAGTGTTGTATAACTAGTTTATACCATGTCATAGAAAATACAATGGGCAACACAATCAGTGAGACATATGCGCAGACTTTATTTTGAATGAATTTCTACTGGCTTTCAACCGAATTTGAAATTTTGTTAACACTGCCGTGGAAAGTACTTTTAAAATATAAGATGCACAAAACACAAGAGTGCATGTCAAATAAAGTTATTATATAAGCAATAAGATACAGTGTATGCAACGCACAATGAGAAGAATGAGTTGAATATCATCGAATATATGGCTTTGGCTGTCTTTTCTATGGCATGGTATAAAAGTAAGTATCTGCATGCACCAGATATTTGTTGACATTGCTATACAGCATTTTAATTAATTCTTGCAGGTAGATGTGGTGGTATTTGTCTTGAGCCCTGTCTCAGATAATCTAGTAGCTCTTGGAAGGTCTGGCAGCAGTACACCAATAACGATACCTGCAAGTGGACTTGCCAGGTTTGTCATAACAGGTCAAGACAATAGTTGTCCTTAAGTGTCATTATTATATGGCCAGCTCTGCGAGGAGACAACGTGAACCAAATCCTGTTCTGTGATTAAGTACCTGAGTGGGCAAATTGATGCTATCTTCTGCCTGTGCTGGATCTAATGCTGTGTCCCAGAATGAAAAATTTCCTCAGGGCCATAATGTATATTAAATTGAATAAGTTATATTGACCAAGCTTGTTCCATCAATTGAGATTTTGGGCTATTGGCTTCTTTTTCTTAGAAATGTTTCTGAACATTGTAACTCTGTCTTGATACATAAACACACCAAACAAACTTGGTTATAAATAACCTATGTACATACTTTTATTTTATCACTGAACAGTATAATTTTTATTATCATCTTAGTTAATGCCGAAATAAATCCTTTAAAGAGATTAACTTATTAACTAAATAACATATTGCATCGGAATCAAAAGCCACTAGGTCTGGAACATAAATTTTTAAATTTGCCCAGCCATCTTGACCTCACATTTGGTCAGTAATAATTGTAATGTTAACCCATATACTGTAGCTATTGCATAAGCATTTCTATGGTTTTGGTATCAGTTTCTAAAGTCTTTGTTTTCAATTTTGATCATTTTCTCACTGGAATTGAGCTGTTAATTTCCTGCTTGTAAGGGTCCCACTTTTGGTTTACATTGAACTTGTGGATCACACAAATCTTATTGACTCAGTAGTTTTGCATGTCACTTCTGTCCACTTACACCCACTTTAACTTAACTTAAGACTCTCTTCAAAGGTACGTCCTTACAATTCATTTTTTTTAACATTGAAGCTAAGGTGTTATGTACAGTGTATTTAATTTTATTTACATTCAGGAAAGCAATAGATGGTAAACAAAGAATAGTTTTACCTCCTGGAATCAATAAAGACGATCCTTTATTGGTTTTTCTACCAACAGCTGGAGTACATTCAGAGAATGATCAAAAAGGTTGGTGTTACTGCCTTGCACACAGTGTTGTTGAAGCATTGTACTGTAATCGGTTGTTGATGACTGTGAAGTATTATGCTTTTTAATATGGATGTAACATGTACCACCAACACTCAACCATGAGTTGTACAGTATTTTGACCTTTTAAGTAAAGGACATTTATGTAGATATTTGTTGTGGAATTCTTTTGGTCAATTTTTAGACAAATTTAATATGTACTCTTAAACTAATATAAAATCACAAAGCTCTAGATCCGAGTTGATTATAAAAAATCATCAAAAATCCCAAAACTTTCAATGCCACAGGAGTGGAGGATGTACACAGAGCTGAATGGATGTACATGTATGTACATCCAAGTGTCTGATGCATTATCATTTGCAATGGCTATAAAGTACTGCAAGCTGTTGGCTTCCTTAAGTTTAGAACATTTTAATTGGTTGACTGTGAAAATGTTTAACAGTATTATGTAATCTACCAAGTAAGGGTATTATTTCGCCGACAGTAGTAAACTATTAGACAGCTCGTAAGTGAAATCTTTATTTGTTATTTTTATTCTATATTGAGGGATGGTTTGTGAAGGGGGTCTGTGGAGGTAGTCCAGGGACTGGTCTGTACAGTGGTCCACAGACCCGGTCTGTAGTGGGGGTCCGTGTTTTTAGGTTACCCCTGTTTACACTGTATATGCACATCTGCTAGTCTAGACTTGTCAAGGATGTATCATACATTTCAGGAAAAATAATGGCAGTTTAACTTCTTTTTTTAGTAATATTGTCACCACTGTATACAGATGATAAACTAGTTGCATTTTTCATGGTAGGTGCCTGTCCTTGATTTGACATAACAGTATTTATTTATTTACTGTCCATCCTTCATTTAGTTTGATGAATATTTGTGCTGTAGAGAAGACCATGCAGATAATTGTCAGCATGTGATTGTAATCATGCATTGAAGACCCATTGATGATTGCAGGGTTAACATACGTGATTGTCATGTCTAGCAAAATTCTCAAATGTGATTGGTTTTTACCTGAAGTTGACAACTAAATTGAATGAATCTACATTGCACATATGCATATACATGATGCAGTGTTGAAAATTAGCGCTTGCCTGCTCGTATCGTGGTTGCTTTGTACAGTCAAAATAACGCAATGTGTAGCCTTTGGTTGCAGCAACCAAGCAAAAACCAGAAAAGATACGAGTATAAGTTTCAATAAACCTTTGCGGCAACCAAAGGCTACACATCGGGTATTTTGACTGTACGAAGCAACCACGATACTGTAGTGCATTGTGTGCCATTCAAGATGGCAGCCGCGGGAATTTTAAACGGGTTATAGGGCCGATCTTTGGAAGCCAATAAAAAATTATTTCACTAGGAGAGACATTTTTTTATTTCAGATCTTCTAATAAGTACATTTTAAACTATTTAGGCCATACTTGTTAAAATAGTGGAGGTTTCCTTTAAAAAATTTGCAAGAACTGGGCTAACTGTCAACTTCCAGCTAACCTTGGTTTATGATTGATGTTCATATTTGTAGATTGTGTGTGGCTTCTTAGAAGACACCTTGTCTATTCTGGATTACACTGAACAGCAGGTCTGTATTTATAATCAATTGGTTAAAAATAAGTAAAAGTTTGATCACCTTGGCTCAAGCATTGATGCAAATTTAAATTCTTAACCCATTGACTTCTGAGCTTTTTGGGCCAAAAAACAAAAATGCATTTTTTGGACATTTTGGAGATTTTCAGCTTTGATGTGAGACAAATTAGCTCCACTGACAATCTACAGTACTCAAAAAGGTGTCTGCAACATAATACATGCAGTATGCCTTTCTTTAACCCCACTAGCACCGCATTTTGCGGAAATCAAAATTTCATTGGATGAAATTTCCTTTTTCTCATTTTCTTGTCATTTTGCGGCAGCGATTGACCTTCTACTGGGCTTGCTTCCAGTTCAAAAGTTTCTGAGAATCAAAGCAATTCTTCAAGACAGGCAATTTGTACCATGGAGAGCTAAGTTAGTTGCAGGAAATTTTGGTTTGAGCTTTTCATTCAAATTTCTTAAGCTTTTTTAAGCCGATCATTTTGATCTTGGTATCACTGGAAAGATCTTTTCCTCCTGGAGACCTTGAATAGAGATGATGCCAAGGTGATGCCAGGAATGGAACAAAGGCCAACACTCATCATGGCCGGTCGTCAGCACAGGAGTCAATGGGTTAAGCATTTCAGGCAATATACCAGTGAAAGTGAACACATGAAGTGTATATACTATGCAATATGCTTCATTTGTTATTTCTCAAAGTTAAAGCCAGTGAATGATATATATCATACCTTTACTTCAGATGCTTCAAAGTTATCATCATATAACTGAGAGAAGCAAATATATTCAAGAATATGAAAGGCAGAAGATGTTTTTGGAGTTCTTTAGTGAGTACACATTTGAGTTTAAAATTGTATCTTTAAGTATAATACCTGGATGATAGTATTTTTGACAGTTTGTTGGTAGTCAATTAATGTGCACTAATCATGAACAATTTGCTTGCATGTTCTGGTGAATTTACATGTCAATGGTTATGAGATTTAGGGCAGGTACTGGCATGGTGCTGAATTATGAAGTTCACTTTTCAATTGTACACTGTACAATAAACTTATACTTGTACTGTATATAATATTGTTAAAGCATGAGTTACAGTAGCAGACAATATATAAGATGATTAGTTCTTAGTACAGTACATGTACATGTAGGTTGAACTCATGTACAGTAGAGGATAACAAGGCATGAACCATGTCCTGAAAGCAATGATTAGCAAAATGTTTCTCAATATATGTTTAATCTTTATTCACTGAAGGTTTTCAGTTCAATTTATGACCCCTACAAGCCCTTTTACTTCCTCTGAAAGCAATGGTCTTGTGTATAAGCCGCACCCGCGATTTTTGGCCCAAAACTTATGCAAAATAGTACGGCTTATACATGAGTGTTTATGGTACTTTAATGATGGATAAAAACTTGCATTTATCATTGGTGCTGATTTCAATAGGTAGGACTTATGAAAAGGAAGTGGGACCCTTGTCACGTAAAATAGGAGAATTTGTAAGTACATGTACTTTTTTGCTGTGCCACAGTGCCAGCAGGATTCTATTAGTAGAATACAAGGTTGCCAAGATTGACCAGCAGAAATCACAGCATCACGGTCTACAACACAATCATTATCTTGGCCATTACAAGTTGTACATGTAGATGGTCTGCTGGACTGTTCTTGTTCAGAAAAAGATGGCAAATTTCACTGCTTACATTCACAATACTGTAACTTCCAAAACTTAGTGACATCCCTGAGAATATCAGTTACCTTTTTTTGTCTTTACATGTAAGTTGTATTCACTTTGATCACAGTGAGCAGAAAATTCCTCTTCAGTAAAACAAAAGTTCTAGAATATACCAATATCCCTCCATGTGAAGCAGGCTTTTGGCCAGGATTCGGAAAGTGGGCATTCAAAATGTCCTATAGGGCCTGCTCAAATGAACAATTGGTAAGGCAACATATGAAAAACAAAACAGTTTAAAAAGTTTTAAAAAGTGGCTGTCCACAGGGATGCCTGGATGTCCATCTGAACATGGGAAGTCACTAGGAATTATCAGGGAGTGGGGGTCCTATGTAGAGGAGAGTTTTTTTTTCTTACAAAGAAATTCAGTTAAAATAAATTATTTGCCCCTCTGTGAAAATTAGTTGCCTACACTAGCTTCCTGCTGAAAATGTTAATGATCCCTGTGCATGTTATTGTACTGATATGGTGGATATCCAATCTGATATGATAATTTTATCTGCTATAAAAAGTTTACATTTCAATTAATAATAATTTGTTCCATTGTTTTTTTTTCCAGCTTCAAGGACAGACTAATGCAGAAGGTAGTGCCATTCTTGTACTAGATCACACAGCAGGGGAACTTTACAACAAGGTACATAAAGTTAATTAACATTTAATATACATTGTATGCTAAATAAATTGTTTTTTGTACTTTCCATGTCTTTCCTAGTGAGCAAACACACCTGAACTAAGAATAGCCAAGCACCTGATACTTTGTATTTTGCTAATGTCTTCTTGCATGCTTTGCCTCAACTATTGTATAATAATTATATATATCAATCTAGATAGATCTTTTTGTTTTTGTCAGTTCTGCAATAATCTGCCAAAACATAATTATTCCAACCTTGCTCTGGTGAAGATCTTTAAACTTCTTTGAAGATTAAGATCTTTTTGGATCTTGATGAGGATCTTGTAAGATCTACATATAGTTCCTCAAAGATCTTGTAGGATCTTGCAAAGGTCTTTCAAGTCCCTGCCTGAAGTATCTGCAAGAATCCTTAAGGATCTTTGAGGTCTCTGCAAGAATCCTTGAGGTCCCTGTAGGAATCCTTGAGGATCCCTGAGGTCGTGGTCCCTGCAAGGATCATTCAGGTTCCTGTTAAGATCCCTCAGGTCCCTGTGACAAACCTGTGCCCAAGGATATTTTAGGTTCCTTAGCTTGATGTTCCATCAAAGGTCCTGAAGGTTCTTGCACGGATTCATCCTGGATTTTGCAAAATCCTGCAAATATAGGATCTACATGTATGGTATGTGATCTTAAAAGATGCTCTGTTTAGGCAACATTGTGTTGCAAGTGAAGGTCACTGCTAGGAAATTCCTTTAATTTAGGGAAATGATTTACAGATCTGCATGAGGATCTCTCAAACATTCCTAAATTGACATGGAGAAACAGAATAACAAATAGGAAACAACCACAAACATTGAAAGCCTCTAAATATCAACCCAAATGTATCCAAAATGAAACTAATAGGCATGTATGTACGGGTGTACAGTCAATGTTCTTGTGTATTGATTGGTAAACATAATATTATAACATCATGTGCAGTTAGTTTATTCCTACAGTATGTTGTAATTCGTAAGTTTGAAATAAAACGTTTTTCTTTTATTTCTTGATTGACAGAAAGAAAGCAGAGATCGCATGGATGAGAAGAGAATTGAGGTTTCTGGAAGTGTGTTTGAGGATTTAATTGAATCTAGGAATAAATTAAATGTTTCTGATATAGCAAAG
>Ga0099815_1134938_pt1 | contig 9138 bp, 8 predicted proteins | sample DipTnscriptome_3_FD_81137 | JGI IMG/M metagenome (GOLD analysis project Ga0099815, IMG submission 81137) | Coral microbial communities from Puerto Morelos, Mexico - Diporia T C metatranscriptome (Eukaryote Community Metatranscriptome) | ecosystem: Host-associated > Invertebrates > Cnidaria >...
GGAAATCACAACAGACATGCGGAACAACGACGTAGGATTTACAAGTGGCTATGATACATTTTTTTCAGGGTACCCTACAAACAGCGTGGAGGGTGAGGTATTCTTTTTAGTGAGTATTGAAGAATAGTTTTGTCATTGCACTGTCCAAAATAGAAGGTTCCAAGAAAATTTCTCCATAACTTAAACGTGGGTTACTTAGTTGAGCTCAGATCTTTTCTTTGCTTGGTACGGGGACGGAGAGAGCTACAAATTTATGGTTTCCTTTCAAAAAACAATAACTTTAAAGCGACTAAAACATCACTTTAAAGTGATACTTCGTCATTTCAGATTTCAGTCAGTTTTTTTGTAGCAGAGCTCAGCACGGCGAGGCTGCGCCAGCAGAGCACCATGGTTAGGGAAATCTGGTAACCTGTCGAGGTGAAAAATGTTGGCTAAAACGTCACCACACGTATACTACTGTGGTTGACGGTAAGTCAACCGTCCTGTCATAATGAAGAATTGGTTCATGCTTAGCCGTGCGTGTATCGAGTTATGAATGCACGCGGAAAGTTTGGAGAGCACGAGAGAGGCGTAAAAGCAACTCTAGCTTCTTCTTCTCTCTTCTCTTCTTAAGGTCACTGTAGACCTTCAAAGGCCGAATTTTTTGCGACTTTTTTTTCTGTGCTCCTGATATAGCTAAAACATCGATTTAAAGTTTGGTGAAAAACGTTTCTTTGTTGTACTTGTTACAATGCTTGTTACCTTTTTTTGCATATTGTATATATATCTAGTGCATGCAAATCTATGGTAGTTGAGTTTCTCGTCCTTTCTGTCAAGATCGTTGGAGTTTGGCAAATCTTGTTTTTTTCTAGAAATCGGTTTGGTTTCTTAATTCATCGTCACATTCGTCTTTGTTAGTTCGGTTTAGGTTATTTTACATTTGTACATGACGGATTTTGTTAGTTACTTTATGTTCATAAGGTTCTTATAATTGTCGGTTACTGTGCTTTTTTGGCTTCGTTTAATTAAATTTGAGTTTGGCGATGGAATCGTCTTAAAAGCTCGTGTGACGACATTTCGAAAAAAAAGACGAATCGGTTTTGTATGTATGGTTTACCATGATGTCTTCCGATGCTGTTGAACGCACAAGTGCACGTTTTCGTAAACCTAACTCTTCTTTGGATCACGAAGGAGCGTCACTTGAGCGAATTCGAGAACTTAGAAAGAAGAGAGGAGGAGTGTTATCTTCTTTATTTGTTAAATGGAGAGTGATTGACAACTTCAGTAATCGATGAAAGCAGTTTTGAAGCAGTAAAAGTAAAGCTGCCTGAAATTACGTCGCTGTTTCGTGAGTTTGCTGAAGCCCAGCACGCGGCTTTAACTGACGAAGGTCAAAGACAATAATCGGAGGTCTATTTCGCTGAAATCGAAAGCAGTTTGGATTTCTTCTGTCGAACGGTAAACAATTGGTTACGGGGAACGGAAGCGAATCTTCGGGATAACCTACTGACGCCTGATGACAGTGCTTCTCAGGTTGGTATTGGTCTTCGAAACAAGCCCAAGCCCTCTGAGTGTGGATCTAGGTCAAGCAGGCTCTCTAAAACAAGCTCTATATCAGCAGTAAGAGCCAAAGAGGCAGTCCGAATCGCCGAACTTCGAGCCGAGGTACTTGATTTGAATCGGCGCCTTTCTCATCAGGAGAGAGCTACTCCTTAAACGACAAGAGTACGAGCATCAGCCGAAGAAAGATGAGCTGAACTTCAAAACGGAATAGGCTAAGGCTCTAGAGAGGAAGCTTGTGCCCAAGCAGAAGCAGGAAACGTTGTTCCAAACAAAGTGCCGGCCTTTAACACTCGTGTTGATGTTCCAGATAAGTCCTCCAGCACCAAGGTGACGAAGATCGATGGCATTAAAACTTTACCATTTGTGCCTTCTGGGAAAAACAAGGAAAGATCCGTTAAGGCAGGAGTCAGTTTGTCGGCTATTAACCAGGCGAGTGTTGCAAGTGGTTTAAGTTCAGGCTCGGAGAAATCTGGATTGAGTGGCATGGCTTATGACATCCTGGCGCAACAAAATAGTGTCATGAAAGAGTTTGTGAGCCAACAATAAGAAAACTCGCTTCCCAGGAGATGTGTACCTGTGTTTAGTGCCAAACTACCTGAAAATTGTACCTTCATTCGTGCCTTTGAAATTGCGATCGAGACTAGAGAGTCAGATTATGCCCGTAGACTCTTTTCCCTATAGCAGCATACCGCTGGCAGAGCACAGGAATTGGTGTGCAGTCATCTCTACATGAACTCTGAAGTACGCTACCCAAAGGCAAGGAAGCTTTTGGAGAGTAAATTTGAACAGAAGCACAAAATTGCGTTGGCTTATGTGAATAAAGTGACGAATGGCCCTGCTATTAAGGCCGAAGACGCTGAAGCTCTAGAAGGTTTCACAACTTTCACCACAGTTGTACGAACGTTCTTAAAGCTATTGGTTACTCCGGTAAGTTTGAAAGCCCGGATTGCATGCGGAAGATAATCGAGATGCTTCCTCCAAAGCTGCAAGCTAGTTAGCGTAACAACGCAGACAAGTTCCTTAACACGGAAGGGCGAGACATTGTATTGATAGTATTTTGCTGTTTGTTGAGCAGAAGACCTGTGTTGTCCAATCCAGTCTTTGGAACACTTCCTTTCTTGGAAAAGAAAAAGAAGAATAACAGGGACAGAGGCCTGAGATCTAAATCTGAGAAGCGCTGTGACAGGTGAACCGCCCTCGTTACTATTACTAACAAGAAGCCTCCCACTATATCCAGTTGTGATTCGTCCAATTCAGCTAACCCTACCCAGAAGAAGTGCCTCTTTGCAATACTGGACATACTCTCGCTGATGTCCCAGCTTCGCCAAAGTGCCTAATGCTGAACAGCGTGATTTCGTTTGCGTGACTTTGCCGCCACCAGTCTAAATGTTGCTACAAGAAGAAGCCATGTACTCACTGTAATAGTAGACATGCCACTGTGTTGCATCCAGGTACTCCGGAAGTTGTTGTTCGGTTCGGGACACCGCAAGGCGTTGTTGGAACCGAGAAGGCAGACCTCAATCTTTGAACAGCAGGTCCAACACTGTCCAGAACACGAATCAGGCCACTAATGATCACTTCTGTGGCCTAACCAACGATGGAAGGTTCCTTCGTTAATGCGTTGCCTATTGTGACTGTAAAAGTTAAAGTTAAAGGAAGTCCTCTGGATCAAAACTTATACGTTACTGGACAATGGTTACAATTCCACGTTTTGTTCAGCTAGCTTGATGGCGTGTCTAATGGTCGTTGGCAAGAAGACGATACTGAAGCTAACCACCATGGATAACAGTAAAGATGTTGACGGTGCTGTTTTTTGACAACCTCGTGGATTTGGTCTGGACGAAAATGTTGCCATCCTCTTGCCAGAAGTACTTTCTAGACCAGCTATGCCCGTTGGGAGGGAAGAAATCCCAAAGCAAGATGTTGAGTGGTGGTCGCACCTTCAAGGGCTTAACCGATCTGAATGCCGGAGTGGATTAAATAATTGAAGCCTTGTAGCCGAGAGAAATAATCCTTGCTACTGATGGAGGTCCATATGCAACCAGAGTGGACCTCGGCTGGGTCATTAATGGCCCAACTGGGAGAAAGCAGACGTATGTACCTTTCTATAGTTTCCTCAATACGTCTAAGGTGATTCATCGTATGTGTGCAGCTTGTACTGATCTCGTGGATGCACCTAACGTCGACAGTGTAAGTATGACAAGGAATGACCTCAAGTTTATGAACATTGTAGAGGACTCGGTTGTGCAGTATGCAGACGAGCATTACCAGGTTTTACTGCCGTAAATAAACCGCAACGTGGAGATGCCAGTAAATAGGAGTCAAGCTGAACGAAGTGCCTCCTACCTCAAACGCAAGTTTTCCCGTGATACGAAACTTCGCGAGGACTGTATTGAGAAAGAGGTTATCAGGCAGGATTATACAGAGAAGGTTCCCCAGGTGTCTACCACCATAAGAAACCGGATAAAATACGCGTGGTTTTCAACTGTTCCGCCCAGTTTCATGGGACATCTCTAAACAGGATCCAGTTGCAGTAATGGATGACGTCCAATCAATGTTTCACGAGGTGCGCGTTCCGCAAGAAGATAGAGATCTATTACGATTCCTCTGGTGGCCTAAAGGCGACTTCAACAAGAAGCTGGAAGAGTACTGGGTGACCGCGCATCTTTTTGGCGCACTTTCATCGCCGAGTTGTGCCAATTTTGCTATGTGAGGGAACGTGGAAGACCACAAGCACGAATTCTCACCTGACGTGGCTAATACTGTCTGAAAATTTCTATGTTGACGACTGCCTGAAATCCATATCGTCGAGATCTGCAGCAGTCAAGCATGTGGCTGATTTAAGTAAACTTATGCTGATGGGTGGATTCAGTTTGACTAAATTAAAGAGCAATGATCGTCCTAGAGTCCATTCCACTTAAAGAAAGAGCCGAGGACGTTAAGGAGCTTAATCTTGAATGCGATACGCTTCCCACAGAGAGAACTTTGGGCGTTTCTTAGTTTGTCGAGACTTATACGTTTGTATTGTAAATGGTTTGAACCCAGGAGTGTCAGTAGTACGTAGAGTGTGATCGTCCGGGTGAGGGTAGTTCTGAAAAGAACCGTTGTTGGTGACTGACGTTTCGACAACCTGAGCGGAAGTCATCTTCAGAGCTTCAAAGTGAAGAGTGTTTGTCAGGCGATGACGTTATAATTCTGGTCCTATGAAACTGATTGGTCAGTTTAGCCATGATGGTATTGGTTGAAAGACTGTCATCAGTCATAGGTCGGTTTTGATCCGTCTACTGTAGTAGGTTGGACGTCCGTTTATTGTTAGTCAAATTAAGTCGGTCTATTAGAAGTCCGTTTGTCGGTTTTGTTTACGTCGTGGATAAGTCGTTTGTAAGGCGCCGGTAGTGGTTGACAACTGTTAAGAGGCATTAGTTCTAAGTTAGTGTACCAGCTTTCCAGAGTCAGTCGTTGAAAGTAGTTTGTACTGTACGTTAAGCATTGGGCAGTGTCCCAGTCACTGTTGTGGTTAGTCAGTTGATGATGTAAAGCGATGTGATTGTTAGCGTCACCATTTCTCGTGGCTCGTTTGTGTTCAGTCAGTCTAGTGTTAAGGTTTCTGCCAGTCTCACCAATATAGGAAGCCTGGCAGTCGGAGCAGTTGATCTTGCAAACTGCTCCCTGTCTGTTGTTGGGTTCGTCCCTGTTTTTAACGTTTGTCAGTTGTTGTTGTAGGTTTGTGGGCTACACGGATGTTGTAGGGCTGTAGGATCCGCGAGATGGTTTCAGAGGTGCCCTTAATGTAAGGTATAGTCACTGTAGTAACAGACGTAGAGTTTCTGTTCGTTTCGTCAGCTTAGGAAAAGTCAGCGTTGTAGTTTTTCTTCTGAAAAACACGTTCAAGGTATTTGTTTTCGTCACGTAAGCTGTTCGGTGTGTCATACACTAGTTGCGCTCGTCTCGTCAGAGTCTTTATAGCTGTGGCTTTGTGTGAGGTCGGGTTGTAGGATGATTGGTCGAGTAGTCTGTCGGTATGCGTCGGTTTTCTGTATACTGTCGTTCGTAGTTCGTTGTTGTCGCGGCTTACCAAACAGTCTGGAAAAGGAAGTTTTCCATTTTCTTCGATTTTTTTGGTAAACTGGATGTCGGCGTTCTGTTTGTTAAGGTGGTCGTGGAAAGTGTCAATTTTGTCTTTGTGAACGGCGGTGAAAGTGTCATCAACGTAGCGTAACCAAAGCGGTATTGTTTGTCGGCAGGTTGCAAGCGCGCGTTCCTTCACGTATTGCATCACAATTTCTGCGACAACAACAGAAACAGGCGACCCCAGGCTGTTCCATGCAACTGCTTGTAGCGTTTTACCGTTGTATTGGAAGTAGGTCGATGTAAGGCAAAGGCTCAGTAAGTCCATGATGTCTTCTGTCGGTAACGGTAGTTCAATGGTGGATTGCTGGATAGCGGTCTCCGTACTCTGTAGAGCCAATTGAAGTGCAATACTAGTGAACAGTGATTTCACATCAAAAGACACAAGTTTGTAGTCGTCAGGTATCTGCACTGTCTTAATAGCGTCAATTAAGTTCTCCGTAGATTGTAGTTTGCGTCGTGATTTGTCAGTAAGGGGTTGCAGTATGTTCGTCAAGTATTTAGACAGTTGATACGTAGGGGACCCACAGAATGAGACTATAGATCGCATAGGTATACCAGTCCATCCTGATTTGTCTCGCGAAGTTTCTCAATGCGCTCTCTGTTTCTGTGATTCTGAATCGAGGACTCTGTCTATTTATCTCGTTGATCCTGTTGATCTTTACCTGTCGCTCGACTTCATCCGGATCAGTCACCGTAATTTGTGGATTGGAGCGTCCTGCTGCGTTTCGCAAGCCAAGCATCTCCTGGAGTTCTCTGATCTCATTTTTTCGTTCGCCCGACCTCGCTTCATCGCTTGCTTGAGGTTTCACATATCCAGTGGGTCTCAGCACCGGAGCATCGATAGCCGGAACTTCTTTGTCGAGTATATTATTTCTTTTTCTATTTAAAAGATCTGTCAATTCAGCTTTTCCCAGTCGGCTATAACTATAAATAGTGATTAGGAAAAGAAGGGATTGGCTATAGGTGGATTTCCAAAGAAATTAACTTTAAACTTACTTCAGAGACTAGTCATCTCATCGGTTTCATTTTCGGACGCTGCAAAACCATTTGCTCATTTATTCAGCAAGGAAATTAGAATTTACGTGACTCCCGTTAACTTTTTTACCATTAAATTCAGAGGAATATATCAATCAACCATGTTTACTGATACAACCTCCAGAGAATCGAAGAAATGGTCGAGTGGTCCAGACATGAGGTACTGGCCGCGACAGTTGAATTTCGCTTTCTGGTTTGCCACGACCGGATGTGGAATCAGTACAGAGACGTTGAATATAGGGGCTGAGCAGATGAAATCCTTTCTCATGTTTTAAGGATTTTATGTCTGATGGGTGGAATTCAGAGTTTCTCAGCTTTGACTGAAGATCCTTGGTTTAATTAAATAAATAATGAATATGATGTCGACAGCCATAACATGTAAGAATTTGGATGTTTATATTTACATAAGCAATATTACGGTTTGAGTGAAACTCACGTTAAATCTCCTGGTGGATTTTACAAATTTTCCAATAAAGGAGGAATAGCTAAAGATGGTAATCTCGCTAATTTAATCGAAAATGATATGAGCGGTAATTAGTATGATTATTTCATGAGAAATGAATCAGAGGGATTGACAACCGCGGGATTGTCCAGATTCTCTCCTATTTTTGCATTGAGATCCCCATTATAATGACCAGATCTTTCTCCTTTTCTTTATCAACTGCCTCAATTAAAAGCTGATATAAATCATCCTTATCCTCGTCAGATGCCTCATTAGTTGGAGCAGAACATTCCATGATATGCGAGGTTTTCTTCTTTTGTCTAGTCCTGAACCTGGAAATGATAATCCTAACAGAGACACACGGAGTTTAAAAGTAAATGTAATGACGGAAAATAGTTTGTATTTGGTCACTTAAATCTGCTATTCTTTCGCAGGAGCTGCAGAATGGCCCCGACATTTGTTCTATGGATATGAATTGTGATGGAACTTCGTTTCAATTCAATGAAATTTACCAAGGTCAGGCAGTAGTGGATGGCTTTTTTCATAGACCTAGTCCATGGGTGGAGAAGAGGATTTTACCCCTTATATCTTTTTTAACCCTTAAGGCCAAGCTTTAGGAGACCTTGTTCATTCTCAGGAGTGCACGAGAAGCTGTTGCCCTATTAGCTGTTAGATCTCATGACGTATATATCATACGCAATACTCCTTCAACAATGGCTGCTTAAAACCCAAACAACATTCGGTTTCTTTTGTTATGGCCGTAACTATTGAAACCTATTGGCAAAAACATGACCTGCAAGATCACTTCAATTCTTGAAATTGGATGCCTAGTTCCTATATTATTGTTTCCCTGTCAACATTTTGCAATCTGACGTGTTTTATTTGGGCACAAAGTTGTTTTACTTCGCCATTTGGTGTGCGCTAAATTTAAAAAGCGACATGATTTGCACTTGAGGTCACGATCAGACTCGACTTTTATTGATGTAGTTCGCGAATTTTGGTGCGACTTACTCAAGAGCATATGAGCGAAGCCGTCACTGGCTAAGAATGCATGTGGTCGGGGCTTTGGCAGTCGCTGTTGGGAGAGGGGGTGCGTTACAACCTAAGGCAAAGGCTGCTAAGGCGAGCATGGTCGGAATAGTGTTAAAGGCTAACATAAATTATTGTATTTTTTTTATTAACGCTTGCAAACTTCTAGCTGAGATGCGAAGAGATTAGCGGAGAAGCTACATAAAAACATAACATAATTTTCTTTATGAAAAAAAAAATTAGAAACATAGAATTTTATTGCCTTAAACGGAGTGAATTTTTTTCATTTTTCTGAGGAAATGGAATCTTTTGTCCTCTAACAGACTTCCCCAGAAGGCCGCCAGAGATCAAGGAAATTGTTCCAAAGAGAGGAAGTGTTGCGGTAATCAAGTGCCTTACCTTTCTTGCTGCAAGCTACGAGCCTGTTTTAAGTGCAATACTTATTTGAGTGTCTTAAGTTTGTGACGAATTTTGAACAGTGCATTTTATGACAAACCTGATAAACGCTGCATTATGTTTGGAATTTTTCCGACATAGATAGAGTATTGGTATTTTTGGTAATTTTAAAAACCTTTGCCTTTGTGCCAGTATCGTAAGCGAAACAATTACTTGTTTTGATATAGTAGAGGAACCACGTAGCGCTCGTGAAATAGCAACTATAATAATTTTTTAAAAATGGTTGGGGGCCAGAATTAGGCAATACTGCCGATATACCAAATTCCCCTGGGTAATTACCCTTTTAAAGGAAGTTTGGAGTCCCCACGGGTCAAAGAAAGTTTGACTTCGGTGGGATTTGAACCCGCGACCTCCGGATTAGATTTTCTAATACCAACTGAGATAATTATCATTTGCACAGTTACCGTGATTCACTACCTAAATTACCATGACCTGCTCCCGTACTGGCTTCGTAAGTTGTTTTTAAAGGGTAGTAACCCAGAGGGATTTCGTATATCGGCAGT
>Ga0099815_1187041_pt1 | contig 9064 bp, 3 predicted proteins | sample DipTnscriptome_3_FD_81137 | JGI IMG/M metagenome (GOLD analysis project Ga0099815, IMG submission 81137) | Coral microbial communities from Puerto Morelos, Mexico - Diporia T C metatranscriptome (Eukaryote Community Metatranscriptome) | ecosystem: Host-associated > Invertebrates > Cnidaria >...
AAAAGTTCAAGTCTGTGGTGACGGGAGTCAAAAGAAAAAAATCAGAGCACTCTGCGAGCTTCGATGGAGAATACGAAGACTTGAAGGACAGACTGGGACAGCAGTTTAGCCTCCTTAGCGGGTAAGCAATTCATGGGGGAAATAATAAACATTATATGGGCTGATAAGGGTGGTAGAATACGAGACACGCTTTGCATCCATCTTACGTGTTATTACAACAGAAATACACACTCACAGAAATATACCTGTGTTCCACGCTAGAGTGATTTAGCTTTATAAAGCTTCTGAGAGACCCGGTTTAAATCCCATAAATTACATTTGATGGCTAGAACAGTCACTTGTCCTCACAGTCAAACTACGCTGGGAATCGTGATTTTTTCCTGTCCGTGTCTATTTAAAATTTCTGATCCGACTCGCGTGCAAATACAACCATTAGCCGTGAATCCACTTGAGACATTAAAAGAACAACTTAAGATTTATCTAGAGGATATTCATTTCGGAAAAAAAGAATTGAATAAACGCTTGTTAATTCTGTTAACGTTTGGTTTTCATGTTAGCCAAAATTGCGGTTAAATGCCATAACAAAACCCAGCTATTTGGTTACTTTTTACAATCGATATTGCTGGTTTATCTGGCGCAGAAAAACAAAACAACTTCATAACAAGATCACTGGGCTGTGATTATTTTATATCTGAGAACAACAGGGTTTGCTGCTCTTTTTGCTAAACCAGATTACCGCAATGTTTTATCAAGCTATTAGATCGTTTCTGCTACTATATTCTAGTTTGTTTGGCGTACGTGAAGTAAACTTCTCTTCAAATTCGTGGGCACGCAACGAAGTTAACTTGCCCTTTTATTACCGAGAGGAATTCAGAAAAGTCTACTATGACGAGAACGCATGCCAGGCGGATATCCATCCGGCGAACATAACATTTCCGACAACTTGAACTTGCAGATAAATTTGCATTTGGTAGATATACGGGCTTTGGGCTCAAGTTGGTTCCAAACTGACCCCTTTGAATCAGAAGTTAACAATATTTGTCACCTCGTCCATACAGTTTAGTCTCAGTAAGGGAAATAGGGTTGTTTTCTATTCCTTTCGAGCTTACTTTTTGCTTTCCAGGAAAATAGGCAATATAGAAACTTCCGACTTGTATCTTATATCTAAAATTTAACGATTGTTTATACGAAAAGTGTCTCCTGTATGACATGTAAAAAATCAAATTTTGGGACTGTACAATATACAGACATTCTACCAGAGTGTTTGAGACAAGGACGCTGTGAATGAAAAGAAAAAGCGCGATTTTATTTCTCGTTTAGGTGTGTGCACGATCCTGTGCAAAAGCCAGACACGTAGCACGTTGTAGGTTAGATGTAGGATTTAAATTTGTGGATTATTTTTAGCTCTCACATTATCTATCTCAACCGCATTCATTATTCATACAAAGTTCCCCTGAAAAGCAAACATTATTCAAATGAGATTTGAAGAATTTGTGGCGCGGTTTAATTTGTGTATCGAGTACTAAAAAATAAAAGGTTCTGTTTGCTTGTTTTAAACATAGTTGAGGTTGCTAAATCGAATTTCGTGCGTGATCGTCCAGTTTTTGCAGGAAAATTCGTGTACTTCGTGTATGAAAGCCTTCTTTTAATCCACGACTCCCCTCGTCATTTGTTGAATCATTAGTATGGATGTTTTTCCAGCAGTTTTGTAACATAGAAACCGATTAAAAAATTCAACTTGACTCGAAAATCACTAGTCTATGCACGTCTTTTGCAAGCGGAAAATCGAAAAAAATATTTCCTGGCTCGTTTACATTATTTCAAACTTTTTTTGACGGAATCTCAAAGGTGAAATCATTTCGATACTCTGTTCTTGGTTTCTAGGAAAACGCTTCATTTTGGAAGATATGCTGAATTGAATCCTAAATTGTAAACCGTGGGTAGGAGGTCGTCACTTAGGGAACGATTTTGAACCATGCAAAACAAGCCCGGCGTCACGGGTTTTGCTTCTATTAAATTTGATTTTTTTGAAGTCTTTTGCAACCATGAATTTTCATACATTTTTTACTTGATTTCAATCTCGTTTACACCATTCATGATCATGATCATTTAACCTGAAAATGTACATCTCCAACAATGACAATTTGAAAAGACGGGTTCCTATTGTGGCATGAGCTTAATCCGTAATGAAGAGAACTTAAGAATTCCTCCTAGTATTGTGATAGGTTCATGTAGTTCCTAAACGCCTGTAGTTCTTTCAAGACCCTGAAATGATCCTTAAAAACTTCTCCTCTTTGCGCTTATTAATTCTTGTCCCAGACTAGGAACGCGTGGATTATTAAAGTTGGTAAATGACCCGGAGGTCCACAAGCCTGTGAAAAGACTGATAAAAATTGTAATCAACACCAACATGAAATAAATGCGAATTAGTCCATCGTTGATTTTATCCAGAGCAGTTGTATTGTTGATTTCAAAATTATCGCGAAAACCAAGAAAAGCAAGTCAATGTGATAATTTTGCAAACGAAAGCCTGATAAGTACACGGTTGTCCAAAAATCGCATGCGTAAGTGTTTTGCTGAGCAAAGCGTGCGGACAAATTTCGTTATGCGTCTAAAACCAAGCAACAAAAGCAACTAAAGAACCCTCCTGGCTTAATTTAAGGAAGAAATAAAACAAGATGCAGCAGCTCAGCTTAAAAAAAAGGTAAAATACAAGTTAGTTTAACCTAGCAGGTGCTAAATGCCACATATTAACATTTGCCATTGACACAAAAACCGCCCACAGGCAAATACAGCTTTATGAAAAGAAAGGAAAAAGCGGCGCAGCGTTTACCAACGAAATGTCAAAGTCAGACAGATTTAGTTTCATATCATGTACACACTTTAGCCAGCTGGTTTCTTAAAGTTACCAACAAAATATTTTTTTATATATTCTGCTTCTTCAAAACTCAGTAGGGAGCGTTTATTAATATTACGAGCGCTAATAATGAGTAGCCGGAGGTGCCGGCGAACTGCGAGAAGCAACGGGTTGAATTGTGTGAAGCACGATATATTAAGCAAAATGGCCATCCATTAACGCTAGGTAAGCCTCGCAAACGTTTTACAGTCGAAGACAGAAGTAAAATCCGGTCGGTTACTTGTTTGCTTCATCTGAACTGAAAAGCGCCAGCCTATTCTTAGCATGCTTCAGGAATGTTTCTCTGGAAACTGAATTTCTGTGGTAAAAAAATTGCTGATCGTCTGCATGGGTCGCATTAAACACATTGCGCAGAAAAATGACACCTTTACTTAAGTTTTCAAAGTGATCGCTTAGTATGTACATTTGCAAAGTAAACGATCCTTTGGCAAGCTTTTAAGTAAACTTGGTGTCTGCCACACAGTTTCTAAGACACTTTAATCGACAAAAAACTATTTGTAAATTTTAATTTCATTTTTAGTTTTCAGGTAAGGTGTTCCCTGACTAGAGCAAAATATGTTTTGTTCTCTACTGCGTGTTTGATAGACAACTAAGCAAATGTTAATATTTGGAATGCCAGATCAATACTGTCACTAATAATTTTCCTTCGATGTGGTAAAGTCGACACGAACGATTGTCATCGCAAACTGAAAATTGTCACTGTACAATTCAGCTCAGTGCTGAGATCTGTTGAGCTCAAAACGCATTAAACAAACAGCAGATAGTCAAAAAGATAGTCAAAAAGAGATCTTCTTGTTCAATGGGTCATCAGTTTGTCTGACAATATTGTAAATAATGAAAATGGCGGTCTGATTGAAATCAGATCTGCAACCAGCCCCAGAATATAGCGACATAAGGACGAGTGGAAGCAGTCAAGTGTTTGCCAGACGATCATATAAGGGGAAGCACTAAGGGCGCATTGCAATGGGCAAATTTTTCTTTGCTTCTTGCCGCACAATTTTGTTGCGCGGTTGCATGACGTACCACGAGGGCCCTCTGGGATGATCATGTCTCCCGCTACGTTTCAGGCGCTGTAGTGATCGCAGAACGTAATCCTACTTTTAAAAACACGTTGCCAGACATGTTCATTTCAAAGGGTTTTTACAGCAGGCATTGTCTCGTGTAATATGTGTCAAACAAAACTGAAATGAAATATCATGTAATAAGTGCCAGACTTTTCGTCGCAGAGATGACCTAATTTGCGGATCCAAAATCGAAAGAACTGACAAAAAAATGTTTTCTTGGAATTATACGATATGCCTAGAAATCTAGCACAGAATCGTACTGAAATGGATACCCCATTTTTTATTTAGTGAAACTCAGCGACCAAACGCGACCAATGAAAATCAAAACAAGAGTAAACAGTTTCGTCCTGGAGATCCCCATACGCTTCTTATACTGTCATTTCGGCAGATCTATTTCGCAAGACAGCAACATGACTGCTGTGGATGACTATAGCAACATTCTTGACAAATTGTTTGAGCTGAAAGAGTTAAGAAGTGTTTTACTTCCTAATTAAAAGGGAAATAAATTGTTAAGATTCATCGTAAATGAGCCTTTTAAACTGACGGATCTTTAGCAACTCGGCGGAATTAGGTTTTCTCTTTTTGAGGATATCTCGGTATTTTTTAACCATCAGGTCGGATCTAGTGAAGCTGAAAATGTACCGTCATCTGCCTTAAGTTCTCCAGACACACACACAAAATACAAACAAGAATTTAAGCTCCATGAATTTGTGGGAACCGTGCTGCTAATGACAAACAATCTTTTTTAGAGGAGACAAGAGGGCACGATAAACTTGTCGATATTTAGTTGTTTAGACAATTAAACTTTTGCAATGTAAATGGTACTTTTTTTACCGAACTGAAGAGAATGCCTTGGACGTTGTTTACCCTAGTTTCTCAGTATTCATTGAAACGTGGGGACCAATCACGATCAAAGAAGTTCAGAAATGAAGCAGAGTGGAACTGACTGGCGGCGAGAGAATCTAGGACATACAAATACAAATAATGGGACGGTAATAAGGACAGGCTAACTTTTTAAAACGATTGTAGTTGGAAAGCATTTAAACATTTGTATTGAACAATTTCGGGCTTATCGCAGCATTGCCAGTTGAGTTCATTGTGGCATTTCTACTCAGTTGAGTTTAACAAAAGTAACAGGACTCGAACTACTGTAAACGAACCTCGACAACATCTTCAGTTTCCCCAAAAGTGAAAGTTCACCAAAACCAGTAGAGATAAATCATCCATCGCTTTGCTTTTCAGTTGTCCATTTACTGTTTTTAGCGTAAGAGTGAGATTGGAATATGGACTCAGTAATTGATATCAATTTAAGTATTTTGTAGTGTGAATATTTCTTGTGCTTGTACTTTGCAAGCAAGTTAGTTATGATGCTTTGCATGCTTTCTGTAACAAATGCGCCTGGTCGTGAAAAAAAAACCGGATCTTGAGCAACTCGGCAGAAACTCGAATTCCTATCTTTAAGCGTAACTGGGGATTATTTCAACCACAGTTCAATTTCGTTTATATCAGGTCGAAATTTACCGTGGCTTCAGTTTTCCAAGATTGTAACTGAGTCCCATTAAATTGGAAAAAGCAGATAAATTGCAAAACAATGTTTTCTGGGGAGGCAAACGGATTCAAACCACATGGAATAACTCTTGCAATACGGCATATTCCTGGGACTTTCTTAGCGTTGCCCACTGCTACCAAAAAATCGCCTAAAAATCGCGTAACTTCTAGGGTAAAAGCACAACAGCAACGGCAACGGGAACGTCGCCAAACAAAAAGCTTAATGAGCCGAACAATAGTGGCGCGCAAGCGTTATTAACCATATATACTGACATTTCTCTGCCGTCCTCTGCAAAACAGCAAAATGTAAAGACAAAATTTTGCGTTGTATGGAGAACGGAACTACAAAGGATAATTTTTAAAATTTATATTTTGATTTAATGCTGTGTACCATAACCATTTTAAAGATAGTTTTGACAAAGAGAAACAAACTCAATGACTTTAGAGTACAGCGAGATTTGTAGTAACCAACGCTGTCCTCGGCGTTGCGGTAGTAGCTTCTTAAACTCTTAGTAGTCTTGATTTTATCGACATGCGCGCTAATTAAAGGTGTGCATCCTAACCGTGCAAGTAATATACCCACCACGTGAATATGTTGTATGGAGCACGCACCCACAGTACTAAAATGAAGAATAATAGTACGTGATCACGTTCTGCCATCACTAGAGCTGATTTCCACTAGCGCACAAGAGCAAGTATATGCAACATATGCAGACGCAGCGTAGCGCTGCTAAGTAGCGCCTTTATAAACAAAATTTTCCTAACAAAAGCACTAATTATTTACATATTACTGCGTCTGCCTATGTCGGCTTATGCTTATGCGCAAGTGAAAACCAGCCTTTATTAAGGTCGAGGTAAGTCTTCAAACAAACCCACGTTTACCTCCGGATTCTATAGCATGAAGCAACTAGGAGTATTTCTACTGCCCTCGGTTAAGATGTCAGTCAATTGCTGGGTTGCCCCCAAACAGCATTAAATTCACCTACACCCTTTTATACACCTGGGTGGCGAGAGGCTACTTTAAGAAGTCTACTTCACAGGGTTCGAGCCCAGACCGCTTAATCCGGAGTCGAGAGCACTTACTATGAAGCCAGCGCGCACTGTTCAGTGGGTCCCATATTTTTCTTTCGATATAACACGCTTTCTACCGTTTATCTACCCTTTGAAATTTTTCCTCAGGCTCAAATTACGTTTCTTCAATTTTCTTTTGAACTCTTCTCTTAGCCGTGCGAAGATTTCAGATACCTTATACTTCGTGAAAAGGATGCCGGCAACATTTGAAATTATCAGCCCGACAGACCACAGACCAGCGTTATACAAAATATGGCAAGACAGGTTGCTTCCGTTGACTGATCTTCGACATTTTTAGCTAAATATCCAGGAGACCATGGAGAATTTCTTACACCAATTTTTCAGAAACAGTCCGGATACTTTCCAACCGCCTTACATGTATCTCTCCTCTAAAATGATAATCGATGAGCATTTTTCTTGCCGCATTTCTAACGCAAATTAATTAAGCTAGGTTCCGCATTTGTTCGATTCCGCCGATCTTTCGACCAGGCTTGTCGAACGTCAAAAGATCGACTTCGATTCATACTCCAAACTGAAGATGTGCCGAATTATTTGCAGATAAATTACATAAATTATATTTCACCCACAATTAAAGGTGTCAAGCGCGAAAGCCTGCTTTGAAAAGATGGTGATTCTTGTCCCCAGAGCCTCCGTTTCTTTTGATCGTGCGCGTCATTTTAAAACGAGTAGCACTGGGACGGGAATAAGATAATGTTTCATGTCCCGCGGGAGAGTAAGCGCTCGATGAACCAATTTGTTGTTCTGTGGTGAGCTACTTTAAACCACCTAAAGATTACAAGTAATTGGTGAATCGTTTTATGACTTTTATAGCAGGGTTTTCGACTTAGGATGAGTTGTAAAATATTGAAAACAAATCGGTAAATAACCTGGATGAGGCACTGACAAATACTTGGTGGAAATATAGAAATCTGAGATATAGCACGAAATGTGATAAGAAATTTCTCAAAAGGCACAGCACGGATTAACCGACTCAATTAGAAAATATTTATGCTTGACTCAAAGCAGATGCTTTTGCTCAAGCAAACGCACTTGACAACCAAATCACAAGCCAGTCGGCAAGTGTTTTTTCTAAGATGAAGGGACAATAATTGTTTTGTACAAAAAGCATTAAAATAACTATAATTAATCTGGTCTCTTAGGTATTCATTTGCCCACAAAGGAAACTGCCGCCAAAACGCAACAGCTGACTGCAGCTTTTGTAAAACCAAATGGTTTGGCTCGGTCTCATATTGAACTGTTTATGGGCAACTCTTGCACGAGAAAAAATAGCAAGCGCATAGAAGAGACATCTCATTAAAGCATCTTTTAAAGCATTGTTTTACTCTGGATATTGGCGCTGTATGAATCAAGAGTGAAAATCACATCGAATTTGGTACTTTCTGGCACTTGGCGAATGCTGTTATACGTAACGTCATATCCGTTTCCTTACAGGTAATTCTGCCTATGTGGCATAGCTAAGGTCTAATGACTCAGATATTTCATGGTTCACTTGAGTTGATGTCGTTAAATATTGGGACGAAAGAAAAAAAGGAAATGAAAATACCCCTTGTCAGTATTTAAAGCTGAATTTGACCTTGTTCTTTTACGCAATGCCCTGTTCTGTCACAATTCACTTTGTCTTAGTTAAATTTTTAACATAACAGAATTCTTAAACAGTTTATGTAGAGGAAAAAAATAGGATAATTTAGTTCAACTCCTTTGTTTGAAGTAAGAAAAGACTTTTTAACGAAACTATTTACTTTACTGCTCGCAGAACGTTCAACTCTTCTGGGAAAGTAAACCGTCTTCTTGCCACTTTTTGGTTCATAAATCACGAGTTGTTTCATTTACTTGACGTAATTCACTCGCCACATGGAGCGCTCGTCGTTGACGTTTATGTAACCAAGCATCCCTGACCTAGGAACAATATATGTCACTAGCTTTCGGTTAATCCTTTGTCGTTATTATCGTAATTGGCCGCCGACCTGTTGCTTCCCTATTCTTATGCAAAACTAAAGAAAGGTTTCGAGAAAAAATTTGTCTATGACGCGTCTAGCTCATAAATGATAATTTTACGACGGCCGGTCTCTCTCTCTACCTCTACCATTAGTATATTCAACTATGAAATAGTATGGCTTCAGAGGTAAACGCTGATATAGACCCCACGGTCAAAGAAATTTTTCACTCTTGGGACTTGGACAAAAATGGCTTTATTGAACAGTCGGAACTTGCTTGTTGTTGTTCCGAGCTGAACTTGTCAATCGAAGAAGTGAACAACTTGTTCAATGAACTTGACGCGGATGGAGATAAGAAGATAAGTCTGCAAGATTTTTCCAAAGGATTCAAGCGAGTTTGTTCCTTATTCGATGCCGACATCGCGGATCTTTCAAGCGTGGAGGTGCGCGAAACCAGAAAGTTTGACAAACTTCTAGATGCTCTTGGAGTCAGGGACCTCTTATCAGGG
>Ga0099815_1180286_pt1 | contig 9029 bp, 3 predicted proteins | sample DipTnscriptome_3_FD_81137 | JGI IMG/M metagenome (GOLD analysis project Ga0099815, IMG submission 81137) | Coral microbial communities from Puerto Morelos, Mexico - Diporia T C metatranscriptome (Eukaryote Community Metatranscriptome) | ecosystem: Host-associated > Invertebrates > Cnidaria >...
CTGGCGGAGGAAGTGTGAATCGATGACTTAAGTTCTTGTTTAGTGATAGAACTGAAAAAATGTCCTTCGTTGAATTGCCGAGGTCAGGAGTCGGCAGCAGTTGCGTTTCGGAGCTTTCTTCTTTTCTGAACTGAAAAGCACTTTCCTGGACTGAGATTTGTCTTAAAATGGTCTTCGTTGACTGCAAGCGCCGAGCGCCGTGGATGGTACTCTCGTTGACTTTGCTGTGATGTTGCCCCAGTGCAAGCACGTTGTAATTAAGCCCATTTGATATCCTCTTTTAAAAACATTTCATTCATTTGTGATGATAATATGATGTAAAGCGCAACCACCAATGGTTGTTATGACATCCGGCAATCCAACTTGTCAATGGATTATGACGTCAAATGGACGGGGCAGTAAGGTTTTCATTTCGAGCCGGACTGTAACCTCCGTTGAGCAGTTTTTCAGCACGCTTAAAATCATGAGTCGAATCTTTCCTATAGTGATGGCGTACATTTCATTAAATTGCACCCTATATTTAATGCTTTTTTGTCTCGAGAGCACTAAATAATTTCAAGAATTGCCGGTTTTGGCAGTGTACGTGAGGGGCCCTTTATGCAAATTAGAAAACTGTCACGCCAAATGTACAGTGTTATCTTGTTCTGAAGGAAATTGTGTTCTTAAGCCAGTCTATGGCAGTCGAACCGGTCTGTCATCGCTGACAGTAGGCCTTGTAGTTTAGAGTCTGTTCGACCACGTGCGCTCGTGCTAAATCGCAGGGTCCAAGGTGAGGTAAAAAAGCTATTTAAGATACATAGCTTGGCAAGAATTTAAATCCCCTGAAATGAAATTAAACAATGGAATTTGCACGCTTAGTTGCATCTAATGTATGTGAGCAAAAACGCTTGCAAGAATTCGAAATCGACGTGTTTAGAGTTTATTTTCTTTCCTCTGAAGTCTGTAAAGATTTTATCTCAAACTTTGTGGATTCCACTCAACTGCTCAAAGATCTTCATTATTGTTAGGTTGCACTTGTCGACACAGCACGTAAAGCGATTAGTTAGCTCTAGCTTTATTTTAAACAGAAAGTCTTATCTGAAAAACATTACAAGTCGTTTCTGAGCTCCCTGAATTATCCGTTTTTCGATTAGCAGACGGTGTAGTATCTTGTTTGTTTCGACTTGTTAATTGTAATTGTCGTCATGGATGACGTCATGTGCCATCTGAGTATGCGGCCGCGAAATTCCCGCCAAAATTAGCTTCTTATTGATGGAGTAAAACTAGACAAAGAAAGGCAGCGACATTGATCTGTTTTATTGGAACAGATTTTACACTGTACAAAATAGTAGGAATTAAAGAAAGCCAACCCGTTTTGATTGACACAAGAAATAAGATTGCAGTAAAGTGATTTTCCTTCCCATCCCATTTCCTTTGCATTGTACTCTCTTTGTCGATCAGGGTCTCTAAAGGGAAGCCGTCTAAACGTCAGTACTGAATGTCTAGCGTAGTGCCTTATGTCAGTGATTACGTATTTTGAGCCGAACTTTGGCCAAGTACGTGAAACCATAACTGTTCGCATTCCCAGAAATACTTTGATTACAAACAGCTTCAAAATATCCCTGATTGCGGAAAAAGTATAAAAGGTGACTGCTAATTCGTTCATTGATTTATTTGACCCCGTGGTAACTGCACGGCGCACCAACGGGCTATTTAGCTAAGAATATGGTGTAGCCTATTGATTCTGTCTTTTTTTTAATGCACACGCCGGCTGGCTGTGAATATTAAAGAAGGGGCTTAGGATATTCTTTGCCTGGGTCGAGACATGAATTCTTTATTTTGCCAAATTCACAGATTCTCTTTGTAATTAGCATTACACTGTTTGTAGTGATATCGAGTAGCGTTTTTGTGAAAACGTCCACTGTTACGAGATCACTGAAATTGTTGGTCACTGGAAAATGTGATTTACGGAAACATTATCCCTCAGCTTTTGGTATCAGAATTGAGGCATTGTCACTGGGCTTCGAAAGTGATAAACGATGATGTTTCTTAACAACCAGAATAATAGCTGAAGGGCATTTAAAAAGTTCCTGTTATAAACTGCAAAATTTCCCACGGTCAGTAAATTCTAACAGAGTCGTAACTTTCACTCTTGGACATGTCGTTTGATTTCCAAGAGTCCTTTTCTGCTTCCTTTAACGCCTTTGGTTTTCGGATGTAAGAAAATACACGTTCTTTCACTCACGTAGCTGCAAAATACAAAAATTCCTTGAGCTACGCCAAGTGTGTCTAAGTAAAACTACTTTTTCGAAATTCCGTTTAACAATGCAGTCATAAATAACAATCTAGGACATTGACTAGCTTCTGTGCGGTTAACTCGCTTTTTTTTTTAATTGTTCAAGAAAACCGGCTCTTGTGACCAAAGAGCAACTTATTGCAGTACTATAAACGCAATATCATCAGGTTTTTGGCACGAACGTGAGGGAATCAAAACTAGTGGTGTCGTCTTCCATATCTCTGGTTATCTCTTTCGTTTAAAATTCTCGGCTTTTCTAATGCTATTCAATAGCTGCAGTGGTAGGCGCCAGAAAACACTGTTTTGTAGTCTTTCGTGATGTTGGTGAATTTGGTATTTCAGAGTTCTGTGACTAACTCCTGCGTAGGTGTATGTATTATGTTGTTGACAGCAGCAACAGTCGGCAACCAAGAACCGACATCATTAGTAACATAACAGGTCACGGTTAACTGCCTCGAAACAACCAATCTTGACCGTTGACCTTCAAAAGCTCTCAGCTTATAGAATAATCAACGGCCCACTCAACTGCGTCAAAACTTTGCGTTACGCAATTCATTTGCTTGAAGTTTTGCTATGAGCAAAATAGCCTTTATTTTTATTGATAACGCTTCTCCCAGGGTAGAGTGTGGGTGGAACAAAAGACTTATGCATGATTTGCCTCCATGTTAATCTTCAATTTGAGCGAAATGGCTGTAGAGCTCATCATACTGCGGACAATGTAGTACAGAAGTGCAATTTACACAAATTAATTCGTGAAACATATTCTGAAATTTTATTATTTTCGTGCAATACCACGTAAGAACTCGAAAAAAATATGCAGATTTTGGCGAATAAACGTCTTACAAGTTATTCGATTGTTATGGAACCTAAAAGAAATAATATATCTTGAAGAATCTGACATGAAGCAGTTTTCCAATCGCTATACATGATTGATTTCAAGATGGCTTGCCAACACTTACTCATTTCGCTTAGAAAAAGGGAACATACAATTATTCATCCAGAAGCGATCGTGATATTCACAGCTCAGTAAAGGTAGCTGCTCTTAAACATCTAAGACGTTTAGTGAATTGTATTAATGGGAAGGTTTTCTTGTGTCCAAGAAAGTAACACCGACGTCACTAACACATGCACCTTACGCATCTTAGTGCGGGCTGGTTATAAAGCTGAACACCCCAAAAGAATCAATACATTAAATGGATTTGAATTTTCTGCAACAGCCAAAACAGGCTCGTCATTATAACTCGTTGCAAAAAGCCCACTTCTCAAACTGTCAGCCGAAAAGTTTATCTGCTCGGCGTAAAGACTGAATTAATTAAAAGTCCATCACCATTGTGGACTGAATTTTCCTGCGAACACCCAATAGCAGTCAGCTAACATTGACTAGATTTGTACTTTTTTGTCCGCCCAAGTGAATGCTGTCTTAAAACGACACTGATTTCCCATTTCCTCAAAAGTTACCGGACGAGACCGGTCAGAGTATTCCGAACTTAATCATGGCTATCAGTCGGTAGCTGTGGAATTTATTTAGAACACACTGTTATTTGTTAAGCTGCTTCACTGTTACAGAAAGGAAGGAACTAGATGATCAATTGTGGTGGATTTTCAGCCGGAACGGTCAAATCAAGATTGGATGAGTGCCCAAGTCTCGACGAGATTTCCTCAGTTCGACGCTTTGACTCCAGCCAACAGATATCACTTACTTTTAAGTTTTCTTGAATATCTAAACTTTTTCTCAGTTTTCTCAGCAGCGCCCTTTAAGCCGTTGATGTCTTGGAACAAACAATTGCGAGCCTACCCCACTTGGGAACAAAATGTATACCAGACGAGGCCACGTGACATTTAAATTATTCCCCCTTCCGGATATATCCTATATGCTATAAACGTGCACAGTTAAATAGCAATTGTTGTTGACATTTTACTGTTTGAAGACTGACTGGATCAGTTGATGACCTTCAATGAAATAACTTTGTCTTTAGTGTTTCCATTACAACAGTGCTACACCCTGTCGAAACAGTTAGTAGCGATGCAGTGCACTTTTAGTTCATCCTTCACAAAAAGTCTATCACTTATCACATGTGCATAGCGATGCAGTCACCGGATGGTAAATGCTTGCGCCCATCCGTCTCAGTCGGTTGTCTTGGATTAGACCTTGCCCTTTTAGGACCTGGTGCAAAGACTGCCATTTTAACGAGATCGGTAGTTAGGATCTTGTTAGTGTGTTATTTCCTTCAGCAGACACAGTACCTCACGCACCATGATACAAACAAGGCGCTGTTACACCCTGGCTAATTTATTTGGGCAGGTTTAAATCAGGGAGTTGTGGACTGTCAACTGAGCTCTGCTTCTACATCTTTGCGCACCTTGTTCGCATCCTCACACAATTTCTCTGCTTTTGATGAAATGGGAGCGGTATTTCCTCCATGTGTAGCATTTCAAGCAAGGTCTTCAGGTCCTTCACACTTACCCTTCAGTATTTCAAAAGGAAGGAGATATTTCCTCAGCTCGTAGTAGCTGTAATAGCTTACCGCTTCCCCTGGTATAATGAGCTGATCTCGTGAGAATACAGACCTCTTCTTGTGCTTTGGCTTTGCCATATCATAGCGTTACTTGCCTTGGCAAAGGCTTACACAATCTCGCGTATTCCCAACCCGGAATTTTTACCACATATTAATAATAGCATGATTGACAGCTCTGGTTGCCACGACAATAAGACAGGATCGTTTTTCCGTGTTGGAGGTAGCGCGCGCATTCAAATAAACCTTTAGTAAAGTTCTTTTGCATGGTTTTAGAGAATCTTTCGAAAGTTCTCTTGTTTTGCCTTTTCAATGGGAAGCCATATTTTTGTTAATCAAAGTCCGTTCATTGACTGTATGTAAAGACACCAAATGAATATTCAGTGAATCTGTTTGGATTGTCCAGTAGCAGAAATGTAAAATTAATAGTAGAAAGTCTTGTGTGTGGCATTTGCCTGACAGTGTGTGGCATTTACATGAGTGTGCGAGGATCTCTTTTTATTGAAGGCATCATTTGGAAACAGCAAAATGACTGCTCTTTGGTAATATTCGTGAATAAACCATTCCAAGAAGATTTTAATGAACTATGGTCAGACACCTGACTGATTAATGGTGTATTAGTTAAAATAAAACTTTGTATTTGACGTTAAACTTCTTTGGAATTTAACCTCATCTGACCGGATTAGCACTGAAAGTAGCTGAACAATGTTTCAACCATCCTGCTGCAGATAACTCAATCGCTCAAAAGTCACGTTTTGTACGGTAGTGATCGGTTTGAAGCTCTCAATTTTAATATGCAAATCACGTTGCTAAAATCGTGAAATTTGGTAACAGAAGAATGCGACTGCCTGGTCGTGTGGGTTTGCGGGAAAAAGCTGCTTCGTGAAAGATACCTTTACTCCGTTGGAGTTTAAACGCTCCATAATTGTTTAATTTCGGCCTTTTAGATGTGCGCAGCTGATTCATTTTGTGTTTCTAGTTGAGTTACTGCCTGTAACGAGCTGAATCCACAAATAACGTCAAAACAAATTGTTTGCCAAAATTTCGAATTTAGTAGTTTTAAGAGATTAAAGATAACATTTATATTATTAAATATAACATTTTCAAATTTGCAATGTTATATGGTTGTTGGACTTATGCTTAGGTAAATAACAGATATATCGAGAAATGTTATAATAATATTAGATATTCAATGGTAACGGCTGCAGGAATTAGCGACAAGTGATGTATTCCGCGGTATGTCGTTTTTGTATTGCCCATATGGTAAAAGTGCTCATATCTGCACGTATCGAGGACTTGAGCACGTTATTCGCTATTATCCCACAAGGCAAGACGCACTACGTAATGAAAGGACAAATTCCGTGCAATCACGTCGTTTAAATTATGCAACAACTCCCAGACTTTGACATCAAAAAAATCGTGTTGGAGTGAACGGGTTCAGTTGTGGTTACAAGTGCTTTCGCCATTCAAAACGTTATACCTCAATGACCATTAAAGAGTCCTTTGTATATCAATCAGATTAAAGAACTCTCAGTGCCTCTCTTTATATTTACCGTTCAAATGCAAATGAATTTGAGTTGGTGCTCGAAATAAACTCACGAAAAAAGTACAATTTATATTGCAAAAAAATAAGCCGTTCTCTGGTGGCATCTGTGTTGAGGTTCTTTTTTTTTCGCCTTGACGTCAAGCATGCGTCACTACCACGTCAATGTCAACTTTGTTGCCATGGATTTTACTCTGCTAATACGCCTGGACATCGACCATTCCTCTGTATGAACAGTATTTTTTTAAACTGAATCTACTGCTTTTCCATCACAGGATAGCTTAGTTCCATTAAATAAAACGAGCAGTACATTGTTTAAAGTACTGCGCATTCGTCCTTAAGGTGTTATATGAAGCAGAGCGTGAAACAATTCTGTGCATGTCGTCAATATACATACAACGTCGTCAGATTTTTAAAAATCAAGTGTTAGGTCTCTTGTTTCAATCATGTGTTTGTTACATGCAGAAGCAGTTTGGGCTTAACTAGACATTAATCAAATACGTGATAAAATACAGAAAAACAACTCCTTGAGTTCATTATGATAGACGAAATTTTCCGGTTTCTGCTCAGACGACTTCGCGGAATTGCAATTAAAATACAATTATATTGAATTAGTTCAATAAATTACCCATACCATTATTCCTGTGGTGTTAATAGCCAAGGGGCATGAAAAAGTTCCTGTTTCAAGCCATGTTTGTTGATAAGAAATGAGATATACCATTAACATAATAAAGATGTCTCGATGAGAGATAAAGTAGTAAAAGCTTTTAAATTTTAAAGTCCATTTACCATAAAACCTTGTAATGTTGTGCAATTGCCCGTACGGAAAGCACGAACACAGGCTCTTCGAATTGTGTCCTTTTTCAGTCATTCTGTACTTTATTTTGGACCTTTTTGTTGCAAGAATTTCTTCAAAGTGTAGCAAACTCTTGCAGCAGACGTTCTGGTTTGCATTCACGGTTATGGAATTTGAAAATCATGTGGAACAACAATTTAAAAGACAAGTCTTACGTTATTGTTCGCCTAAAAATTGATTGCTGGGAGGGAACAAAGGAACAGCAAAATTTTCCGCGTTGTATACAAAAGATGTTTTGAACTCACTTACCAGCGCAATTGGCACAATACTTACAGCTTGAGGCAAGGAAAAGTTCCGGTTTGCTTCTTTGCTCTAATGACATTCTACTACAATTGGAAATATATATTTAAAGGGCAGAGAAAATGATCACCTGATATCGGCCTTGTCGATACCTTCAAGACTTAAAACTCAAGCATTTGAATTCTAGTCCTTTCAACTAGTTAGTCATCGTCCACCCTTTTTTTACAAGCGCTCTGGCTGTTATATTTTACTATTATTTGACGTAAAGTTTACCTTAAAAATGTGTTTCTAGTGTGAGCTCAGCAGGAGAATATGTACGTTGTGTTAAGCTATTCATAGCAACCGGCAGAACACGGCTGCGAGGTTTATATCGAATGCACGACAGAAATAAATGCAATCCCCAAGAAACGTTCCGACGTGTGTATTTTCTGTGTTTCTGGAATGGTTAGGGATGTAATCTAATTTTCATAATCGTTTAGTAGCATAAGGTGTAAAATGTTATTTATTTTGCCAGTTGTGTTGTACCAAACTGGATGTTCTCGTGAGCTAAGTTAGTTACATTGAGCGGGTAAATGAAAATTACTCCTGCCCGAGGACAGTTAGAATTCATTCGTAATCCAGCACTGAATTGCCGTCAATTGTGTCTACCTTATCTTGGTTTCAATTTTGCGAGAAAAATACCAAGGTAACTCAATGCGATGCTCTGAAAAATCATGTTAACGAGAGACAAACATTGGCTTGTTAAAATATGTGGAGCGCCTATACCTTTGTATCCCTCAATTAGCACTTGTCCCTTGTTATACATTAGAGACTGTCTTTTTCACTCACTTGCCCTTAACAAGATGTGAAAGTAAAGAAAAACAACAAAAAAAAAAACATATAGGCAATGAAACAATTTGATCCACCCACTCCACCCCCAATTGGGCTTTATTTCTATAGGCTTAGGAAGGAGGGGGTAAGTAGGGACAAAACTCGACAAAAAATTAAATGCTGCAGTGCATATTGTGCTTGTGTTAACTGTGTCGAGTAATACCTCGAGTGTTCGGTGTAAATTTTACTTACCTTTTCTTCATGGTAGTCTTTCGTCACAGCTTCATTTAGTAGAGAGAAATACATTTCTTGGATTCAGGCAAATACTTGTAAAATTCGTCACTTTGATAGTTGATGAAGATAAGGCATATCTATCGCTGATCTCAATGAGAAGGTCGCTGCACCCTTTATTAGTACTCCTTTGCCTTCTTTGTGACTTCTCCAACTTCGTGTCTGACAAGTCTTAATATTTCTTTGGAAATGAATCTTGCACGCCATCAAAGTAAAAAAAAGAAAAGGAAAATGAGGATACGACGTGAAAATTCCTCCAAGTCGAAAGCCAGATTATAAACTATGCTTGAGAGTGTAGAATCCACCAGTTTTGATGAGAAAGTACACCCTCAGATGAATAGGTGAGAGAGATCCTATTTCCGTTGCATTGACGATCGTAATGAGCTTCTCTCCGTACGTTGTCGCTTTTAAGATGATCTATTCTTAAGACTAATTGTACTGATGGTATTTTTTTGTATTCTGTGGCGTTTGTTTTCTTCGCTACATCGTTGGGTTTTTTCC